>Ga0310811_10001738_pt1 | contig 27091 bp, 23 predicted proteins | sample YCmetagenome_FD_207642 | JGI IMG/M metagenome (GOLD analysis project Ga0310811, IMG submission 207642) | Soil microbial communities from experimental microcosm in Duke University, North Carolina, United States - YC | ecosystem: Engineered > Artificial ecosystem > Soil microcosm > Unclassified ... | reverse complement strand
GCGGGCCCGTGCCGAAGTGGCGCAGCGCAGCCGCGAGATCGGCGAGCTGACCCGCATCGGCACGGCGCTCGGCACGGAACGCGACCTGAAGACGCTGCTCAACCTCATCCTCGACCAGGCCCGGCGCATCACCAAGTCCGATGCCGGCAGCCTGTATCTCGTGGAAACGGACGAGGAAACCGGGATCAAGCGGCTGCGCTTCATGGTGCCACAGAACTTCACCAAGCCGGACCTGCCCTTCGTCGAGTCCACCATGCGGCTCGACCGCTCCAGCCTCGCGGGGTACACGGCGACGACGGGCGATCCGCTCGTGATCGACGATGCCTACTTCCTGCCACCCGATGTCGAATACACGATCAACCGCTCGTTCGACGAGCGCTACGGCTACCGCTCCAAGTCCATGCTCGTGATCCCGATGAAGGACCATCGGGACGTGATCATCGGCGTGCTGCAGCTGATCAATCGCAAGCAGAACTACGAGGCACGGCTCGAGACCATGGACGACGTGCAGCGCGAGGTGGTTCCCTACTCGAAGCGGACGGTCGATCTCGTCACGGCGCTGGCGGGCCAGGCGGCGGTGTCGATCGAGAACGCACAGTTGTATCAGCGCATCAATCGGATGTTCAAGGAATTCGTCGATGCGTCGGTTCAGGCGATCGAGCAGCGCGATCCCATTACCAAGGGACACAGCAAGCGCGTGGCGGGTCGCACGGTCGGGCTGGCGAAGGCCGTCGACAGCGCGCCCGACGGGCCCTTCCGCCTCACGCACTTCACTCCGGACCAGATCCGCGAGATCGAGTACGCGGGGTTATTGCACGACTTCGGGAAAGTCGGTGTGCGCGAGCATGTCCTGCAGAAAGCCAAGAAGCTCTTTCCTGACCGGCTGGAATTGATCAAGCAGCGGCATGCGTTCGTGCGACGCAGCATGGAGCGGGACTTCTGGCGCGCCCGCGTCGAGTTCCTCGAGCGACACGGCGCCGACGGCTATCCCGACTTCCTCGCCAAGCTGGACGATGAGCAGCGGCGCGAGGCCGAGCAGCTCGATCAGTTCCTTCGAACGGTGATCTCCGCCAACGAGCCGAATCTCCTGGCGGCCGAAAACGCCGCCGACCTGGCCCAGTTCGGCGGCCGCACCTACCTCGATCTCGAGGGCCAGCACCAGCCCCTGCTCACACGGGATGAAGTGCAGTTCCTCACGATCCGCAAAGGGAGCCTCGACGAGAAGGAGCGGAAGGAAATCGAAGGCCACGTGGAGCACACGTGGAACTTCCTGCAGGAGATCAAGTGGACACCCGAGCTGGCGCGGATCCCGATCATCGCGTACGGCCACCACGAAAAACTCGACGGTACAGGGTATCCCCGCGGCATCTCGGGCGACGCCATTCCGATTCAGACTCGGATGATGACGATCAGCGACATCTACGATGCGCTGGTGGCGCAGGATCGACCGTACAAGAAGAAGGTGATGCCGGAAAACGCCCTCGACATCATGCACCGGGATCTCGTCACGCCCGGGCAGCTGGATGGCGAGCTGTTCAATATCTTCATCGACGCCAAGGTATTCGCGATCGAGGTCGAGTCGACCTGACTATTGTCCGATGTCGACGGACCCCGCAAAGGTGTCGCAGGCGTCGAGTCGGCCGGTATCGAATCCCCGCCGGAACCACGCCGTCCGCTCGCGCGACGTGCCGTGCGTGAAGCTCTCCGGACTCACTCGCCCCGTTTCCATGCGCTGCAGCCGGTCGTCCCCGACCGCCGCCGCGGCAGCGAGCCCCTCCTGCAAGTCCCCCATCTCGAGGATCCCTTCTCGTCCCGCCTCGTGCCCCCAGACGCCGGCGTAGCAGTCCGCCTGCAGCTCGACTCGGACCGAGGCGTCGTTTCCCCCCCGCGCGCGCTGCTCCGTACCCAGCAACCACTGGACGTGGTGCCCCAGCTCGTGCGCCAGCACGTAGGCCTGCGCGAAGTCCCCCGGCGCGCCGAAGCGATCTCGCAGCTCGTCGTAGAACCCGAGGTCGATGTAGACCTTGTTGTCACCCGGGCAATAGAATGGACCGCTGGCGGTCTCCGCGAAGCCGCACGCCGAGCTGATGCCGTCCCGGAAGAGCACGAGGCGGGCGTCCTGGTAGCGGGTACCCTGATCGGCGAGCAGCTTCGCCCACGTCGCCTGTGCGGTGTCGAGCACGAAGGTCACGAACTGCACCAGCGTGTCTTCGCGCGGCGTGGAGGCGACGCTGTCGCCCACCACCGTCGTCGGGACGCCGCCCGAGGCGCTGCCGTCGAGCAGCGTGAACAGGTTACGGCGGAATAACAGGCTCAACGCGAGCACCACGAGCATTCCGCCGACGCCCAGCCGCAGGCCGCCGCCCCCGAAACCACCACCGCCACCCGTCTGGCCGCGACGATCCTCGACATCCGAGCTGTCGGCTCCAGGTGTCCACCGCATAGACGTCCTCCCTGATCCGCTGTGTCAGATGGTCAACGAGGTCCGTGGTGCACGGGTTAGGGTTGCGTTTACCGCGTGCGCCGCTGCACCAGGAGCTCGGCGATCCTGGCACATCCGGCGATGATGGTCTGACGCCGCTCGTCCCGCACCAGCGGTGTGCTCTTCCCACCGGTCTCGACTTGCGACCGCGCGATCTCGAGCGTCGTGCGGCCGTAGGGATCCTTCATCAGTGGGTCGCCGCCGCGCGCCAGCAGCAGCTCGACGACCTCCGGATGCCCCCACACGGTCGCGAGCTGGAGCGCGGTCCAGCCGCCCACCAGGGCATTGACCTGCCGCCGTGGCCCCTTTACCAGCTCCTTCACCCGGTCGAGCAGACCGTAGGCGGCCGCCTGGTGAAGATCGACCTCGGCCCCGCGCTCGTACAAGTACCGCACCATGTCCTCATGGCCTTCTTCGTTGGCCCAGCCGATCGGCGTCATCTGATACGTGTCGTCGCGGGCGTTGAGGTCGGCACGGGCTCCCAGCAGGATGTCGACCATCGCGCGGTCATTGGCGATCGCGGCGAAGTGCAACGCGGTGCCACCTTCGTTGCGGAGCGACACCAGGGCGGGATCGTCGGCGAGAATTTCCTTGACGCGTTCCGCCGCGGGCTGCTGCACGGCGGCGAAGAAAGCTGCGGGATCGGAGCGCCGCGTCCCCGGGAGGCCGGCGCCATCACGCATTGGTTCCGTCATTGACTCCTCCGACACTTCTCGCGTGTGATTCGAGGAACTTGCCTCGAACCCTACCCACAGGTCAACTGTGGAAGCGACCGGCCGCACGGACGGGGAGATCTGCCGCTTCCGGGACGCAGGACGATCGAATGTCGACTCCGCTCCCGGCCAATGCTGTAAGCCGAGTCACACCCCACACTCAGCCGAACAACAGCTTCCCCGCGACGAACAGCAGGAAAACGCCGAACGCCCGCCGCAGCGTGGTGTCGGACACTCCTGCCGCGAGTTTCGCTCCGAGCAGCGCGCCGAAGAGCAATCCGACGGCGATGATCGCCGCATACGCGATGTTCACCTGGCCCCGTTTGTAGTACTGCAGAAACCCGAGCAGCCCGACCGGCAGCAGCAGCGCCCCGAGCGACGTTCCGTTGGCGGTGTGCTGCGGCAGTTTCGCCAGCAGGACCAGGCCCGGCACGATCACGATCGCCCCCCCAACACCGAACAGCCCGGAGATCACGCCGGCTGCCACCCCCAGCACCGCCACCAATGCGTACGTCATGCGTTACTCCTCGTCGGAGATGGTTCCACGCCCCACCCGCCTCCCCCCGGCGTTTCAATCCGCAAAATGTCGCCGGCGGCGAGCGGGAAGTTCGCCTTTGCCGGGAGGGGAGCACCGTTCTTGAGATTGATCCCGCACGCCCCGTCGCCGCCACCGGCCGAGCCGCGCGGCGGATGCCGGCGCCGCTCCGACAGGATGCTCGCCTCGGCCGATACGAGCAGCTCGAGCTCTCGCACTATCCCCTCGCCCCCGCGCCAGCGCCCGGCCCCGCCGCTGTCGCCGCGCAGGGCGTAGCGTCGCACACGAATTGGACACTCCATCTCGAGCACCTCGATCGGCGTATTACGCGTGTTCGACATGCCCACGTGAACCCCTGATGCACCTGGTCCGCCCGGCCCCGCCCCCTGACCACCGCCCAGCGTTTCGTAGTAGGTCCATCCGGGAGCGCCCAGCGTCACGTTGTTCATCGTGCCCTGGCCCTGGGCCGGGACCGGCACGCCGGCAGCGCCGAGCGCTCGGAACACGGTATCGGCGATGCGCTGCGACGTTTCGACGTTGCCGGCAGCCACCGCGTGGGGCCAGCGGGCATGGACGAGGCACCCCTCCGGCGCAGTGACCTGCACCGTACGGGCCACGCCTGCATTCATGGGAACTCCCTCGCCCAGGAGTGTCTGCACGACGAAGAGCACGGCGGCGTGTGTGACGGCGATGGGACAGTTGACGTTGCCGGGCACCGCGGGAGCGGTGCCGGAAAAGTCGGTGTGCAGGCGTCCGTCCTTCACGGAGACGGCGACTTGTATCGCGATGTCGGCGTCGGAAACGCCGTCTCCTTCCAGCCAGTCGACGGCGGCCACCGATCCCTGGGATGGCAGCGGCAGGCGGGAGAGCACGGCGTGCGCGCGCGCCTCGGCGTGGTCCATGAGCGCGCGCGCCGCCTCACGCACGAACGCCCAGCCGTGCCGCGCCGCGAGCGACCACATCCCCTCGGCTCCACGCTCCACGGCTGCCCGCTGCGCGGCGAGGTCGGCGCGGCGGATCTCCGGCGTGCGGACGTTGGCGAAGACCATCCGCTCCACTTCCGGAGTGAGCAGCACGGGGGGCAGCACGAGCCCTTCGGCAAACAGCTCGCGCGCTCCCGCCGGCATACTGCCGGGTGTGGCGCCTCCCACGTCCGAGTGGTGCGCCCGGACGACGCTGTACCCCCCGATCCCATCGGCCGTGCGGATCACTCCGATGAGCGTGAGGTCGGGAAGATGCGACCCACCGGCGTAGGGATCGTTGAGGATGTATAGCTCCCCCGGCTGCGGACGCTCCGCGCGCACCGCCTGCACCGCATCCGCCAGGGCGCCGAGGTGAACGGGGATGTGGGCGGCCTGGGCGATCATGTCGCCCTCCGCGTCGAACAGCGCTGCCGATGCATCGCGCCGCTCCCGGATGTTGGGGGAGACGGCGGAATGAATCAGCACGAGCCCCATTTCCTCGGCGATTCCGGCGAACGCATGGCCCATCACCTCTCGGGCGACCGGGTCGAGCGTCATGCGCGCTCCAGGATCACGGCCCCACTCTGGTGCACCGTGCCGCGCCACCCCGTTTCGACGAGGGCGGTAGCGTCCGGTCCGGCCAGAATGGCCGGCCCGGTAATCCTGACCCGAGGCGGCAGCTCGCCGAGCGGCCATACCTGGGCCCGGACGCGCTCGCCTCTCACGATCATCCGACGCCACCCCGGTGTCGGCCGGCCGACGCCGACGCGACGGCCCAGCGCAGGTGCCGGTGCGGGTCGCTCGGCCACAACGCGGACGTTGACGATCTCCACCGGACCATCCACGCCGCCGTGCCGGAAGCGAGCCCGATGGGCCGCATTGAACGCGGCCTCGATGCCATCGGGCTCGCCGTTCGTGAGCGGGACGGTGATCTCGTATCCCTGTCCCGTAAAGCGACAGTCGGCGAGTCGCTGCGTGGCGGCGCCCGGGAGCAGGGCAGCGGCGTGCGTCTCGAGCTCCGTGTACGCGGCCACCACGGCGGATCGCTCGCCGGCACCTGCTCGCCGATGCAGGGCCGCGACCAGCTCCACCCGCTCCGCGGCCGCCGCCAGACCGAGCGCCGACAGCACACCGGGGTGCGGCGGGACCAACACCGTCCGCATCCCGAGCTGATCGGCGAGCGCGCAGCCGAACAACGGACCGGCCCCACCGAATGGCACGAGCGTGAGCCGGCGGGGATCGACGCCGCGGGCGACGCTCACACGCTTCAGCGCGCGCGCCATGACGGCGGTCGCCACCTCAACGATCCCCGACGCAGCCCGAGGAACATCTCCTCCCAGGGCCCGGGCGATCGGCTCGAGCGAGCGCTCCGCCGCCTTGGCGTCGAGGTGGACCGTATCGGCCAGCGCCCATTCCGGATCGAGCCACCCCAGCGCCAGACAAGCGTCGGTTACGGTCGGCTCCGTCCCGCCGCGATGGAAACAGGCAGGGCCGGGCGTCGCGCCGGCGCTGCGCGGGCCAACCTTCAACGCGCCGGCTTCGTCGACCCACGCGATGCTGCCTCCACCGGCGCTCACCGTCTCGATCAGCACCGAGGGCAGGGCGAGCGGCACGCCCCCGACCACCGTCGATCCCTCTTCACGTGCTTCCCCGCCCTGCACCAGGCTCGCATCGGCGCTGGTCCCACCCATATCCAGGGTGAGGAGGTCGGCATGACCCACGACGGCCCCGAGCACGCGCGCACCGACGACGCCGCCCACGGGGCCGGATAGCGCGAGCGACGCAGCCGCCTCCGCCGCGACGCCGGCCGGCACCGTTCCGCCTCCCGACGTCATGAGGCGGAAGGTCCCGATGTCGCGCGACCGCGCGGCGGCCCCGGCTCGTACTCGCGAAACACCGGCAGCACCTCGTGGCTCGTGACGATCGGGATGTGCGGCAGGACGGCGCGCAGTGCGGCAACGACGCGGCGCTCGTGGGCGGGGTGGCGGAACGCGAACAGGAAGACGACGGCTACCGCTTCGGGTCTCGCCGCCAGCACCGCCGCCACCGTGCGCTCGACTGCTCCGTCGGTGAGCTCGGTGATCACCCCATCGGGTCCCGAGCGCTCGGCGACACCGATGACGTCCTCGCGTCGCACCAGCGGTGGCGGGTGGTCGCTCGCGAGATCGTAGAGGGAGGCGCGGTCCTGGCGGCGCAGCCAGAGGAGATCTTCGAACCCGGCGGTCGTCACGAGGACGGTGCGGCAGCCGCGGCGCTCCAGCAGCGCGTTCGTGGCGATCGTGGTCCCGTGCACGAGCAGCTCGATGGCCCCAGGCGGGAGGGCATCGCAGGCCTGGAACAGCCCGATGGAGGGATCCTCCGGCGTGCTCAGGACCTTGCGGATCTCCAACCCGCCATCGGGCGCCACGGCGACGAGATCGGTGAAGGTGCCGCCGACGTCGACCCCGACTCTCATGAGCGCATCTTGTGCGCTGCCAACCCGCCGATCATGACGAGCGTCGCGATCACCGCGAGCGTCCCCACCCAGTCGCCCCAGCGCACGTAGAGCGGCTGCACGTCGCTCGTGACGAGCTGCCCCGTCACGACGGTGCGCGTTTCCAGCCGGCTTTGATCGGTGGCGCGCCCTAGCGGATCGACGAACTCCGAGACGCCGTCGTTGGCGCCGCGCGCGATGCCCATCCGCGTTTCGATCGCCCGCAAGACCAGATGCGACTCATGCTGGTATGGCGCCGCGGTGCGGCCGAACCAGGAGTCGTTCGTGATATTGACGAGGAAATCCGCTCCCGCGCTGCGATAGCGCCGGGCCAGGCCTTCGAAGGCGGACTCGTAGCACACCATCACACCCGCGCGGCCGAGCGAGGTCTGGAACAAGGGCAGCGAGTCGCCCCGCCCGAACCCTCCCGACCATCGCCCCAGGCCCGGGAGGGCACGGAACCACCCCACCGGCACGAACGGCACGCGCTCGACCACGGGGACGAGGTAGTGTTTTCCATAGACGCCATGGGGCCGCCACTGGCCCAGCGTGTCGAACAACACGGCGGCGTTGTACGTGTCGTAGCCGCCCTGGCGGAAGCGCACGTGAATCGTTCCGGTCAGGACGGGGATGCGGCTCTGGCTCGCGAACGCCCCGATCGCCGCCTGCCAGTCGGGGTGCTCCGTGAGGAAACTCGGTAGCGCCGCTTCGGGCCACACGACGAGGCCGGGGCGGACGCTCGCCGTGGCGGAGCGGGAGAGCCCGAGCAGCAGCGCCACCTCGCTGTCGGCGACCGCCGGGTCCCACTTTTCGTCGAACCCGATATTGGGCTGCACCAGCGTGATCGTGCCGACGGTGCGCAAGGGAAGCGTCCGTTCTCGCCACGCGCCATACCCCCAGGCGACGAGCACCGAGATCGCCACGGGAAGCAGTCGCTTGACGTAGCGACGCACCCCCACTTCACCCTGTCCCGCGATGGCCATTGCGAGCATCACGTTGCACCACACCAGCCACAGCGTCACTCCACGCGCCCCGGCGATGTCGGCCCACTGAACCAGCACCCGCCCATCGGCGAGCGACGTCCCGAGCCCGAGCCATGGAAACGCGACGTCGCCGAGATGGCCGATCGCCCATTCCAGCGCGGTCCAGAGGAGCGGAAACACCAGGGGCAGCGGCAGGCGGGGATAGGCGCTGCGCAAGCGGGTGACGAACCAGAATAACCAACCGGTGAAGACGCCGAGGAGGTAGACGGTGATGGCATAGCCGAGAGCGGCGAAGGGGGTAAAGTGCCACAGCGCCACGACCATCCAGTAGAGCACGAGCGCGTTCGTGAAGAGCCCATAGCGGAATCCCCAGCGCCACGCGGCGTGCGCGTTGGCCTCCGTGTCCAGCAGCAGGAGAACAGGCGGCACGAGCGCGACGAAACTGAGTACCGGCAGGGGGAACGGCGGATAGCATCCCGCGAGCGCGAGGGCGCCGAGCGCGACCAGTAACCAGCCGCGGCGGGAGGAGGGATTCACAACAGGAGGTCGCGGCCTTCGTCGGCGGAGCGGTACACCGCTTCCAGCACACGGTGCAGCAGCAGCTGATCCTTCGGCGGCGGCGCGTTCACTTCCCCACGGATTACGGCGAGAAAGTAAGTCCACTCCGCGCGATACGATTGGATGAACGGCGTTTCCCGTCCACTCGCCCCCGTGGGGGTGACGTCGGTCGGAGCGCCGTGGACTTCCTTGTAGACCCGAAGCGGCGAGATCGCCGCGGTCCCCTTGCGCCCCACCATCTCGAACCAGAACCGCTCGCCGCCGCCGAGGTGGCGCCAGCTCACGGCGACTCCGATCGACAGGCCGTTCTCGCAGACAATCATGGCCATCCCCATCTCTTCGACGGTGTCGCGACCGCCGCCGACGAGCTGGGCGGAGACGCGCTTGGGGATCGGCCAGCCGGCGAGCCACAAACCGAGATCGATCAACGGCAGTCCGAGGTCGAGCATCGCCCCGCCGCCCGCCTCGGCGCGCCGCAGGCGCCAGCCGAGTTGTTGCCGGGCAGCCGAGGGTTGGAAGGTGAACCACCCGCCGCGCAGCATGTCGATCGTCCCCAGCTCGCCGCCGGCGAGAAAGCCGCGCACCGCCTGGACGTCGCTGCGGAACCGGTGGTTCATCGCCACCATGACACGCTTGCCGTAACGCTCCGCGGCCTTCAGGACACGCTCGACACCCTCGACGCTCATGGCAACGGGCCGCTCGCACAGCACGTTGGTCCCCGCCGACAGCGCCGCGACGGCGTGAATTTCGTGGAGGTGATTGGGCGTGCAGACCACTACGACGTCGGGATGCGCGTACCTCAGGACCTCTTCGATGTCGTCGTAGCTCTCGCGGACATCGAAGCGGGCGGCCAGCGCCTGGGCCTTCGACAAGTCGTTGTCGCAGATCGCGGCGATCTCGACACCCGCGATCTTCCGCAGGACCGGGAGGTGCGCCACCTGCGCGACACTCCCCGCCCCCACGACGGCGACGCGGACCGGATCGCTCATCGCCGCCCGCGGCCTGCGGGGAGGCGGTACATGAACCCGACGCGTGCCGAGAACTGCGAGTAGTCGCTCAACAGGGTGCCGCGCAGCTCACCGCTGAGATGCCACGCCGGGGTCAGGGCGACTTCCACGCCAGCGGTGCCGTTGAGGGCCGGCGACACGCCGCTGAGGGCGTCCTGGATGAACGTCCCGTTGATGGCCCGCCCGCTACCCTTCCGGATGTGCACCCCGCCGCCGAGGCCCAGTACCGCAGTCACCGGTCGGCCATCGTTGAAGACGTACTGCAGATCGAGGTCGGCGATGAAATCGGACAGATGCACTCGCCCCACGTCGATCGTGGAGTTCGAATCGGGATCGTTTACCAGTTTGAGCAGCTGCCCGTTGACCCGGGCCACGGCGCGATCGGTGAAGCGCGAGCGCGTGTACGACCCGCCCACGAGCACCCGGACATGGGGTGCCAGGTACCCGGCATCCATGCGCAGGCCCCCGATCATGGCGCCGCGCAGGTCGTGGGTCGCCACCGACCCGAGGTCGACCTCGAATCCCGAGATCTGCAGCTGATCGTACGAGAACGTCGACAACAACCCCTGGGCGGCGAGCGCCGGCGACGCGACGAGCGTCACGCACACGCCGTACACCAGCGCGGCGAAACTCCGCCGGCGGTGCGTTGACCTATCAGTAGAGTCGCTCAACGGTCGTTCCTGGAAAGTAAGTGGTGAGGATGTCGCGATACCGCTGTCCGGCACGGGCGCGCCCGATGGCGCCCCATTGGCAAAACCCGACGCCATGGCCGGCACCGGTGCCCTGCACCACGAGGCGGCTCACCGTGCCGCCGTCCTTCGTCACGAACACGCGAAATGCCGTGCTCTGCAACAGCCGGTCGGCGCCCGGTCGCAGAATCGACCGCACATCCGGCCCGGTGACACGAACGTCGCCGTGGGCGAACACCACTCGCAGCTCCCCCACCCGGCCCGACGACGTGGTGCGCGTCACCTGCACGTCCGTGATGGGTTGCAATCCATCGCCGCTCACCGTCATGACCGCCGGCAGCGTTCGCGTCAATATAGTGCGCAGCGTCCGGCCATCCCACTCCTCGCGCCATTGAAAGTGCGGTGCCAGATCGCAAAACGCGTGACCGCCGCTGCTCGCATCGGACACGGATCGCAGGTACGGCTGTCGTTGGGCAGTGCGAAACACATCCTCGACGGCGGCGGTGCGGCCGCCGCAGCTCGCATGGTAGTACGCGTCGATGATCTTCCCCCGATACTCCACTACCTGCCCCGTCGTGGCGCGCAGCGCCTCCCACACCTGGGCGGTCTCGCCGTCGACACCCGTATACACCTGGTCGCGCGTGTCGGCGGTGGCGTCAAACCCGCTGGCTTCCCAGCGACCCCGGTTGCGCACGGCGAAGGTACGGGCCACGACGGCCTGAGCGAGCAGCGCTTCGCGCTCGTTGGAGCGCCGCGGGCCCATCTCGAGGCCGAGCACCCCCGCGAGATAGCTCTCCAGCGGCAGCCGATTGATGAGGAGCAGTCCGCTGCGATCACGGACCACGTTGATCCGCCCCCGGTAGCGGCGGCCGTTCGCCATCGCGAAGCGCCCTTCGGTCACGTTCACCGCGGACACCCCCAGGTGCCGCTCGGTGCGCGTGCCGTCGGGACGCAGGAAAGTGAACCCGGGGCTCGAGTCCACCGTGATCGTCCAGACGCTCCCCGGGGCGATCGCGCCCACCGGCTGGCCGTTGCCGTCGTCGGTGACGAACAGCTCCCCGTCGCCGCCGAGCCGCACGCTCGCGAGACCGACGGCGAGGCCGACTCGGAGCTCCGGCTCGGGCCCCCCGGTGACGGCGGAGGGTTGGGGATGCGGGCAGCCGAGCACGCCCGCCAGCGCGATGGGCAGCAACCAAGAAAAAGGCGTCCGACGCGGAGCGCGGGACGCCGGAACCGGAAGAGCGACGCGGCCGCTCACGTGAGCGCCACCGCCCGAAAGTCATAGTCGAGGCTGTCGGTCAGCCGGGCCCGGACGAAGCTGCCGGGGCCGGGGGGGGCCCCCCCCCCCTCCCCAAGGTAGGTCACCCCGTCGAAGTCATCCGCCTGCCAGGGGACGCGTCCGACGTGCGTGGCACCCGTATCGATCGGGTCAGCGAGGCGATCGACGAGCACGGCAACCTCGCGGCCCACGAACCGCGACAGCCGCTCCGCCGAGATCGCGCGCTGCACTTCGAGCAGCTCCTCCAACCGCTCGCGCTTCACGTTCTCGGGAACGTCGTCCGGGTACTCCATGGCGCGTGTGCCGTCCTGCGGCGAGTACGCGAAGGCGCCGAGGCGATCGAACTGAGCTTCCTCCAGGAACGCGAGCAGCTCGCGGTACTCGGCGTCCGTTTCGCCCGGAAATCCGACGAGACAGGTGGTTCGAATAGCGAGGTCCGGAATCGCCGCGCGCAGCCACGCCAGCTTCTCGCGCAGCGTGGCCAGGCGTTCGGGGCGCCGCATCTGCCGGAGCATGCGGTCGGCGGCGTGCTGGATCGGCATGTCGATGTACGGAACGATGCGTGGCTCCCGCGCCATGAGGTCGACGAGACGGTCGGTGATACCCGCGGAATAGACGTAGAGCAGCCGGAACCAGGGCACCGATGTTTCGGCGAGCAACGCCGTCAGGAGGTCCGGGAGCTTCGCGCCGTCCCGACCGAGGTCGCGTCCGTAGTGGCCGAGATCCTGAGCCACGAGATTGATCTCCCGCGCCCCCTGCGCTTCGAGCGCCTGCGCCTCTCGCACCAGCCGCTCGAGCGGCTCGGAGCGGTGTTTCCCGCGCATCAGGGGAATGGCGCAGAATGCGCAGGTATGATCGCAGCCTTCGGAGATCTTGAGGTAGCGTACGTGCGGCTGGTCACCGAGGAACTGGCGCACGCCCGGGTGTCCCGCGACCGGGTCGGCGAGGAGGCCGCGCTTGGCGAGCTCCGGCACGAGGTGGTGCAGGTCCGAGAACCCGAGAAAGAGATCGACCTCCGGCATTTCTGCGGCCAGCTCGTCGCGATAGCGCTGGACCAGGCACCCGACGGCGACGACAGCCTTGACGTCGCCCGACTGCTTGAGCCGGGCGGCCTCGAGAATGGCGTTGATCGATTCCTGCTTCGCGGCATCGATGAAGCCGCAGGTATTGACGAGCACGACGTCGGCCCGCGGCAGGTCGTCCGTCAACACAGCGCCGTGACCGACCAGCTCACCCACCAGCCGCTCGGAATCGACGGTGGCCTTATCGCACCCGAGCGAGATGACGCCCAGTTTCATGCCGCCAAAGCTAGCCGCTCCCGTCCCTGCAACCAACCGCGGCACAGGAGTTTCTAACCGCCATGCGTCCGCGAATCCTGATGGCCCTGCTCTTGTCGTTGTTGTGGGGACGACCGGTCCCGGCGCAAACCCCGCCCCGGCTCGACACGACCGCGCTGCGAGCCTGGCGCGAAGACCTGGCCTTTCTCCGCACCGCGATGCCGGCGCACCACGCGAATCTGTTCCACGTGATGTCGCGATCGCAGTTCGACAGCGCACTCGACGCCATCGCGGCGCGTTTGCCGACGCTGACGCGCCCTCAGGCGATCGTCGAGCTGGAGCGGCTCGCGGCCCTCGTCGGCGATGGACACACCAACGTTTCGCCCTGGCGTGACACGGCGATCGCGTTTCATACCCTGCCCGTGGCGTTCTACTGGTTCAGCGACGGCGTCGCGGTGCGCGCCGCGACCACCAGTCATGCGGATGTCGTCGGGGCGCCCGTCCTCGCGATCGGGGGAGTCACGATCGACTCCGCCATCGCCCGGGTCCGGCCGCTCATCGGCCGCGACAACGAAATGGGCGTGCGCGCATGGGCCCCGGTGTTGCTCGCGATGCCCGAAGTGCTGCAGGCCGTCGGTCTGGCCGCCGACCGGGGACGCGTTGAGCTCGTCGTGGCCCGGAACGGCGAGCGCAGGTCGGTCGTACTGGAACCGGCCGGCCCCTTTCCCATTGCGACGGGCGAAACCGACCGGAGCTGGGCGGCGCGTCCGGGCTGGGTGGACGCGAGAGACCACACCCAGACGCCGCTCTGGCTGAGCGACCCGAACGACACGTACTGGTACCGCTACCTGCCCGACAGCCGCACGCTCTATTGTCAGCTCAACGCCATTCTTCAGAATCCCGGCGATTCCGTGGCCGTCTTTCTGGCTCGGGCAATTGCCACCGCCGACTCGGGCTCCGCCGACCGGTTCGTCCTCGACCTGCGACTGAACGGCGGCGGGAATGGCCAATGGAATCGGGACATCCTGCGGGCGCTGATCAAGTCACGCTACGACGCGCCCGGGCGCCTGCTGGTCGTCACGGGACGGCGCACCTGGTCGGCGGCCGGGATGCTGATCGACGATCTCGAGAACTTCAGCGACGCGGTGTTCATCGGGGAGCCCAGCGCGGCGCGGGGGATCGGGTACGGAGATTCACAGCGGCTGGTGCTGCCCAACAGCCACGTCACGCTGCGCGTGTCGACGCTGTATTGGCAGCTCTGGGACCCCCGCGATACGCGTCCCTGGATCGAACCGGCGGTGTCGGCTGGGCTGACGCTGGCAGATTACGTGGCGGGTCGCGATCCCGCGCTCGCGGCGGCGATCGCCTACCCGCGGTAATTCCCGAAGCGCAGCTCGATACCGAAATCCTGCGTCCGCAGGAAGGCGATCACCTCCTGCAGCTCGTCCTTCGACGGCGCTTGCACCCGCACTTCCTCACCCTGGATCGACGCCTGGGCTTTCTTGAACTTCTTGTCCTTGATCGCTTTGACGATCGCCTTCGATTTGTCCTGCGAAATCCCCTGCGTGAGCTTGATCTCGCGCCGTACCGTGTCTCCCGTCGCGGGCGTGACCTCCCCCAGCTCGAGGTTCTTCACCGGCACGCCGCGCTTGATCAGCTTGCCCTGCAGCACGTCGAACAGCGCCTTCATTTTGAAGTCGTCATCCGCCACGAGCGCCAGGGTCGCCTTGGCACGATCGAAGGCGATCGAGCACTTCGAGCCCTTGAAGTCGTAGCGCTGGGCGACCTCTTTGGTCGCCTGGTTGACGGCGTTGTCGACCTCCTGCAGGTCGGCGCCGGTGGAGATGTCGAAGGAGGCAAGGGACGCCATTGTGTCTCAGGAGAGGAAACTCTCGAGCGCTCTGGCCCGGCTCACATGCCGTAAGCGCGCCAACGCCTTCTCCTTGATCTGGCGGACCCGCTCGCGCGTGATCCCGAGGAGCGAGCCGATCTCTTCCAGCGTCATCGGCTCCTGGCCTTCGAGACCGAAGTAGAGCCGCAGGATTTTCGCCTCCCGCTCCTTGAGCGTCGACAGGACGCCCTCGATCGACTCAGTGAGGGCGTGCTCGAAGATCTCGTCGTCCGGACCGGGGTTCTGGGTGTCGGGGAGGTAGTCGAGCAGCTTGTTGTCTTCGCCCGGCGTCAGCGGCGCATCGAGCGAGAGGTGCGCCTGGGAGATGGAGAGCGTCTTGGCGACCTCTTCCTCCGAAATGTCCATCCCCTCGGCGATCTCCTCGACTGTCGGCTCGCGTCCAAGCTCCTGCAACAGCGACGCCGAGCGCTTGCCGATGCGGTGCAGCGTCCCCGCACGATTGAGCGGCACCCGCACGATGCGCGATTGCTCGGCGAGCGCCTGGAGGATCGCCTGGCGGATCCACCACACCGCGTAGCTGATGAACTTGATGCCCTTGGTCTCGTCGAACTTGTGCGCCGCGCGGATCAGGCCGAGGTTGCCCTCGTTGATCAGGTCCGAGAGCGACACGCCCTGATTCTGATATTTCTTGGCGACGCTGACCACGAAGCGCAGGTTGGAGCGCACCAGCTTGTCGAGCGCCTCGGCGTCACCCCGCTTGATCCGCTGGGCGAGGTCGACCTCATCTTCCCGAGTGATCAGCGGGTACTGGCTGATCTCGCGGAGATACTGGTCGAGCGACCCTTCGTCGAAAGACACCCGTTTAGCCGTGTTCAGGCGCATGCGTCACCCCTGTCCCAATGCGAGTTGGGAGCTCTTGTCCTCAATGAATGAGCGATCCGAGCCGGCTCCAGCGAATGTCCGTCAGCCACGGGAGCGCGTCGTGCGTCCCCCGGTCGTAACTGAAATACACCAGCAGCGTCCGGCCTTTCACGGCGGGCGCATCGACGAAGCCCCAGTAGCGAGAGTCCGACGAATCGTCGCGGTTGTCGCCCAGCACGAAGTACTTCCCGGCCGGCACGAGCAGCGGGCCCCACTCGTCGCGCATCGGATGATAACGACGCAGCTCCTCATCCGAGCGAGCCAGAAAGAACCGGCGCTGCCAATCGAAGTCGGAGCTCGTGACGTCGTTGTCGGGATCGATGCGCTGCACGTACGGCTCGGAGAGCCAGTGGCCATTGACGAGCACATGCCCGTGCCGCATCGCGACCGTGTCGCCGGGCGTGCCGATCACCCGTTTCACGTAGTCCTGGCTGGGATCCCGCGGGTAGGCGAAGACGATGACATCGCCGCGCGCCGGTTGGCGGAACCCGGGCAAGCGCGCTTTGGTGCCAGGAATCTGGGCGCCGTAGAGCGCCTTGTTGACGAACAGAAAATCGCCGGTGAGGAGCGTGTGCGTCATGCTGCCGCTGGCGATCTGGAATGCTTCGAAGAAGAAGGTCTTGATGACGAGGAACAGCACGAGCGCCATGCCGAGCGACCGCATCCAACTGTCGAACCAGCGCGCGAGCGTGGAGCGACGGCGTTCGGGGACGACTGGCCCCCCGGGCGGTATGTCGCCGGGCGCCTGCAGGGGGCCCCCCAAGTCATGCATGCAATTCACTTTACAAAGACGGGGCGCACGGCGCAACCGTCACCGCCCACTCCCGGCGGGCCGCCCAGCGGCGGACCCGGTCGCGAAACAGCTCCGGGGGGTCGGCGTGGCGCACCCGGGCGGCGAGACAGGCGGAGTCACCCTCCCGCTCGACGCGCACCCAGGTCGGTCGCGCGTCCTCCAACGAGGTCAACACCTCGGGATCGATCGACTCCCCCTGGCGCGCGAGGAGGACGAGCAGGCTCTCGTGGGGCACGCGGCGATTCTAGCGAGCTGGAGTGGCGAAAGCGTCATCGGAACAACGCGATCCACATCGCGATTACGCAGGCGTCGACCCAGCCATCAACGTCGCATCATCCGTCGGCGTGTCCAATGAGGATGGCGGGCGCCGTGCGAGCAGCGCGCCATGCCGGCAGCAGGGCTCCAGCGAGCGCCGCCAGGACGAGCAGCAGGGCGTAGCGCAGGAGCGGCATCGGCTCCCAGGGCGGCAGGCCGGCGATGATCGAGGTCAGCGCGCCCCATATCGACATGCCGCACCACAGTCCGAATGCGACGCCAGCGAGGCCGACCCCAATGGCGCGCACGAGTATGAAGCGGAGGATGTCGCGACGTCGTGCACCCACGGCTCGCCGAACCGCCAGATCGTGGGAGAGTGACGCCACCCAGAGCCACATAACTACAAAGGTGCCCAGCGTGGCGATGCCGAGGATGATCCAGCCTTCGACGCCGTACAGCCTCCCGAACCAGCGGACCGGTGCCGCCTCAGCGGTGACGTATGCCGCCTCCCGTTCTTGCGTGACCGCGACTTCAGGACCCAAGGTGGCGCGCAGCGTGCCGCGCACGCCGGCAACGACCTGCGGATCGGGCGGCGCGCGAACCAGGAGATCGACGACCTGAGCCGGATGCTGCAGCACGCTGAGGTAGAGGGCGTCGGGGGGCTCGAGTCCACCCCCGTAGCCCGCGGGCAGCTGGTCGGCGACGACCCCGACCACCGTGTACCAGTCGAACAGCCCATGACCAATTTGCAGCCGGCGACCGACGGCGTGGCCGCCCTCGAAGTTCTCCGCCGCCAGGGAGGCGCTGACGACGGCTACGCGCGGCGCATCGAACGTGTCGCGATCGGTGAGCTCGCGCCCGTCGAGCATGTGCAGATTGAGCAAGCGAAACGTGTCGGCGCTCACGAGAAAGTGCGTTACGAAGGGGAGCCGCCAGGGCACGGCGATCCCGCCCCAGGCGCACCGCCCGCAATCGGTCAGTATGCCGTCGCCCGTCCCGAGACCGAGCTCGGCGCCGGCACTCGTCAGGCTCACGCCACTCATGCCCTGACTCCGCAGGCCGTCGAGCAGGGTCGCGTACGCCCGCCCCCGCTCCGCCGCCGGCCGATCCGGCGCGGTGACCGCGAAGACGATGCCGTCGCCCGCTGGGACTCCCGCCCCACGCTTGAGCACCGCGGCGTGACGGATCAGCAGCGCGGCCGATCCGAGCACCGTGAGCGACACGCCGAGCTGCAATGCCGGAAGCACGAGCTCAAGTGCCCTTCCCTTCCTGCCGCCCAGCGGCGTCCGTCGCCGTTCTCTCGTGGCAGGCAGCGAAACCCCAAAGCAGGTCAGGAGCAGGAGCGCCCCGGATACGGCGAGCGTCACCCAAAGCGTGCCGGCGACCAGCTGTCCCGGCCACGCGGCACCGGCGGCCCGTGCACCGACCAACCCGGCCAGTCCCCCTGCCACCAAAATTGCCGACGCGACGACCGCGCTCTCGCAGCCGGCGGCGAGGAGCAGCACCGATCGCGAGGCACCGACCGCGCGGCGGACCGAGATCTCGTTCGCGCGCGCGGCGCTTCTCGCATCGGCGACGGCAAGCAGGGTGATCGCGGCGACGAGAAAGACACCCCCCGCGATGAGCGCGAGCACGCTGAAGAGCGAGGCGGTGGCGGCCGATCGGAATACCCCTGGAGTCGTCGCCAGGGAGCTGAGGGGAAGCTGGAAATCCGGAGTACGGACCGCGGGTGCGATGAGCCGCGGGCCGAGCGGGAGCGGCCCGCGGTGAAATAGCGCGCTCACCGGTAACAGCGCCGCAAGCGCGACCGTGCCCGTGATCACCAGCAGTGCCGCCGTCACCCAGTGCGCTTTCAACGCCCAGAACGCCGGGGCGCCAATCCGGGTCAGCTGCGAGCGCAGCGGCATCACGAGACTTTGACCCGCCCGCGCTCCGCCGGCGCTTTGTGCCTGGCCGCCGCTTTCAACGCGTCGATCACGACACGGACCGCGGGATTGGTTTCTCGCTCTCGCGACAGGATGTCGATGCCCCAGGGGAGATCGAAACCGGCGATCGGGATGCCGATCGTACCAAGCGGTGGCCGCTCGCTTTGAGAGAGGAAGCCGAGACACCACCCTTTCCCCTGACCCGCCAGCGACCACACCGTGTGCAGCCCGTCGTGCGTGCCGTCGATCCGGGGGGTGAGCCCGATATTCGCCAACGCGGTCATCACCCGATCATAGAGCAGCGGGTGAAAGGCGCGCTCCATAAAGAGGAAGGGCACATCGACAAGGTCGGTGGGCTGTAACTGGCGACGCTCGGCCAGCGGATGGGACGTGCCGATGAGCGCCAGCTGGACGCGATCCTCGACGATGCGTTGCAGCCGGAATCCGTCGCAGTCCTCCAGCTCGACGTACGCGTGGGCGAGACCGAGATCGATATCGCCGCGTTTCAGAGCGGGTAACTGCGTCGGGGACGGCATCTCTTCGATGGCGACGTGCACGTGGGGGTGCCGGGCGGCGCAGTCATTGAGCGCGGTCGTGAGGATCTCACTGGTGACGGCGGTCGCGACGGCGCCGATCACGCAGTGACCCTCCATGCCGCGCCGGGAGCGCATCGCTTCCTGGACCAGTCGTTCGATCGACAGCAGGAGGCCCGGGCAGTCCCCGGCCAGGGTGCTCCCCGCCGCCGTCAGCATCACGCCGCGCGCCGACCGGTCGAGCAGCGAAAGACCGGTGGCGTGCTCCAGCTCCTTCAACTGGCGTGACAGGGCCGGCTGGGTGACCCCGAGCTGCTCGGCGGCGCGGCCGATCGTCTGTGTGGCGGCGACGCCGAGCAGCGCGCGAAGATGCCGGATCTCCAACCCCTGCGGGACTGTCCCCGGCTGGCGCCGGGCAGCCCGCTTGCGCACGGCAGGGACGGACTGAGGCTCGACTTCGACACAGCCGTCCGGGTCCTTGCGCACAACGTCGAACCCCGCCTCCAGCACCGTCCGCACTACGGGACGACGCTCGTTGGCGCGCCAGACGAACCATGCCCGTCCCGTGAGATCGAACCCGTCGAGCGGGACGGCGGTGGTGGCTTCCGGGGGTACCGTGGCGAGCGAGTGCGACACCGGCGTCCACCCGCGGCCGGTCGCCACGGCGACGTGGGTGCCGTGCAGCCCGGTGTCGAGAACGAGCAGGGGTGACTGCAACCCGCTCGCCCGGAGCGCCGCGAGTCCGCGCTCCAGAAGGGACTTCGGGTACCCGTAGTGGGCGAGCACGAGCGGCAGTACGCCGAGCTCGGGAACGGTGAGTCGCGACTTCGTGGCGAGGGGATGTGCGGCGGGTAACAGCGCGAGATCGACGCGCTCCGTCCACAGCGGAGCCGCTGCGAACGGCGACCTGGATTCATCGAAGATGGTCACCGCAATATCGAGCTCACCGCTCGCGAGGTCGTCAATCGCTTCACGGTAGTCGCGTTCCTGCAGCACGAACGTGATTTCGGGATGCTCGCGCCGCAGCACCTCTTCGAGCTTCCCGAGAAAGCCGCGGGCGATCGCGAATCGCAGCGCGCCGACGACGACGCGTCCGCGTCGTCCGGTAGCCGTCGCTTCGGCGCGTTCCAGCGACCAGATGAGGTCCGACAACAACTGGGCGGCTCCGCGCGCGAGCGCCTCGCCGGCGAGCGTCGGCGTGACGCCCTTGGCGTGCCGGTCGAGCAGCGTCACCCCCAGCTCGTGCTCCAGATCACGCACCTGTCGCGAGAGCGCAGGCTGGGCCACGCGCAGCTCCGTCGCCGCGTGGCTCAGGTTGCGCGTTCTGGCGACGGTCGTGAAGTAGCGCAGGTGCCGCAAGTCCAACCCAATGCTCCGTTTCCGCTATACGTCCGGCGTATGCAACCCACAGCGAACGAGTATTGGAATCCGTCCACCCCCCGCCGCTACAATGCCCCCCGCGATGAACACGCTCACACTGCGGGGCAAACGGCCCCTTGGTCATTGGTCCAGGAGAGACGATACGATGGTCGCAGCTGAACCCGCTAGAGGCTACATCGCCGAATCGATGAACCTCGCGGACGTGATTGTCACGCCGGGCGCGTTGCGGACGATGTTCCAGCCGATCGTCCGCTGCCGCGACGGCAGCTGGAGTCTGCACGCGCTCGAGTGTCTCACGCGGGGCCCCAGCGGCTCGCCCTACGCCGAAGCCGGCGTGCTGTTCGCCGCGACCCGCGCCTGCCACCTCGAAGCCAGGATGGATCGCGCCTGCGTCATGACGGCGCTCGAAACCGCCGCCCACTGCGGCATCAAGTCCCCGCTGTTCGTGAACGTCAGCCCCGTCACGCTCATGGTGGACGGGAGCTTCCCCGATTTCCTCGCCACCACCGCGGCCGGGAACGGCGTCGATTGGCGCCGCGTGACCGTGGAAGTGATCGAGCAGGAGCGGGATTGCGACGCAAGAGCGCTCGCTCCTGCGCTGCGGTCACTGCGGGAGCTCGGCGTGCATGTGGCGCTGGACGACTTCGGGACGACCAAAGGGGACGCGCGGCCGCTGGAGTCCTGCCAGTGCCGTCCCGACCTCGTGAAGCTCGACGGGCGCCTGTTCCGTGAAGCCGGCCACAAGGCCTGCACCCGGCAACGACTGGCAGCCGTAGTCGAGCAGGTGCGGCGCGGCGGGCTCGACGTGGTCGCCGAAGGGGTGGAGCGCGAAGGCGATCTGCAGCTCGCCCAGCAGCTCGGCATCGAGCTGGTCCAGGGCTTCCACATCTGCCGTCCACTGGCCGGGGAGTTCGCTGCCCGAGCCGAATCGATGTTCGGCCTCGCGGCGTCGGCCTGATCACGATGCCTGAACCCATTGCTATTCGGAGGAAGATCGTGACGCACGCCGGCAGGAAGCCACGAATTCTGATCGTGGACGACTCGCCCACCTATCGACTGTGGCTCGAGATGATGCTCCAGCATCGCTACGAGGTATTCACGGCCGAGGACGGGGAGGCGGCACTGCGCTGCGGTGTGAGCGTGCAACCGGATCTGATCCTCCTGGACGTCGTGATGCCCAAGCTCGACGGACTTTCCGTATGCGAAGCATTGCGCGATCGCCTGGAGACGCGCACCACGCCGATCATCCTCGTGACCTCGCAGAACGAGGAGTGGGATGTCGAGGCGGGATTCACGAGCGGCTGCACCGACTACGTCATGAAGCCCGTCGATCAGCTCGAACTGCTCGCCAAAGTAGAGAGCTGGCTCGACGTCGCGGTCGAGAGAAGCGCCGGCTCGTGATCGGAACTCCCGAGCAGCTGATCGAGCCGGTGCCGGCGCGCCGCGAATCGGGATCGGTCGACGCGGAGTGCGGCCGGGTGTACCTGCACCCCGGCCAGTTCACCGTCGCCATCGCGCCCTGCACCATCACCACGATTCTCGGCTCCTGCGTGGCCGTGTGCCTCTTCGATCCGGTCGCGCGCGTCGGCGGGCTCAACCACTTCCTGCTGCCCCGCGCGCCGGCCAAGAGCACGTCGCTCCGCTTCGGCAATGTGGCTGTGCCGCGTCTCATCGATGCGATGGTGGAATGCGGCGCCGTGCAGCGCCGCCTCCAGGCGAAGGTCATCGGCGGCGCCTGCGTGCTCGACGCGTATCGCGATCACCCCTCGCACGTCGGGCGGCAGAACGTCCTCGCCGCCGTGCAGGCGCTGTTCGAGGCGAGCATCCCCGTCGTGATGACGGACGTCGCAGGCAACCGGGGACGGCGCGTGGTGCTCCACGCGCACACCGGCGACCTCGTCGTCCGGGTGCTCTAGGAGCATGGCCATGGACGCCGAGCTGCAACGCATCGCCGAGGTGTACCGCACCGAATCGGCCGAAAACCTGTCCACGATGGAGCAGGCGCTGCTGGCGTTGGAGCGCAGCGGCCGGTCGGACACCGGCCTCGTGCACGCGGTGTTGCGGGCGGCGCACACCCTCAAGGGCAACAGCGCCACGATGGGACTCGAAGCGGTGGCCCAGGCAGCGCACCAGCTGGAAGACCAGCTGGAGCGGCTGCATGACGGCACCCTCTCCTTCAGCGGAGACCTGATCACCCGCTTCCTCGAGGCGGTCGATGGTCTGCGCCGTCTGCTGCGTGCGGCGCTGGACGCCGAGCCGGTCGTCGCCAGCATCGGCGAGATAACGCCCGAGCCGAAGGGCCCGGCGCGCGACGCGACCCTGCGCGTCAACGTCGGACGGCTCGACACGCTGCTCGACCTGACGGCCGAAATCACGATCGCGCGCGGCCGCCTCGCCCAGCTGGTCGTCCCCGGAAACGCGGTGACCGAATCGGCCGTCGCGACGCTGGGACAGCTGGAGCAGCTGCACGCCGCGGTGCAGGAAGAGGTAATGCGCCTCCGCATGGTGCCCCTCGGTCCGACGCTGCGCGCCTGCCACCGCACCGTGCGGGACCTGGCGCGCAGACAGGGGAAGCAGGTGCAGCTCGTAATCGAGGGACACGACGTCGAAGTCGATACGTCGATCGCCGAGCAGATGCGCGATCCCCTGACCCACATGATCCGCAACGCCGTGGATCACGGCATCGAGCTGCCGCCGGAGCGTGTGACAGCGGGCAAACCCGCGACGGGCACGATCACCCTGCGCGCCCTGCACCGTGCCGGCTCGGTCGTCATCGAGCTGGTGGACGACGGGCGCGGTCTCGACCGCGCTCGCATCGCCGCCAAGGCCGAGGCGTTGGGCGTGGCGACCGGCGCGCTGACGGACGAGCAGCTGCTCGCCCTGATCTTCGAGCCCGGCTTCTCGACCGCCGCGGAAGTGACGGCGGTGTCGGGACGCGGCGTCGGGATGGACATCGTGCGGCGCCACATCCGCGGCCTGCGCGGCACGATCGACACGGCGTCGACCCCGGGCTCGGGCACCCGGTTCACCGTCCAGCTGCCGCTGACGGTCGCGATCATCGACGGCTTCCGCGTGCGCGCCGCGGGCGAGGTCTACGTGCTCCCGCTCGAGGCAGTGGAGGAATGCCTCGACAGCCGGGGAGTGCGGACGCGCCCCGGTGAGACGTCGCAGGACGGCGTCCTGAACCTGCGGGGCGCGCCCGTGCCGTTCGCACGGTTGCGCGATGTGCTCGGGCTGCCAGGCAAGCCGGCGCAGCGGGAGAGCGTCGTCGTCGTTCGCCACGGAGAGCGCCGCGTCGGCCTCGTCGTGGACGTGCTGGAGGGAGACTGCCCGGCGGTCATCAAACCGTTGACCGGCGTGTTGCAACAGCTCCCCGGGATCGCCGGTTCGACGATCCTGGGCGATGGACGTGTCGCTCTGATTCTCGATGTACCCCAACTGATCGGGCTCGCCAGAGAGGCGAGCCGTGCGCGGAGCCACGAGGCGTCGGCCTGAGTGGCGCATTACACACTAGCAACGTCGCCCCAGGCGACGGAGGAGAAGCAATGTTGCGGTCGTTGAAGATCGGCGTTCGGCTGTGGGGACTCACGGGTGGCCTGCTGCTCGCCGCGGTGGTGCTGGCGCTGGTCGGGCTGCAGGGCGCCCGCTCGGTGCAGGAACGGCTCCACGACGCGACGGACGCCGCGCAGTCGGCGATGCGGACGCTCGATGCGACGCGCGCGGCGCAGGTGCACTTCAAGGTCCAGGTACAGGACTGGAAGGACATCCTGCTGCGCGGCAGCGATTCGGCCGCGTTCGACAAGTACCTGAACGGCTTCGCGCAGGAGGAGCGCGCGGTCCAGACGGGGCTCACCGCCATCCGGCAGCAGGTCGTCCAGACGGGCGCCGACACGACGACGCTGGATTCGCTCGTGCGGGCGCACGCCGACCTGGGCCAGCGCTACCGCACGGCCCTGACGCGCTACAACGGCCGCGATCCCAAGTCGGCGCACGTCGTCGACAGCCTCGTCAAAGGGATGGACCGCGCACCTACGGCTGCCTTCGATTCGGTCGTGCAGCAGATCGCAACCGATGGCGAGGGAGATTTGCTGCGTCTCGCCGAACGGGCGAACACCGCCTACGTGCGCATGCGCACGAGCTTCTTCCTGCTGCTCGTGGGGGCGATCGGGCTGGCCGCCGCCGTCGCGACCATGATCATCCGCGGCATCGTGCTCCCGATTCGCCAGGGCGTCGACCTCGCGGAGGCCGTCTCCAGCGGGAACCTGCTGAGCGACATCACGGTCGACGGCAAGGACGAGATCGGGCAGCTGCAGCGGGCGTTGCGCGAGATGGCGTTGCGGCTGCGCGAGACCATGACCCAGGTCCGCGCCGGGGCCGATGCCCTGTCGGCCGCCTCGGGCCAGGTCGCCGCCACCGCCCAGTCCCTCTCCCAGGGCACCAGCGAGCAGGCCGCCTCGGTGCAGGAGACGACGGCGGGGCTCGAAGAGATGAGCGCCTCCATCACCCAGAACGCCGAGAACGCCCGCCAGACCGAGCAGATGGCGCTGCAGGGAGCCCGCGACGCCGAAGGCTCGGGCGAGGCGGTGCGCCAGAGCATGACGGCGATGACCACCATCGCCGAGAAGATCTCGATCATCGAGGACATCGCCTACCAGACGAACCTGCTGGCGCTGAACGCGGCGATCGAGGCGGCCCGGGCCGGGGAGCATGGGCGGGGCTTTGCCGTGGTGGCGACCGAGGTGCGCAAGCTGGCCGAGCGCAGCCAGGTGGCGGCGACGGCGATCAACGACCTGGCCGGCAGCAGTGTCGGGGTGGCGCAGCGCTCGGGGGAGCGGCTGGCGGAGCTGGTGCCGGCGATCCGCAAGACGGCGGAGCTGGTGCAGGAGGTGGCGGCGGCGTCGCGGGAGCAGGCGAGCGGGGTGACGCAGATCAACAAGGCGATGACGCAGGTGGATCAGGTGACGCAGCGGGCGGCGTCGGCGGCGGAGGAGCTGGCGAGCACGGCGGAGGAGCTGTCGTCGCAGGCCGAGGCGCTGCAGCAGCTGGTCGCCTATTTCCGGATCACCGCCGCAGAACGGATCGCCGCATGATCGCGGTCCGCACCGGGAACGAGCCGGCGTCGCTCACCGCCCAGGAGTTCGCGCTGTTCCAGCGCCTGATCCTGCGCGAAGCGGGGATCTTCCTGTCCGATGCGAAGCGCGCACTGCTCGTCGGCCGCCTGATCCGGCGGGTGCGCGAGCTCGAGCTGCCGACGTTCGGGGCGTACTACGCCCGGATCGCCGGCGGCGACGGCGCCGAGCTGGTGCGGCTGCTCGACGCGATCGCCACGAACGAGACGCACTTCTTTCGCGAGCCGCGGCAGTTCGACCTGCTCGAGGGCGGTGTGTGCAACGAGTGGCTGGCCGACGCGGCCGCCGGCCGCCGGGCGCGCCGCGTCCGGGTGTGGAGCGCCGCCTGCTCGACCGGCGAGGAGCCGTACTCGATCGCGATGGTGCTCCTCGAACGGCTGGGCGCCGACTGGGAGATCGAGATCGCGGCGAGCGACCTGTCGACCAAAGTGCTCGAGCGCGCCGCACAGGGCGTCTGGCCGATCGAGCGGGCCGACGAAATCCCCGAGCACTACCGGCGCCGCTTCATGCTGCGCGGCGTCGGGCCCGAGGAGGGCAATTGCCGGGCCGGCAAGGCAGTGCGTGCCCCGGTGCGGTTCGAGCGTATCAACCTGAACGATTCCGAGTATCCGGTCACGGGGATGTTCGACGCGATTTTCTGCCGCAACGTGCTGATCTATTTCGATCCGTCGTCGCGCGCCCAGGTCATCGATCGGCTCACGCGCCGGCTCGTCCCCGGGGGATACCTCTTCCTCGGCCACTCCGAATCCGCCGCCCGCTCGGGCACGGATCTCGTGGCGGTGATGCCGGCGGTGTACCGGCGCCGCGAATCGGTGGCGGCGGTCGCATGACCGACGCGCCCGTGCATGTGCTCGTGGTGGACGATTCGGCGGTGATGCGAGAGTCGATGACCGCCCTCCTCACGAAGACCGGCGGCTTCTCGGTCGCCACCGCACACGACCCGATCGTGGCACGGCGCAAGATCGCCGCGCAGCGTCCCGACGTCATCGTGCTCGATCTGGCGATGCCGCAGGAGGACGGCCTCACGTTCCTGCGGAATCTGATGGGGTCGAACCCGCTGCCGGTGGTCATCTGCTCGAGCCACAGCACGAGGGGGTCGCGCGTGGCGATCGAAGCGCTGCGCGAAGGCGCCGTGGACGTGGTCGCGAAGCCGCAGATGGGCGTGCGCGACTTCGTCCAGGAATCGTCGATCCAGCTGATCGACGCGATTCGCGCCGCGACGCGGGCCCGGGTGCGCGACGGCCGCGCCCTCAGCCGCGTGGCACCAGCGGCTCGACTTGTCCAACGGCCGCTGCGACTCCACGACAACGCGAGCGCCGCAAGTGCTGCCGGTATGGTGGCGATT
>Ga0310811_10001736_pt1 | contig 27103 bp, 28 predicted proteins | sample YCmetagenome_FD_207642 | JGI IMG/M metagenome (GOLD analysis project Ga0310811, IMG submission 207642) | Soil microbial communities from experimental microcosm in Duke University, North Carolina, United States - YC | ecosystem: Engineered > Artificial ecosystem > Soil microcosm > Unclassified ... | reverse complement strand
GCCTGCCGTATTAGTGGAAACAGGGTATATCAACAATCCGGATGACGAAGCGTTCCTGAACTCAGAAGCAGGACAGAATGAAGTGGTTGATGCTATTATACGCGCCCTAAAAACTTACAGGGACGGACTAGAACAAGTAGCAAAATAATTATGTTAGATTTGGGATGTGAGATTTGAGATATGAGACAGGGTTACGGGGCATAAAAAGCTGATCCTATTTATATCTCAAATCTCACTTCTCAAATCTCAAATCTACACTATGAAAATATCTAACGAAACCAAAATAGGCATATTAACCGCACTTGGGATCACTATCCTGATACTAACCTACAGCTATCTGCGAGGTAATGATGTTTTTTCCAGTACCAATAAGTTTTACGCCGTTTACGAGAGTGTAGAAGGTCTTTCGGTATCCAAACCTGTATTGGTGAATGGTTTCCCGATCGGCCGTGTTTCAAAGATGGATCTGCGACCAGATGGCAGAACTGTTGTTCAGTTTAAGATCGAGCCAAAATACAATGTTCCTAATAATACCCTGGCAAAACTGGTAAGTACCGACTTATTGGGTTCAAAAGCGATCGTATTTGAAATGGGCAACAGCAAAGTATATGCTGAAGACCAGGATACATTAAAAGCAGATATTCAAGGCAGCCTGGCGCAAAGTCTGCAACCAATACAAAAGAAGGCAGAACACCTTATAAATAAACTGGATTCATCATTGGCAGCGGTCAATAAAATCCTTAATCCGGATTTTCAGAAAAATGTCGACAGGAGCTTTTTGAGCATAGCTAACTCTCTTCAGACTTTAGAAGGTACTACCCGAAAGATCGATGCGCTTGTTGCTTCTCAGTCCAGCCATATCAATGGTATTATGGCAAATGCAGAAGGAGTATCCGGGGACCTTAAGAAAAGTACCTCGCACTTAGATGCTATTACCACAAATGCCGAAACATTGACTCATGACCTGGCTAATAGCAATATCAAGCAAACCCTCGATAACGCCAACAAAGCTGTAGCTGACTTGCAGGCTACAATAAGCAAAATTAACAGTGGTCAGGGTTCAGTGGGATTATTATTAAATGACGATAAGCTTTACAAGAACCTGAATGATGCATCAGCCAATCTGAATGCTTTATTCATCGATTTGAAAGCTCATCCCAAACGCTATGTCAGCTTCTCGGTATTTGGCGGGAAAAAAGATAGATAAATGTGCAGATGCGAGGGTGTGCAGATGTGCAAATGAGTTTATAGACTTTTATGCAACGAATACTATAATATTCTTCATCTGCACATTTGCATATCTACACATCTGCAAATCATTATTCGATAGCAAAAGTCTTCCCTTCAATTGCTAATTCCGTTTCCGGGAAAACACTCATTGCTTCATCCAAAAGCTCCCCTAACGTTTTATAGCGGGCTGAGAAATGTCCTATAAGTAATCTTTTCGCACCGGTTTTTAATGCCGCCTCTCCTGCCTGCAATGCTGTGGTATGGAAGGTACTTTGAGCTCTGTCAAGCATATTATTCAGAAAAGTTGCCTCATGATAAAGCAAATCGACATTACTTATCTGCTCAAAATAACTTCCATCATAAATGGTATCTGAGCAATAAGCATAGCTTTTTGGCTCTTTCGGATTGTTTGTTATCTCCCAATTTTTGTAAACAGTGCCATCCGGAGCAACATAATCCGCGCCTTTCTTTATCTCGGAGAACTGGTTGACGGGAATATTAAGCTCAATGATCTTATCCTTGATGATCTTTTTGAGGCGTTTCTTTTGTTTAAATAGAAACCCGGTTGTAGCGATACGATGATTAAGCGGAATGGTCTCGACCGTGATATCAGTAGTGTCAAGTATCAATTCCGGTCCACCGGTATGTGTTGCAATAAATTCGATTGGGTACTGTAAAGTAGTATCAGAGTACTTTAGCTGAAGGTCAATGATCTCCTTTAACTCTGGCGGTCCAAACAATTTCAATGTCTTAACACGCCCGTTAAGGTGCATAGACGATAAAAGGCCTACCAAACCCAGGTAATGATCGCCATGCAGGTGACTGATAAAAATATGATCTATACGACTAGCCTTAACATCAAAGCGCAGCATCTGCTGTTGCGTGCCTTCGCCGCAATCAATCAAATATAGACGTTCATTGATGTTTAGTACCTGTGCCGACGGGTTTCTGTTGTAGATTGGAGTTGCCGAGCTGCTGCCAAGTATTGTTACCTCAAACTTCATATCAGGTAAACAACATGGGCTTTTATTTTGCTTCTTTCTTTAACTGTTTTTCTACTTCTTCCATGAAAACAAGGTCAATCGCTTCTTCGGTGGACGGAACAATAGAAAGTACGGAATCTAGCTGGGATATAGCGATCAAACGGGCAACGGCATCATTTAAGCCGGAAAGAATAAAAACACCGGATGCATTTTTGCACAAACGGTGGCCAACTAACAAGCTGCTCAAGCCTGATGAGTCAGCAAATTTTATCTGCGAAAGGTCCATGATGATATTTCTCTGCCCTTCAGTATTGATCAGAATCAATTCAGATTTTAGTTGCGGAGTTACCAACGAATTCAATTTGGATTCGTTCAACTTCAGCAAAACATATTTATCGTGCTTATCAACAGTAAATTTCATCTTGTGTTAATTATGCTACTAAGATATAATTTTTTTATATACAATAAAAAATTACAGAGTTGTTAAGGCTTTATTTATTGCGCCTTCTACCCTGTTTAAAACCGAGTCGTTGTCAGATTTAACAAAACCTTCACCTGTTATTTGTTCAAATAGTTCAATATAACGATCTGAAATAGAATTAACTATATCTTTAGTCATTGCCGGAACTACCTGACCATCCTTACCCTGGAAACCGTTTTCGATCAGCCATTTTCTTACAAATTCTTTTGAAAGCTGCTTTTGGGCCTCATTATTTTTTTGACGCTCCTCGTATCCTTCCTTATAAAAATAGCGCGAAGAGTCCGGTGTATGTATCTCGTCGATCAGGTAAATTGTGCCTTCAGCCTTCCCAAACTCGTATTTAGTATCCACCAGGATCAGGCCACGCTCAGCGGCAATTTCAGTACCCCGCTGATATAAAGCATGAGTATATTTCTCTAATTGCGCATAGTCTTCTGCCGATACAATACCACGGGCCAGAATATCTTCTTTGGAAATATCCTCGTCATGACCGACTGATGCTTTGGTAGTCGGTGTAATGATTGGTGCAGGGAGTTTGTCGTTTTCTTTCAAGCCTTCCGGTAAACTCACACCACATACTTGTCTTCTACCTGCGCTGTATTCACGCCATGCATGCCCGGCCAGGTAACCGCGGATAACCATCTCAACTTTAAAAGGATCACAAATGCGGCCAATTGTAACGCTTGGGTCCGGAACAGAAACTACCCAATTAGGTACGATATCACTGGTATTATGCAAAAACTTGGCAGCGATCTGGTTTAACACTTGCCCTTTATAAGGGATTGGCTCAGGCAATACCACATCAAAAGCTGAGATGCGGTCGGTAACCACCATTGCCAGGTATTTATTATCTATAGTATATACATCCCTAACTTTTCCTTTATAAAAGTTGGTCTGCTTTGGAAAATTAAAATGTGTCTCTTTTATTGCGTTCATTGTTAGTTAATTAGAGATTAGTTAATCAGAGATTAGTGTTGAATGCAAATATTAATTGAATAAATAAAACAACTAATCTCTAATCACTGATTAACTAATCACCGTTACTGTATATCCCCGTATGCCTCCAATATGCGTTTCACCAGTTTGTGGCGCACTACGTCCTCGCCTGTCAGGTAGATCAGCTCGATACCTTTGATGTCTGTTAAAATCCTTAAAGCGGTATGCAAACCTGACTGCTGTTTTTTCGGCAAGTCGATCTGTGTAACGTCACCGGTTACAATAAACTTAGCAGACGGTCCCATACGGGTTAAAAACATCTTTAACTGCATATCAGTGGCGTTTTGAGCTTCGTCCAATATCACAAAGCAGTTATCGAGTGTACGGCCACGCATAAATGCCAATGGTGCAATTTCTATAGTGCGGTTCTCAAGGTACACCTTCAGCTTTTCTGCGGGGATCATATCATCGAGAGCATCATATAATGGCCTCAGGTATGGATCGATCTTCTCTTTCAGGTCACCGGGCAAGAAACCAAGGTTCTCTCCAGCTTCCACCGCCGGACGGGTCAGGATAATACGTTTGATCTCTTTGTTTTTTAAAGCACGAACGGCTAAAGCAACAGCAGTATAAGTTTTACCTGTACCGGCCGGACCGATAGCGAATAGGATATCATTTTTATCAATACCCGTCACCATGCGTTTCTGGTTGGCAGTTCTTGCTTTTACCAGTATGCCATTGGGACCGAATACCAGAACTTCGCCTGTTGTAGATTTGTCGTTAGTCTGCTCAGGAGCCGCATTAGACACTGCCTTTGAACCCAATATTCTTTCCAGGTCGGTGATATTCAGGTTCTCGAATTTCTCGACATGATTGAGTAAATGTGTAAATTTCTCATCAAAAACCGCCAGTTCATGATCATCACCCAGCACTTTCAATTCATTGCCCCGCGCAACTAATTTTAGCTTCGGGTACTGTTTTTTTATGATCTCGAAGTGGTCGTTATTAGGTCCCCACAATACAGCAGGGTTAACATTATCTATAGATATTTTAAGTTCGTTCAACAGTAATGAATTTATAGTTGCAGAATTTTTTATGAATTAAAAATTGAATATTTGTAGCATCAAATGCTAGCACAAGATTAGCAATAAATATTTAAAAAATTAATGGCAATAATAACTTTAACTACTGATCTGGGCGACAAAGATATTTACCAGGCTGCACTTAAAGGAAGTATTTTGAAATTGTTGCCAACAGTTAATATTGTCGATATAACACACAGCGTAGCGGCCTTTAATGTTCAACAGGCGGCTTTTATATTAAAGAATAGCTTTTACTATTTTCCCGAGCAAACCGTCCACCTGATAGGCATCGATACTGTTTATAATTCAGACACCAAGTACCTGGCAGTCAGTTATAAAAATCATTTTTTTGTAGGATCAGACAATGGTATTTTCTCGCTCATGTTTAATACTGAACCTGATGAAATGGTGGAGATCAACATCATGCAGGACCTTAAATTCCTACATTTTCCCTTGGCAGATATTTTTGTAAAAGCAGCATGTCACCTTGCCGGCGGAGGTAAATTAAACGAGATTGGTTTGCCTATTGCCGCCATGGAAAAGAAGATGAACCTGCAGCCGGTTGTGGAAAAAAACATGATAAAAGGCGTGGTTATCTATATCGACTCGTTCCAGAACGTGATTACCAATATTACCAAGGAGTTTTTTAATAAAGTTCAGCAAGGAAGACAATTTACTTTGTCCTTCAAACGCAATGAAACCATCAATCACCTGAGCTGGCATTATAATGAGGTACCAGAGGGCGAAAAGTTATGTTTGTTCGGCATAAGTGACCATTTAGAGATTGCTATAAACAAAGGGAACGCAAGTGGGTTATTAGGCTTAAACCTGGGTGACAGCGTTATCATCAATTTTGAGTAATTGCACATGAAAAAACTTTCCGGACTATGCATTTTGTGTTTATTCCCTGTGCTTGTATTTGCACAAAAATCAAACTCCGACTCTTTAGCCTACCAACTGCAACGGGCCAAGATTAATCAAATGCTCGAAAATCGCAGGCAAAAATTTGGTCAATATGATCAAAGTTTGAAAAAACATACCGGCATATTCGGCTTACAAACTAAAAAGGACATCCGCCGGTCAAATGATATTCTGATGGACATCGTAAAAACCGACGACGATATCTTCCGCGAGCTTAAAATACTGATGGACTACCGTGTTTTTCAGCAGCAACAGGCGCAAACACATTCCACGCAGTCTGAAACCGCTACGCTGGCCTACATGACTACTATTAACAAGCTGCGAGAGCAAATCGATCAGTTAAAACTGGAAGCAGAAAAAGAGAAAACCCATCAGACAAGCCAGTTACGCATATTAATCGGCGTTATAGTTCTCCTATTTTTGTCAATTTTATATTTACTAAAGCGAAAACGTACAGTTAAGGCTTAGTTTTGTAACTTTTATAATCAGAAAATGGCAAGAGGAAGGAATAGTTTAAATAGTGGGAATAAGCAAAAAGTAGATCTTCCTAAGGCGAAAATCAATAGTCAAAGCTTAAAAAATGTAGTAAAGCTTTTAAGTTACGTAAAACCTTATCGGCTGAAATTCGCAGCGGCATTATTTTTTCTCATATTATCTGGTCTTACCGGTTTAATATTCCCTAAACTTTTAAGTGGATTGATCACTATTTCTAATGGCAAACCAACCTACGGCTTCCTTCCAGGTAGTCTTGGTAAAATTGGTTTATTAGCTTTTGAAATATTATTCGTCCAGGCTATAGTTTCTTATTTCAGAGTATTGTGGTTCGTGCAGGTAGCAGAAAAATCACTGGCAAATATCCGTCGTGACACATACTTCAAGCTTATTACTCTTCCAATGGATTTCTTTGCCAACCGCAGGGTTGGAGAGCTAAACAGTCGCATATCAGCTGACCTTTCTCAAATACAAGATGCGATTACAACCACTTTTGCCGAAATGATAAGGCAGTCAATACTTTTGATAGGTGGTATCACATTGTTGGTTATTGCTTCGCCCATGCTTACGTTGGTTTTATTGGCAATGGTTCCAATTATAATAATCATAGCAATAGTTTTTGGTCGCTTTATAAGAAAATTGTCGAGACAAGCCCAAGATAAGCTAGCAGAGTCTAACACTGTTGTCGAAGAAACATTACAAGGAATCGCTAATGTAAAAGCATTCGTTAATGAGGCTTTTGAAGCAGGACGTTATAATGGCAATTTACAGGATGTCGTAAAGTTAGCTGTAAAGGGTGCTAAATTTCGAGGCCTATTTGCAGCGTTTATTGTGTTCTGTATTTTTGGAGCAATAGTCGGTATTATCTGGGTGGGCTCTATCATGGTAAGTAATCATACTCAGGGATTTGACATCGGTAAATTAACAGAGTTTGTAATTTACGGTGCTTTTGTTGCTGCCGCAATGGGCAGTTTTCCAGACAATTATGCAAATCTTCAGAAGGCGGTTGGTGCCAGCGAGCGAGTATTGGAAATATTAGCCGAAACGAGCGAAGATGTTTCTATCGATCATGCCGAAAACGAGATCAAACAAAAGATTGAGGGCAATATTTCTTTTGATGATGTCAACTTTCATTATCCGTCACGTCCGGAGATTGAGGTATTAAAAGGCGTTTCCTTTGAGGCACAAACCGGGCAAAAGATAGCGGTTGTCGGGCCAAGCGGTTCGGGTAAGTCTACGATGGCTTCGTTGATATTACAATTCTATCATCCGCAAAGCGGACTTATCCTGTTCGATCATAAACCATCGGATGGATATAGCCTGACGGACATTCGAAACCAGGTCGCAATAGTCCCACAGGATGTAATGCTGTTTGGCGGTACAATACAGGAAAATATCGCTTATGGTAAACTGAGCGCTTCCAAAGAAGATATCATCAAAGCGGCGCAACGTGCCAATGCACATCAGTTTATTATGTCATTCCCGGAAGGTTATGATACTGTTGTAGGTGAGCGCGGTGTGAAGCTTTCAGGCGGACAAAGGCAACGTATAGCTATCGCCCGGGCATTGTTGAAGAACCCTTCTATTCTAATTTTAGATGAGGCGACCTCTTCTCTCGATTCCGAATCTGAGCGCCTGGTGCAGGAAGCATTGGAAGAATTAATGAAAAACCGTACCTCCATTATCATAGCCCATCGCCTGTCTACCATCCGCGAGGCCGATAAGATCATCGTTCTTGAAAAAGGCAAAGTGATCGAAAGCGGAAGTCATGAGGAACTGATCGGTAACGAAAACGGCCTGTATCGTTATCTGAGCCAGTTGCAGTTTGAAGCGTGATAAAGTTTTACGTTCGACGTAATACGTTGTACGTTTAAATCACCTCAATAAATAGTAATTTGCGAATCAAAAACGTAGTACGTAAAACATAGCACGTATAACCTTACGAATGAAATTAACCATACACGGCGCGGCCAGGCAGGTGACAGGAAGTATGCACCTGCTTAAGGTTGACCAATATAAAATACTGATAGATTGCGGACTCGATTATGAAAAAGACCGCAGCGTTCAATCGAATGAAAATTTTCCTTTCGACCCAGCGGAAATTGATCTGGTTGTACTAACACATGCCCATATAGACCATTCCGGAAATCTACCTACGCTGATCAGGATGGGTTTTGACGGACAGATACTCTGTACGCCTGCGACTGCTGATTTAACTGAATTATTGTTGCTTGACTCGGTCAATATTTTCATTGGTAAGATCAATAAAAGCCGCAAGCACAATCGGAAAAAACATCACCAACCTGCGCAGCAACCCTTGTATCTGCAAAAACATGTGATGGATACCATGGAACGGGTTGTGACTATAGGTTTTAACCGATCGTTTCGGATTAATGGCAATATCGAATTGACTTTTATACCCATTGGGCACTTACTAGGAGCAGCAGCTGCGATATTTAAAATAAATGACCATGGCGAAGAGAAAACTATTGCCTTCACAGGCGATATAGGCCGTAAGAACTACCCCGTATTGGATGACCCACAAGAGCTACCTCAAGTAGATTACCTGGTCACAGAATCGACCTATGGAGGTCGGATGCATACAAAAGATAAAACTGTCGAACAGGCGCTGGTAGAAACCATTGAAAAAGCCTGCATAAAAGAGCAAGGAAGACTGATCATTCCAGCATTCAGCATCGGTCGTACACAATCGCTGGTTTATTCGCTTAATAAAATCTTCACTAAGGGGCTTTTGCCGCCCGTTAAGGTATTTGTAGACAGCCCGATGGCTGTTGCCGCCACCGAGATTTTCCGTAAGCACCACAGCCTTGTAAATGAAGAAGCCCGGGAGTTTTATCAAACCAAAGGCGATGAATTTGAATTTGATAACCTGGTATACATAGAGAGCTTGCAGGACAGCCGGCAGGTATCCAATTACTTCGAACCATGTATTATCATCTCATCTGCAGGCATGTTGGAAGGCGGCCGTATCCAGGATCACTTGTATGAGAATATCCAGAATTATTATTGTACCATCCTGTTTATTGGATATTGTGCTAAAGGAACTTTAGGACATCGCTTACTTCGCGGCGATCCTATTGTCCATATTAAGGACCGGGAATTATCTGTATATGCCACTATCAAACAAACCGACGTTTTAAGCGCCCACGGCGACCATGAAGACCTGATTAATGTTGCCCGCCAACAGGATAAGGATAAATTGAGGACGATCTTCCTGGTACATGGCGAAGAAGCCAGCATGCAGGCTTTGGCAGAAGCTTTGGAAGAAGAAGGGTTTCCGGTTTCTATTCCGGAGAAGGATGTGACTTACACGCTTTAAAAAACCGGGAATATTGTTATAATTTTGTATATTCATAATTATGGCCAGAGAAGAAAAACTAAAAACAGCAATTGAAATCTTACCTCAGTTAAGTGAATCTGAAAGGTTAAAGAGGGATATTTATCGGCCTGATATAGAAAAACTCCAGCTATTTACAAAAATGCTCCGCACCAATGCATTGCTAAAAAAAGCCATAATTCGTCATAAGTGATCGCATGGATATTTTAGATGATGAATTGCTAAAATTTTGGCGCAGTCTAAGCGATCATAATGTCCGGTATATTATGGTTGGCGGCTTTGCAACACGTTTTCACGGATTTAATCGAAATACAGACGATCTTGATATCTGGCTTGATGATAATCTGCAAAACCGTAGAAATCTAAGGGAAAGCTTTATTGAATTAGGTTATGGTGATTTCCGGTCCATTGAAACTATGGATTTTGTTCCGGGATGGACAAGTTTCTATGTGGGCAATATGATTGAACTCGATATTATGACACAAATGAAAGGCTTGGAAAATTATACTTTCGCAGAATGTCTTGATATAGCATCAATTGCTGAATTAGAAGGAATAACAGTTCCGTTCTTACATATAAACCAACTAATAGCCAATAAAAAGGCTGTTAATCGTCCTAAAGATCAGATCGACGTTAATGAACTTGAAAAGATAAAGAAGTTCCGCGAAGAAGAAGATCAATAATATTCCTTTAACAAAAAAACCCAGCCAAATTGACCGGGTTTAAAATCGTTTGAAAGAAAGTATCTAAAACCTTATTTCTTAAAATGCCCTATTATCAAACTTGCCAGTTCCACCCCTATTCTTTCCTGTGCTTCGTTGGTAGCGGCACCGATGTGCGGTGTTAATGATATTTTAGGGTGTTTCAATATTTCTTCGCGCGGGGTTGGCTCGTTGTCGAACACATCTAATGCAGCAAATGAAACCTGGCCGCTGTTCAACGCGTCGATCAATGCTAATTCATCGATCAAACCACCACGTGATATATTTACCAGCCCTACACCTTTTTTGGTCTGAGCGAGTTCGGCAGCACCAAATAATGCTTTATCTACAAATGGTGTATGCAAGGTGATGAAATCAGACTGGGCAATTACTTCTTCCAATGAAGCGATAGTAACTTTTGCGCTCACTGCAATGCCTCCGCCTAACACAAGCTCTAATTCAGGATTGAATGGATACAGGTCATATGCCAGTACATCCATCCCAACACCAATAGCGATTTTTGCCACCTCGCGACCGATACGGCCAAAGCCCACGATACCTAAAGTTTTACCGCGAAGTTCGATGCCTTTTGCATAGGCTTTTTTCAGGTCGTTGAATTTAGAATTGCCTTCAACGGGCATTTTGCGGTTGCTGTCAGGCAAAAAGCGAACACAGCCGAACAATTGGCCAAACACCAGTTCAGCAACAGATAAAGATGAAGATGCTGGCGTGTTATATACGCCAATGCCTTTTTCTTTAGCATAGTCCACGTCGATGTTATCTACACCTACCCCACCACGACCGATCAGTTTCAGGTTAGGGCATGCATCGATCAAAGCTTTACGCACTTTGGTAGCGCTGCGCACAGTAATAGCATCATACGCCTGCAATTTAACAGGCAATTCATCCTGCGGTATATTGTTAGTATCTACTTCAAATCCGGCATCTTCCAGCATTTTTTTGCCTATCGGATCGATACCGTCGTTAGCTAATATTTTGATCATCTTTTTTGTTGATTAAGTTGGATTAAGTTGATTAAGTTAAATGAACTACTCACCACTTAACTTAATCAACTCACTCAACAAAGACTATTTATTCTTCTCCTGGAATTCCTGCATAGCATCTATCAGCACGTGTACGCTGGTGATTGGTAATGCATTGTAAATTGATGCCCTGAAACCACCTACGCTTCTATGGCCTTTGATGCCCACGATGCCTTTTTCTTCGCAATATTTCAGGAACGGTTTTTCGTGCTCCGGATTTTCCATCACAAAGCAAACGTTCATGTGTGAACGATCCTCAGGAACTGCAACTGCCTTAAATAATGGGTTGCGGTCAATCTCAGTATATAAAGCTTTTGCTTTCGCTTCATTTTCTTTCTGTATCGCCTCTACACCACCTTTTGATTTTAACCAACGGAGTGTCAGCATCGATACCAAAATGGCGAAGCAAGGAGGCGTATTATACATTGATCCGCCTTCAATTTGTACCTGGTAGTTGAACATTGCAGGTATTTTACGACCTGTTTGGCCTAACAACGAATCTTTAACAATAACCAGGGTAACACCGGCAGGGCCCATATTCTTCTGTGCACCGGCGTAGATCAAACCAAAATCAGCCACATTTACTTTACGGCTGAAAATGTCTGAAGACATATCGCATACAACCGGTACCGGTGATTTAATGAACTCCTGTAACTGCGTACCGTAGATAGTATTGTTTGATGTGATGTGGAAATAAGCCGCATCGGCAGGTATAGTAAAATCTTTAGGGATATAAGTGTAATTGCTTTCTTTAGACGAAGCTACCACAACAGTTTCGCCAAAGAATTTCGCTTCTTTGATGGCTTTGCTCGCCCAAACACCTGAATCCAGGTAAGCGGCTTTGCCACCTTCAGGCAATAGGTTGTATGGAGCCAACGCAAACTGCGTGCTTGCACCGCCCTGTAAAAATAATACCGAGTAACCTTCGGGAACTTCGAAAAGTTCTTTCACCAGTTTAACAGCCTCATCCAGTACAGCTTCGAATTCAGGCGAACGATGCGATATTTCTAATATCGACAATCCTGTTCCGTTGAATTCTAACACTGCCTCTGCGGCCTGTTTAAATACCTCATGCGGTAAAATGCCTGGTCCGGCACCGAAATTGTGTTTCATATTATTTTTTTGATTTAAAATAAACTAATGGCATAATTGCCAACTTTATATTTGGTTTGGCCAAAGTTAAACAATTTGATAATGTTAAAGCAGAATATTTGCAATATTTTTATCATAATTATCTTCCGACAAATACCTTCAATTGGCATAATATTAAAAAATCAATTTTAACCCAGTATTAAGGGGCTTAATTATGATAGTGGTAATTTATCAGGGATTTTTTAAATTTTTGATAGCCTGCAGTTGATCTGCGGCTGAGAAAACCGAGTTGCCTGCAACAAAAACATTTGCCCCGGCATCGATCAATTGCTTCACATTTTGTTCTCCTACACCACCATCTACCTCAATATACAGGTTCGGATTACGCGATGCGCTTAAAGCTTTCAGGTCATGCAGTTTTTTATAGGTATTGGCAATGAACTTTTGTCCGCCAAATCCGGGGTTAACGGACATGATTAGCACAAGGTCAATGTCTTCGATAATATCATCCAAAAATGCAATAGGGGTATGCGGGTTCAAAGCAACACCAGCATGGCAGCCTGCTTCTTTAATACCTTGTATGGTACGATGCAAATGTGTACAAGCTTCAAAATGAACCGTGATGCTATTGGCACCTTTTTCGGCAAACTCTTTAATATATCGATCTGGATCGACGATCATCAAATGCACATCTAGCGGTTTTGTAGCATGCTTCTTTACTGCTTCCATCACCGGGAAGCCAAAAGAGATATTGGGTACAAACATCCCATCCATCACATCCACGTGTATCCAGTCAGCCTCACTCCTGTTCAGCATTTCAATATCACGCTGAAGGTTGCCAAAATCAGATGCTAAAATGGAAGGTGCTATGAGGTGGTTCATGGGTCGAAGATAGGTAATTAGTGATTAGTTAACCAGTTAATCAGTTATTAGTTATACAGAAATTTAAATTAATAATGATTTTGACCGCTACCAATTAAAACTGATTAACCAATCACCAGTTAACTGATCACCGACACTCAATCACAATTTTGAAGGAGATCATAATACTTCTTCATCAATACAAGGTCGTAATCGACAAGAGAGTTATAAGCTTCAGAAACAAGCTCATTCAGGATAGGAATAGCTATATGAGCGCTATTGTTTGATATGGACTCTGTTTGTTGTATCAATTGCTTAACACGCATAATCTCATAAAGCAATAATTTGGTCAGGTCCTCTTCATTATTTTGGACAATAACAGAACCCCCATTAAGCAAATTTAATGAGTTAACATTAACAGAATTCATCTTCTTGTTCGGCTCCGGTAAAGGATCAAGGCGCATATTATTAACTAAAGTGCAAAAACATTTCAATTGTTTTAGAAAAGTGAAAAAAAAATCATAAAAAAAGCCTCCGTTTCCGGAGGCTTTATAATAAGCTGATTTATAAATTATTGCGCTTTTTCTGGTTTCGGCAATAAAACTTTTCTTGAAAGTTTCAATTTACCTTGCTTGTCGATGTCGAGTAATTTAACTCTCACTTCATCACCTACCTTGAAGATACCATCCATCGTTTCGAAACGCTTGTGGTCGATTTCCGAGATGTGAAGCAAACCATCTTTACCTGGCATGATCTCAACAAATGCACCGAAAGGCATAATTGATTTCACTTTACCTTCGTATATCTCGCCTACTTCTGGTTTCGCAGCAATAGCCCTGATGCGTGATACCGCGGCATCAATTGAAGCTTTGTTTGCAGCAAATATCTGAACGATACCCTGGTTATCTTTTTCTTCAATAGATATAGTAGCACCGGTTTCGCGCTGCATTTCCTGGATGATCTTACCACCCGGGCCAATAACAGCACCAATAAATTCTTTATCTATCTTGATAACGATAATACGTGGTGCATGTGGTTTGTAGTCCTCACGCGGCCCGCTCAGGGTCTTTTTGATCTCGTTTAAGATATGTAAACGGCCATCTTTTGCCTGATCTAAAGCTTTTGTTAATACTTCGTATGATAAACCATTGATCTTCAAGTCCATTTGACAAGCAACAATACCTTTTTCGGTACCAGTTACCTTAAAGTCCATATCGCCTAAATGATCTTCATCACCCAATATGTCAGACAGGATCGCATATTTGGTTCCCATCTCATTAGTGATCAAACCCATAGCAATACCTGTTACCGGTGCTTTGATCTTCACACCTGCATCCATTAGTGCCAGCGTACCGGCACATACAGTCGCCATTGAAGAAGAACCGTTTGATTCCAAAATATCAGATACTACACGGATGGTGTACGGATTCTCATCTTCAGGAGGTAATACCTGCTTTAATGAACGCATAGCCAGGTTACCATGACCGATCTCTCTGCGGCCTGCTCCCCTGTTCGGGCGAACCTCACCGGTTGAAAAGCCAGGGAAATTATAATGAAGAAGGAATTTCTGATAACCATTAATGAATGCACCGTCAATCATTTGCTCATCATCTTTAGAACCTAAAGTAACAGTAGTCAATGATTGTGTTTCACCACGGGTGAAGATAGCCGAGCCGTGTGCTGAAGGAAGATAGCTTACTTCACTCCATATCGGGCGGATCTGGGTAGTAGTACGGCCATCTAAACGTTTACCTTCATCTAATACGAGGTTACGGATTGCATCATACTCTACATCGTGATAGTATTTTTTAGCAAGAAACTTAGTTACATCGTCAATCTCACCTAAAGTTTCAATGTAGGTATCACGTACTTCTTTAAATTTAGCAGCACGCTCATCTTTTGCAGAGGCAGAAGAAGCAATAGCATACACTTGCTCATAAGTAGCAGCGTAAATCGCTTTTTTCAGTTCTTCGTTATGATTTTCGTGGCTGTAAACACGTTTTTCGGTTTTACCAACTGCAACAGTTAATTCTCTTTGAATTAAGCATTGTATTTTGATAGCTTCATGAGCAAATTTGATAGCTTCGATCATCTCAGTTTCCTGGATCTCTTTCGCTTCACCTTCAACCATGTTGATGTCAAACTCAGAACCGGCAACGATGAACTCTAAAGTAGCACGCTCCAGATCAGTCATAGTCGGGTTAATTACTAACTGACCGTCAATTTTAGCTACACGAACTTCGGATATCGGTCCGTTGAACGGAATATCAGAAACAGCAATAGCTGCTGACGCTGCTAAACCTGCAAGGCAATCAGGCATAATTTCTTTATCGGCAGAAATTAAGCTGATCATAACCTGCGTATCTGCGTGATAATCTTCGGGGAACAAAGGGCGCAAAGCGCGGTCAACCAAACGAGAGATCAATACCTCATAGTCTGACAATCTTGCTTCACGGCGTAAAAAACCACCCGGGATACGGCCAGTGGCAGCGTATTTCTCCTGGTAGTCAACTGATAATGGCAGAAAATCAACTCCTTCTTTTGCTTCGGGCGAAGAAACGACGGTAGCCAATAACATCGTATCTCCCATTTTCACAACTACAGACCCATCAGCCTGTTTGGCCAGCTTTCCGGTTTCGATCTCAATGGTGCGTCCGTCACCCAGGTCGATAACCTTTTTAATTACATTTAAACTCATCTTGTTTTTGTTGTGGTGTGCTTTTCATCTTCAGAACACACCGGTTTTTATTTTGTAAAATAATTGTTTGCAAAAGTAAAAAAGCCATCCGAATTGGGATGGCTTTTTAAGAAATTCCGGAAAGATTTATTTGATGATATCACGCAGCTGTAAAGCTTTGATGATAGCACGGTATCTTTCAATGTCTTTGTTATACAGGTAAGCCAATAATGCGCGGCGTTTACCTACCAATTTTTGCAGCGAAAGCTGGGTTGAAAAATCTTTTTTGTTGCTTTTCAAATGTCCTGTCAAATGCGCAATACGGGTTGTGAATAATGCGATCTGTCCTTCAGCCGAACCGGTGTCGGTTGCGCTTTTGCCATGTTTTGCAAAGATCTCTGTCTTTGCTTCTTTACTTAAATACATTACTTGAATAATATTAAAGCGTTAATACTTTTGTTAATTGAGGTGCAAAGGTAATGTTTGTTTTCGGATAAAGGAAATAATTATTCAATAATAGTTGATTAGGTTAAGTGGTTGATTAAGTGAGTAGTTGTTATTACTCATTTGGGCGTTTTAACACGCTATCTGCTCATACTGCTTCAGGCATTAGTCACGTGGCTGGTATCCGCTTCTATCGTTAACGCAAAAACATTTGCTTGGTCAATCAAAAGATGTTTGGCGGGCGCACTATTTGTCAAGTCAAATAGTCCCCGGCTTTACCATATTTTTCCAATTGGCGTATACCCGTACTTGAAATGTGTTCAAATTCCATATCGCAAAAAATAGCTACTACATTGATGTTTTTATCGCTAAGCTCCTGCATATAACGATATTGGTTCAGTTCGTATTGAAGGTCTGAGCCATTACGCAATCCGCGTATAATGGTAACATCATACCCAAGCTCACCTGTAAAATCAGTTAACAACCCGTCATAAGTGGTTATTTGCCTGTATTTTAAAACATCGGGTAGCTCATAAGTAGCTTTATCCTTGCCTGGGTTAACACCACGCGCAATAATTACTTTGTCAAATATTTGTTCTGCCTTTTGCAATATATTATAATGACCTTTGTGAAAAGGATTAAAACTGCCCGGATAAACAGCAATACGTGGTTTGCGATTACTTACATAGTCAATCAAATAAGAAAGCGCAGTGTTATTAACCATGGCCTGCAAACTTTGCAGCACCTCTACTCTTTTTTGCTGATAAATGCTATAATCAACAAACTGAAACTCTTTAAATATTTGTTGTTCATATAACAGCAACTTATCAAAAGGTTGATGAAGAACATTCAAATCGGCTTCACAAAATATACTCGAAAGTTCTGTTTGCGGCTTATGGCTTTTTGTGTCAAGTATAATTTGAGTTACTTCCCTATTTAACAACTCATTACCGTCAAAAACGTCATTAAAATAACGGGCAGAGTCTTCTTCATTGGTTGTCGACCGCGGGTCATAAATAATATCATGAAACAAAGTAGCTAATATCAAAACATCATTATTTTCCAGCCCCTTCCGCTCCAATTGAGTATAAATATCATCCAAATGTTCAGGTGTATGGTAAAAACGGTGTGACTCTTGGTAGCGTTTTAATATATCTTTGGCAAGTTCGGGGCTCAGGAGTTCAACTGCTCTATCTATTATTTTCATGATATACAAATGATGGGTAATTTTACAAACAATCGTTCAATAATAAAACAATGAATCAGACTCAATATTCTACCTTCGAAACCGAATTCCGCGTTCGTCCAGACGATATCGACATGTTTCAGCATGTGCATAATAGTAAATACTTTGATTATGTACTGGCTGCCCGTTATGACCAGATGGAGCGCTGCTACGGTATGGCTATGGAGAAATTTATGGAGCGCGGCTTTGGTTGGGTAGTAAGGACAGCTCATGTGGACTATAAACGCGCCTTAACCATGGGCGATTATTTCATCGTAAAAACCGGTATCGACAGCATTGACGATAAAGGCTGCCGCGTAAAATTCACCATCACCAATAAAGCAACCGGCAAAGTTTGCTGCGACGGCTGGTTTGATTATACCATGATCGATATGCAAAACGGCAGATCAGCTAAAATACCGCAGGACATTATTGAGCATTACCTGATTTAATATGCATATGGCAAATGAGTAGATGTACAGATGAAATGGCTTAGTTTTAAAACTTGTATATGTACAATTGCACATCCTCGCATCTGCATATCTCTACTTCCAGAATAAAGGCGTTTTAGTTGTTCCCCGCGTCGTACAATCAACGCATACTGCCGAGCTGTAATAGTATTTTGAACCAAGAGCGATTAGTGTAAGATCAGTTGAACCGGCAAGGATGCTAATATCTGCGGTAGAATCAATCTCACATTGATAAGGATAAATAGTAGGTGTTGGTGGCAAAGCACTGTTTGAAATAAATATTCTTTTGCTTTGCATATTGGTGGCGGTAATATAACCGATTGCAATTTTGGCAGGGCTGCTGATACAATGAATATTCCCACTAAGTGAGGAAGGCAACTCACCAAATAACCCGCCTATTTCCTCAGTATTCTTTTTTAATACCGTATAAAATTGATAGGCATCAGCGTCAAGTGCGTATTGTCTGACCAGTATACTGTATTTGGTTTCAAGTTTTTCGGATGTCAAAGCAATCCTGGTAAGTTGGTTTTGATAAACTACGTCGCTGCTTAGATTTATTGTAGATCCTAAAAGAATATTCGTTGATATATCGTTGCCAAAGCAATTAAACACTTGTTGATCTGGCTTGCGCAGTACCGGCTGTTGAGAAACCGGGTCTACCAAAAACGATGACGCATATTTTGAGTTGAACCTCCAGGTTTCATCAAACTCCCACCTGTAATAGCGGGTGTTTTTACTCGCATCATGCGCATTAACATAAAGCTGCAAATCGCCATTTATGATTTTGTATCCTATACTGTCAATTGGTGGCGTGGTCTTTATATCTATAAAGTCCGACTGATATTTTTCACCTTCATAGGTCAAAATATCTAAACGATATTTTGAAGTCAAAGGCAGATTGAGGATACCTGCCGAAAGATAACGACCAGTACCGTCCCCGTTCAATGGCCAGGTATTGCCCTGATTGTCTTCTATAGTTACAAAGGCTCCCAATTCCGGATTCACGGTTATCTTACTATCAACACCAACAGTTTTACTCAGTTTAATGATGGTGGTGTCGCTTCCGGGATTGATTACACCTTCTATCACAAGATAGCTATCTGGAGCTGCGCTTAGAGGGGGATTATACGGCTTTTTACAGGAAAATAATGATAAGAGCAACAGGCAGCAAACGTAGCGCAACTTTATCATAGCTCAACAATAACGGTTCAAGGTAATTATTAAACTAATATAATAGTCAGCGCAGAACTATTCCAAAATAATTATCCGTTCTGTATGAAAAAATTGAAGAACTGTAATAATAAGAGCTTAATGCCTAATCCCCCCCTCAATCAACTCCCCATAAAACTCGCCTACATTCATTCCTGCCGCTCTCACCTGCTGAGGTATAAGGCTATTAGCCGATTGCCCTGGCGTGGTATTGATCTCAATAAAATAAAATTCCTCGTTTCCTTCCAGTAAAATAAAATCGATGCGCACCATACCCTTACAGTTCAAACGCAGATACACTTCGGTTACTATTTCCGCGATCTTTTCGTTTTGCTCTGGTGTGAGGTTGCCTGGAGTGATTTCCTGGGTTACGCCGGGCGTATACTTGGCCTCGTAATCAAAAAACTCTTTTGAGCTCTTTATCTCGGTAGCCGGTAAAACCTTTATCTTTCCGTGCAGGCGGGCTATGCCTATGCTAAATTCGCGGCCTTTGATAAATTCCTCAACGAGTATCTGATCATCTTCAGTAAAGGCTCTTTCAAAAGCGTCATGCAATCCGGCAGCATTTTGTACTTTGCTCATTCCTACGCTGCTGCCACCATTATTGGGTTTTACAAATAGCGGGAACTTTAGCTTAGCGGCCACAGCTGATATATCATGTATACCACTTTTGAATATCTGTACCGACTTGGCAATGTTTAATCCATGAATACCATTTATAATGGCTTTGGTATAAGCCTTGTTCATGGTAATGGCTGAGGTGGTAGCATCGCAGGTATTATAAGGTATACCCAGCATATCCAGGTATCCTTGTACTTTACCATCTTCGCCCGGCGTGCCGTGTATGGTGATGAAGGCAAAATCAAACTTTATCTTTTGACCATCCACCATGATAGTAAAATCATTTTTGTCGACAGCAATATTTCCCTTATCTGAAGCACAAAACCAACTATCGCGATTGATAAAAATGGTGTATACGTTATATTTTTCAGCATTCAAATTAGCTGCGATGTTCTTTGCGCTGTTTACAGATACTTCGTATTCCCCGGTAAATCCTCCGGCTAAAAGGGCTATATTTTTACGTGACATTGTGGTCAAATTTGGATTTCGAAATTAATGATAAAGTATGCGCAATCTAAATATTATATTTTTTTAATCGTTGTTATGCCGATTTTATTATCCCATAAATGAACAATATTTTATACGTATATTTAACAAAATAGCGTTAACCATTTGATCCGCTTTGCTATATAAATCAGAAAATCGGCGTTCCGAATTTCGAAATAATAATCTATGTTTGATAGCTGGATCAAAGCACAACCCTGATAAATTCAAATGAGCAAATTTACAGCTTACTTAAAAACCAAATCATTCCGGAATACCATTATAGCAGCCATTCTAGTGACCATTGCTATTGTTTTGATAGCCTTTTATAGCCTTGGTTACTATACACGTCACGGTTCAGGAATATTGGTTCCAAGGGTTATGAATATGCCGATAGACAAAGCGCTCAACACGCTGAAAGATCAGGGATTCGGTGTAAGTATTGACTCAGTATATGTTCTGGATCAGCCAGCAGGCACCGTAATTGAACAGGACCCTGATGCAGGCACCAATGTGAAAGACGGTCGTATGATCTACCTGAAAATCGTAAAAAACCAAGCACCTCCCGTGGCTTTACCTGATATTATAGACGCGCCTTATATATCTGCTGAAGCTACACTTTCTAACTATGGCTTAAAAATTGGTGATACTACATTTGCACCTGACATTGCCCGAAATCATGTGCTCCAGGTTAAATTCGCCGGACAGGTTATACAAGCAGGGACTAAGATACCTAAAGGCTCAAAAGTAGATTTAGTATTGGGAGATGGCTCGGGTGCCAGCGAAGTGGAAATACCTGACCTGGTTAACCAGGATCTGGATGCAGCAAGGTTCGTACTGAAAAACAGCGGATTAGCTTTAGGTATTGTCACTTACCAGGGTACTATTACCGACTCAACCAACCTCGTTATCGTATCACAAACTCCGGCCAAAACAGATTCCGTAACCAAAGTGAGTAACGGCACCCGCATTAACGTTACCGTTTCGCAAGGCAAAAAAACACCATGACGGATATCGATGCTAAAGAAGTGTTTGCCCGCCTGCAAAATGGCGAGCGTTTGAACCTGCTTGATGTGCGTGGCGAGATGGAATATTATACCTTCAACATTGGTGGCTTAAACATCCCTCTCTCCGGTCTGCAAGAAAATATTGACGACCTGGAATGGAATAAAGACGACGAGATCATCGTTATCTGCAAGGTTGGTTTGCGAAGTGCAACAGCCAAATCAATTTTAGAGTTGAAAGGTTACAAAAATATCAGAAATTTGACCGGCGGTTTGATCGCCTGGCAAAAAATTAACCCCAATAATTTACCATTATAAAAATGGAAGAGCAAAAGAAATCCAGTTCTGTTAAAAAGTATATCATCGCCTTTGTTGTGATCATTATTCTCGTATTAGGAGGCACAGGTTTATTTTATTATTTAAAATACTTCGGCGCAAACGTGACCGACAAACAAGAATATCTTTATATCCACACAGGAGCTACCTACCAGGATGTATATAAAACCATCCGCGATGAAAGTATAGTTAAAGATTCGACCAGCTTTAATTGGGCCGCTCAGAATATGCACTACACTACCCGTGTTAAACCGGGCAGATATCATTTGGTAAGTGGTATGAGCAACCGCCGACTGATCAATATGCTGGCATCGGGTGCGCAGGACCCCGTTACTCTCAATTTTCATAATCTGAGATTGAAAGAGGAATTTGCAGGCTTTGTATCTAAGAAAATCGAACCGGATTCTACTTCAATCATTCGCTTACTTGATTCAACTGAGTACTTAAAACAATATGGCTTTACACCAGATAACGTGTATGCCATGTTTATCCCGAATACTTACCAGGTATACTGGAATAGTACGCCCGATAAGTTTTTCAAGCGGATGTATGCCAATTACGAAAAGTTCTGGACACCTGAACGCAAGCAAAAGGCTGACGCGTTAGGTTTATCTCCTATCCAGGTTTCCATTTTGGCTTCGATAACTGACGCAGAAGCTTTGCATGATGACGAAATGCCAACTATTGCTGGTTTATACCTGAACCGCTTGAAAAAAGGCATGAAACTGGAATCTGACCCAACGATTATCTTTGCGCTTCATGACTTTACGATCCACAGGGTTCTGTTGCGCAATTTGCAGGTAATTTCTCCATATAATACATATACACATACTGGTCTGCCTCCAGGACCTATTATGATGCCATCGGTAAATGCGTTGAACTCGGTACTTGATTATAAAAAGACTGATTACATTTATATGTGTGCTAAAGCCGATTTTTCAGGCTATCATGCTTATGCTACAAACGAAGCCGACCATTTGGTGAACGCTCATAAATTCCAGCAGGCCCTTAACGAACGTAATATCAAAAAATAATGTTCGAACACACTACCAAGGTTCGGGTAAGGTATGGCGAAACCGACCAGATGGGCTACATGTATTATGGTAATTACGCTGAATTTTATGAAGTCGGTCGTGTAGAAATGCTACGCAGCCTGGGCATGACTTATAGCGGCATGGAAGCCTCAGGCGTTATGATGCCGGTTTTGGAAATGCATTGCAAATACCTGAAACCAGCCTTATACGACGAGGAGATCAGCATAAAGGTGATTATGAACAAAATGCCTGGAGTTAAGATCCATTTCAGGTATGAATTGTATAATCCGGGAGGTGAAATGATCAATGTTGGCGAAACATTGTTGGTGTTTGTGAACATGAAAACCAACCGTCCCTGCATGCCTCCTCAGGAATTTCTTGATAAGTTGAAGCCATTTTTTCAGTAGATTTGGCTTAGATGGAATGGTTGCACCGCTTTTTACGACGCTTTGTTTTCTACAGGTATTTGGTCGAGTGTACCAAGTATATTGCCTTTCCGGGGTTCAAGCCTATATCTTTTTATACAGTAGGCGTTTTCTTTTTCAACGAAATAAAACAAGGTAAACTGGCCAACCAGGCTTCGTCGCTGGCCTATAATTTTATGCTGGCATTGTTCCCGGCTACCATCTTTTTATTCACGCTGATCCCATATGTACCTATCAGGCACTTCCAGGATAATTTGGTAGATATGATGACCAGCATAATGCCTCGGAATGCCTACCTGGCTTTTCAGGATGCAATTAAGGAGATCATAACTCAAAAGAGCGGCGGTTTAACCTCCTTTGGTTTCCTGACCACCATGTTCTTCGCCACAAACGGTGTTAACAGGCTGATACAGGCGTTTAATAAGTCATCTTTAGTAAAAGAGAACCGGAGTTATATTCACAGGCGTTGGGTAGCTTTAGTGCTCACTATCATGATCTGTAGCTCCATGTTCGTTGCAGTAGGTATTATGATTGCCGGGCACAAAATATTGATATTCCTGCAGCATCATTTTTATAGCAAGGCACATGGCTGGTTTACAGCCATCGCACTCTTAAAATGGATCATAGTAATTGCTATATTCTTTGTGACGGTGTCGCTTTTGTACCGCTACGGTCCAGCGCATAAACAGAAATGGAAGTTCCTTAGCCCAGGTTCTGTTTTGGCAACCGGCTTGGCAGTTTTTACCTCACTTGGATTTACTTTTTACATCAACAATTTCTCGTCCTACAACAAGATCTACGGCTCTATCGGCACGCTCATCGTGATCATGATATGGCTGTATCTAAACTCACTGATCATTCTGATTGGCTTCGAACTTAACGCCAGTATAGAGCTTTGCAAGCGGAGTATCAAGATCGTTAAACCTAAGTTTAATACTTTTCGTACCACAAAAACAGAGAAAACACATCATTAAATATCTATCAATCAATTACTTATTGATTTATTTAAAAAAACTTAACATCAAATTTGCCAATTCGGCCCGGTTTTGTACTTTTGCCCCCGGAGAGATGGCAGAGTGGTCGATTGCGGCGGTCTTGAAAACCGTTGACTGTTAAAGGTCCGGGGGTTCGAATCCCTCTCTCTCCGCCAAACAGAATTAATGCCTCGCAATCGCGGGGTATTTTTGTTTTATACTTTTCCAAATGCCATTTCAAGTGGAATCGAAATGTATCACAGATTATGAATATGTTTTTGCAATATTGTAGCTAACCACTTATCAATTATTACACCTAACTAACGAAATGAACCGTTTCCTTGTTTTCTTGCTATTGTTGGTGATTGCAGCATGTTCTTCCCATTCAGCCCATAACTCTTACACAGAGTCAAGTTTAGATACGGAAAGTGTAACTAATATTACTGGTAAGAAAATTGCTGACGCCACGTACATGCCTACCGGTTTTTATTTTCTTGTCCCGGAAAGTAAAGGGATCGATAAACGTGTTGAGAAATCAGAAACAGTCTATACAATCGCATCTTCCCCATTTGCGTCTGTTAAAAATATAAGCAAAGTAAAGCTTGAAACAACACACCTCAAGGATAGAGACGATGCCGAACTATGTTTGACATTTGACGATCAGGGAACTAGAGACCTGGAAGAAGGTACAGGAAATCCGATGCATTCTAAGATTGCCGTGGTTGTCGCGAATAGGCTTTTGTATGTTGTTGAAAATACATCAAAAATTAAAACCGGCATAATGTGTATTTCGCTTATTGGTTATTCTGAGCAAGATATGAAAACTATGCGTCGTTCTGTAGAAAACAAGAGATAAAGTCTTAGTCAGTAAATCAGCGCAAGTAAATAACCCCAGTAAAATTTTAATGACATATAAGCCAATTCTCTCCGTACTATCGTAAATTTGATAACATCATTAATCAATTAAAACACTCTGACATGTCAAAAAAATATTATAGCTTATCGTTTTTAATCTTCAGCCTCTTACTCATTGTAAGTCGATCTGGCTTTGCACAAACAGCAACGTTGTCAAAAGGAGATGCGGCACCTGTATTTAATGCCCAGGCTAGTTTGGCGGGCAAGGAAATGGATTTTTCATTAAAACAAGCCCTTGATAAAGGACCGGTTGTGGTGTACTTCTACCCTTCTGCCTATACAGGTGGCTGCGATGCAGAAGCACATGCCTTCGCTGAGTCCAAGGATAAATTTACTGCGGCCGGAGCTACTATTATCGGCGTATCTGCAGACGATATTCAACGGTTGAATGCATTTTCTTCCGACCCGAATTACTGCGCGGGCAAGTTCGCTGTAGCATCGGACCCGGGAGGCAAAATTGCAAGTACATACGGTCTGACTATGGCAGCTGCAAAGTCTGGCATTAAAGACGTACGCGGTCAGGATCTTACACACGGCTTCATTCCAAGAACGACTTTTGTTATTGGTAAAGACGGCAAAGTTGTAGCGGTTTTCTCATCGCAAACCGATCACATCTCCCCTGCTGACCATGTTGCAAAATCGCTGGAGATTGTAAAAGGGTTGTAATTCACGAGGGTAAGTTCAAAATATTAAAATACATACTTATGTATTAGCAGGGTCTCTTAAAAGGGGCCCTGCGTTGTTAATGCCCTTTTTCACACAAATATTACTTTTCAATGGCGACAAGTTTAATTAACTTGTACAGCGTAATTCTAAGCCCTTAATCATCTAATCATAAACCCATGAAAAGATTCAGTTACGTTTTCTTATTGTTAACCTGTTTATTCAGCACAAAATTATTCGCTCATCAAGCGCAGCCCGATAGCAATTATGTTGTAAGAGGTTTTGCTATTGCCGCTCCAAAACCAAATGGTTTGGACGACTTTGTAAAATTCATTAATGAAGAATTGGCTCCCCGAAAGATCAATACACTGATCCTTCGGGTAGATTTTAATTACAGCTATAAAAGTCACCCTGAGCTTCGCGATTCTGCGTCGTTAACTAAGGGTGATGTAAAAAAGATCGTGGAGGCTTGCAAGAAAAATAACATCGCACTTATTCCGCAGGTTAACCTGTTGGGCCACCAGTCATGGGCGCATAAGTTGAACAAGTTATTGGAAAAATACCCGGAGTTTGATGAAACACCGTGGGTAAAAATGCCGGCTACTGCTGCCGAATATAAATGGCCAAATGCCGATAACCTGTATTGTAAAAGTTATTGCCCGCTTCACCCAGGGGTACATAAAATTGTGTTCGACCTGGTGGATGAGGTAATGGAAGTATTTGAGGCCAATGCCTTCCACGCCGGTATGGACGAAGTGTTTTACTTGGCGGATGATAAGTGTCCTCGTTGCGGTGGTCGTGATAAGGCGGTGATCTTTGCAAATGAAGTGCAATTGATCCGTGACCATCTGGCAGAAAAAGGCAAGGAATTATGGATATGGGGAGACAGATTGATCGATGGTCGTGCTACTGGTATTGGCATGTGGGCTGCAAGCTATAACGATACTTACCGAGCCGTGGATATGATACCAAGGGATGTAGTGATCTGCGACTGGCAATATGACCGTGATAACCAAACTGCAGTGTATTTCGCGTTGAAAGGCTTACGCGTAGTAACCTGTGCATGGAACCGTCCAGAGATAGCTACAGCACAGGTGGAAGATCTTTATCGCTCACGCAAACTATCTGTTGCTCCAGTGCGCGGCCGCTTTTATGGCATTGCCGAAACTGTATGGTCGCCATCGGTACAGTTCCTGAAAGAGTATTACAATAAGGATGCCGCTCAATCTAAACAAAATAGCCAGAGTAGTGCTTTCAGGGCTTTGTTTGATAAGATGGGAGAATTGGATCAAGTGGCTGTGGTGAAATAAATTTATTGTCATTTCTGTAAAGGTTAGGTAATTCGATGACAAAACAAGCTGTTTAGTGTTTGTTGTTTAAGGTGATCATTTCTACAGGTTTTTTGCCGCCGATTCCTTGATGTGGTCGTTCATGGTTGTAATA
>Ga0310811_10001734_pt1 | contig 27125 bp, 26 predicted proteins | sample YCmetagenome_FD_207642 | JGI IMG/M metagenome (GOLD analysis project Ga0310811, IMG submission 207642) | Soil microbial communities from experimental microcosm in Duke University, North Carolina, United States - YC | ecosystem: Engineered > Artificial ecosystem > Soil microcosm > Unclassified ... | reverse complement strand
GGATCTCAATCCCATTGAGCTGATGTGGAGCAAAGTTAAAGCCTCCCTACGCGCCTCGGAAGCCCGTTCCTACGACGAACTCGTCGCCGCCCTGGCCACCGCTTTGGACTCCGTCTCCTCTTCGGATGCCAGAAATTGGTTTGCTCATTGCGGCTACAACTTTATTTAAAGTGATCTAGCCGATCCGGACGGCGCGCGTCTTGTCGAGCTTGAGGACGCCCTGCGCTCCGTCCGGGAGCGCCGCCCTGGAGTCGGTGATCTTCTCACCGCACCACTGCACGCTGCCCTGCTCGATGAGCCGGCGGGCATCGCTTCGGGATTTCTGAATCCCCAGAGACGCAAAGGCGGCCACCACGACGGAGAGCAAATCCTGCCCGGCCACGAGCGAGAAAGACGGGAGGTCGGCGCTCTCGAGGTCGCGCTTGCTGAAGCGTGCGTTGAAATCCTCGAGCGCGTGCCGCGCATCGGCCTCGGAGTGAAACCTGGCAACGATGCGGCGGCCGAGCTCCTTCTTCGCATCCATGGGGTGCGTCCCGGCAGGGATCGTCTCGGCGAGCAGCAGCTCGTAATATTTCGGCATGACCTCGTCAGGGATGCTCATGAGCTTCCCGAACATCTGGATGGGAGGCTCGGTCACGCCCACGGAATTGCCGAGGCTCTTGCTCATCTTCTGCACGCCGTCGAGCCCCTCGAGGATCGGCAGCATCATGGCGACCTGCTGGGGCTGGCCCTCCTCGCGCTGGAGATCGCGGCCAACCATGATGTTGAAGAGCTGATCGGTCCCACCGAGCTCGATATCGGCCTGGATCATCACCGAATCCCAGCCCTGCATGATCGGGTACTGGATCTCGTGCGCGCGCACGGGCAAGCCCTGGTCCATCCGCTCGCGGAAATCCTCGCGCTGCAGCATCTGCTGGAGCGTGACCCGGCTGTTGAGACGGATGACCTCCTCGAAGGTCATCATCTCGAACCACTCGCCATTGAAAACCACGCGAGTCTTCGCGGGATCGAGAATCTTGAAGGCCTGCTCCTGGTAGGTCTTCGCGTTCGCCATCACCTCGTCATGGGTGAGCTGCGGGCGCGTGGCGGAACGGCCGCTCGGGTCGCCGATCATCGCCGTGAAGTCACCGATGATGAGGATGGCCTGGTGGCCCAGCTCCTGGAACTGCCGCAGCTTGGTCAGGCCGACGGTGTGGCCGAGGTGGATGTCGGGGGCCGTGGGATCGACGCCGAGCTTGACGCGCAGCGGACGGTTCTCGGCGAGCTTCTTGCGAAGCTCCGCCTCGCTCAGCACCTGGGCACAGTTACGGGTAAGATCGGCCAGAATATCCATGTCAAAAAAGCAGCGACTACTCGCCGCGACCTTTATTCAAGAGGTCGCGCACGTCGTCGATAGAGAGGTCCTTGTGCAGGTTTTCGGTAAAGCGGCTCACGCCTCCCTCGGCCTTTGGCTGCACGAGATAAGGGCGCGGCTTTGTGTCCTGCGACGGGAGCGTATTCGCATCCACGAGATCCTTCCTGGAGCTCTTGTCGTACTCCGAGACCGCGAAGGCCTCCGTCTGAAATTTCTTGTTCCCCTCACCCGCGGTACGGCTGGTGGCAGTGCTGGCGTAGGTATCGAAAACCTTTTTGCCGAACCAGGGATTCTTCACCCCAAAAAAGGAACGGGTCTCGAAGGTCTTGATGGGCGCGCTCTTCACCCCGCCAAAGGAAGAGGTCGAGAAAGTCTTCATGGAGGCGCTGGATGTCGTGAAGCCCTTGTTCGAGAGGTCACTGGCCAGAGCGGGGTTGGACTTGGAACGTCCATCCATCGACTGAATCGCAAGCTTCCCCTTCGCATCGATCCGCTCGATCAATCCCTGCTCCTGCTGCTGGGCAAACGCGGTCGCCGCCGTAATGGCGACGAGGCATAGCGGGAGGACGCGTTTCATGGGCGGCACGTTAGCGCCGGCCACACTCCGAAGCAAGTCAACGTCTAGCGCAGGGCACAGGGCCACCCCGCTCCCGCCCGCCGAATCTAATTGCCCTTTGAATCGACAGGGACGGACGGGGCGCCGCCACCGGGATTCGACATTTTCGGCAGATCCATCGACTTGTAGCCGGCGGGAATCGCAAAAGTCGAATCCGGCACGTCTTCGTTCTTCACGGAGATCACCGTCATGGTCGAGGTACCGAGCTGCGGAGTCTTGATCACCGAACGGATCGGGAAGCCCGGAAAATCCGCCCCGCTCTGGAGCGCGGCCTGGAAGGGATCGCTTCCACCCGAGAGCTTGCCGATCTGCGCGAGGATTTCCTTCTGGTTCTGCACGTCCTGCGTGACCCAGAACGAAATCGGCATTCCCTCGACCTTGCCGCTGTATTCCTCGCAGTTGAAGCCGTTGATCACGTCTTTCCTGCCAGTCGGCTTCAGATCGAGCCTGGGCTTTGGCTGGCCGGCCTTCTTCTGCATCGCGTTCAAGGCTCCCTCGGGCATCTGCATCGCGATCTTCTGGCTGTGCATGAGCGACGTCACGGTACCCGCCTTGGAATCGACAATACTGGAAACCTCCTTGCCGACGTCGACCCGTGCATGATCACCGGAGACCGTGATGGTGAGCTGCGTCTTGTCCGGCATCGGGCCGTTCGACTGCTCGGCCTCCTCGGTGATGATGACACCAGCCGTGGCGAGACGGGTCGCGGCCAGGGCCGCGCACAGAAAGAGGGGGAGGCTTTTCATGACTTTGAAAAAAAATTAGCGCGAGAGGTCGGCCTGCGTGAGGATGGGGAACCCATCGCCGCGCAAAACCGATGTCGCACACTCGTTGTCATCGACGTGAAGCGCAAGCACCGCCCGGCCCCGGGGCCGGATCAGGAGAGGATAGCTGAACAGGACGTTCACCTCGGCCTTGAGCAATGCCGCGAGGACATTCGGCAGGTCGGCCGCGCCTTCCTTGAGCTCCGTGACCACGACTTCGGAGACGCTGTGAGGAATGGCGTTCTCTTCGAACAGCTCCTCGACACGATCGGGATCGCTGACCACGAACCGGCAAATGGAGCTCTCCGAAGAGTCCTGAATGCTCAGGGCGAGAACGACGATATTGTGCTCGCCGAGGAGTTTGACGACCTCGAGAAGGGCGCCAACCTTGTTATTGAGGAAAACGGAGAAGTGGCGGACTCCCCGGTCATTAACCTTTTCGGCAGTGAGCGCGTCTGGCATCGGAAATCGTGACGCTTACTTGTAAGCGTAAACAAAACAAAACTGGCTTTTCTCGCCTTCAACGAGGCTGACCTTGACAAGGAATTTTCCACTCGCCCCGGCCACGACTCCCGCCGCGGCATTGGCTCCGTCGCTGTAGTACTGCTGCTCCACGGGCTTGCCCTCCTCGTCGTAAACCTCCACGGCGATCTTGCGCGCGGGGTCATTCGCCGCGGCGCAGAACCAATATTCGTCACCGGCGAAGAGATTCACCTCGATCACCGTGCTCTTCTTCGGGTCGAGGTCGCCGAAATAATATCCGTCGCGCAACTTGTAGCCGTCGTTGGAGAAGGCGCCCGCGAGTTGCAGGGCGGCGCTGCGGGCCTGAGCCTCGGCGCTGTCGCTCGCGTCACCAGCGGGAGCCGGAGTCGCGGGTGGAGTGGCCAGATCCGCCTGCAGGGACGCGGTGAGAACCAGAGCTAGAATCGGAAAGAAAAGGCGTTTCATTTTGCGGATGCGGCGGGCCCGCTGATCACATCGACCAATTGCGAAGTGGTCTGTTGAATCGATTTCACATTCTCCGCGCTGGGCGCGGTGGAGGGGGCGACGGCGGCCTTGATGTCGATCAGGCCGTTGCGCACCTTGCCGACGAGTTCGTCATTTTTCAGCCGGTTGGGCAGTCCGTCGATTTGCTCGACGAGATATTCGACAATCGCGGGCTGACGCAGCAGGCGCGCGGACTCGGGCTGGTAGTTGGCCGCAACGACCGTGCTGGCCGCCTGCACGCCGCGCAGCCATGCGCCGATCGTGACCAGGGCGATGAGTTCATTGTCCTTCTGATCCGCCATCTGGTGCTTCACCTCACCCTCAGTGGCGTCGAGTTCCTCACGCAGCGCGTTCCAATCGTTGTTCTCGGCGAAATCGCTGATGCTGTTGCCACGAGCGAGGATGCTCTGCGAAACGCCAAGCCCCTTGGCGAGCTCGACGATATCCTTGCCGACGTTCTTGACCTGCTGGCCGTCCTGGCTCTCGACCGCGATGTAGCCGTCCGCGACCCGGGTGCCGAGATTCAACGATGCCTGCGCGCGGTTCGTGGTCGCGAGCGGCCCTGCTTTCCGTGCCAGCTGGGACCAGTTCGGACGGTCGAGCTTGTTGATCGCGGCGAAAAATTCCCCCGGCGTGGGAAGAGCGACCTCGTCGAGGACGATGGCTCCTTTGATTTCCTGCGGCGTCAGGGAAGTTTTAGTCTCCTTGGCCCCCAATGTGCCGAAGCTGGAAAGAGCCATGGCCGCACCGATAAGTTGCAAACCCGATCGCATTTGGCGGCACACTACATGAAACCGCCCTGATCGCGCAATTACGTTGAAGGGTTGAAGAGTTGAAAGGTTGAAGCGAAGAATGGGCGCTCGCAGCGGCTCTCCGGCCGCTCCATTTCCCATGCTGCCCATCTACACCATCCGCGAGGAGTTCCTCCGACGCCTGGAACGCTCGAAACGCCTCGTCCTGCGCGCCCCCACGGGGTCGGGCAAATCGACCCAGATCCCCCAGATGCTCCTCGACGGCGGACTGGCGGCAGACGGACTCATCATCGTACTCCAGCCCCGGCGCCTCGCCGCCCGCATGCTGGCCGCCCGGGTCGCCTCCGAGCGCCAGGGACGCCTCGGGGACGAGGTCGGCTACCAGATCCGTCTCGATAACGTCTCCAGCAAGCGCACGCGCATCCTCTACGTCACGGAGGGCATCCTTCTCCGCCGCATGCTGGCGGACCCGACGCTCCCCGGAGTCTCGGCGATCGTCTTCGACGAGTTTCACGAGCGCCATCTCTTCGGCGATCTTTCTCTCGCCCGGGCGCTGGATTTGCAGGAGTCGAAACGGCCCGACCTGGCGCTGATCGTGATGTCCGCCACGTTGCAGGGCGGAGCCCTGGCGGAGTATCTGGCCCCTTGCGAAGTCCTGGAGTCCGAGGGACGCACCTTTCCGGTGGAGATCGATTTTCTCAACCGCGAGCCGGCGGAAGAGCCGATCTGGGAGCGCGCGGCGGAGGCCGTTGCGGCGGCCTTCCCCACGACGCCAGGCAATGCACTGGTCTTCATGCCCGGTGCGTACGAGATCCAGCGCACGATCCAGGCCATCCAGTTCCGCCTCGGCGGCTCCGTGCCTGTGCTGCCTCTCCATGGGGAACTGCCGCCGGATCAACAGGACGCCGCGGTCACGTCAGGCGGCGCCAGGCGCGTGATCGTCTCCACGAACGTGGCCGAAACTTCGCTGACCATTCAGGACGTGACGCTCGTCGTCGACTCGGGGCTCGCCCGGGTGGCGCGGTTCGACCCCCATCGCGGCATCAATACGCTCTATATCGAAAAAATCAGCCATGCCTCGGCAGACCAGCGCGCGGGCCGGGCCGGCCGCACCATGCCGGGCCGTTGCCTGCGGCTATGGACCCTGCGGGATCATGAGCGGAGACCGGCGGCGGAACTGCCGGAAATCAAGCGTCTCGATCTCGCGGAGACCGTCCTCACGCTCAAGGCCGCCGGAGTCGGCGACCTGCGCGAATTCCGATGGCTCGAGCCGCCCGACATGAGGGCGCTGGAGAGGGCAGAGCTCCTGCTGCACGATCTCGGCGCGCTGGAAGGCGACGGAGGCGCGATCACCGGAGTCGGCCGGCGCATGCTCTCCTTCCCCGTGCACCCACGCTATGCCCGCATGTTTCTGGCGGCGGAGGGGCTCGGGTGCGTGCGTGCCGCGGCGCTCATCGCGGCGATCACCCAATCGCGCGGCATGCTTTTACGCGCCGACAAGAGGATCGAAGAGCAGCGCGAGGAAGCCTTTGGCAGCGGGACCTCGGACTTCCAAATCCTGATGCGCGCCTGGGCCTGGGCGGACCAGCAGGGGTACCGCGTGGACGCGTGCCGCCGGCTCGCCGTGCATGCCGATGCCGCCCGGCAGGTTGGCAAATTGTTCGAGCAATTTTTGCAGATCGCGAAGTCGGAGGGACTCGACGTGTCCGCACGGACGGCGGAGGACTCCGCGATCGCCCGCTGCGTGCTCGCCGGCTTTGCGGATCAAGTCGCCCGCCGCCGCAGCATGGGCACACTGCTCTGCGATATCGTGCACGGCCGCCGGGGCCTGCTGGTGCGGGGCAGCGTGGCGCAAAACAGCCGATTATTGGTCGCGGCGGAGATCAACGATGTCGAAGGCCGCGGGGGCGAAGCGCAGGTCATGCTGAATCTCGCCACCGAGATCGAGGAGGGGTGGTTGCGCGAGTGGTTTCCCAAGGATTTTTCCGAGCAGAGCGAAGTGTGCTTCGACTCGACCCAGAACCGCGTCGTAGTGCGGCTGGCCAAGGTTTTCCGCGACCTCGTGCTCGAATCCCGCGACCGGGATGCGGAGCCTTCCGCCGCCGCTTCCGCCTGTATCGCCCGCCAGGTCATCGACGGCAACCTCGTCCTGCGACAATGGGACGATGCGATCGAACAGTGGATCTGCCGGGTAAATCGCCTCGCCCAGTGGATGCCCGAGCTGGAGATCCCGACCATCGGCACGGCCGAGCGTGAACTGCTCATCCACGAAGTCTGCGAAGGCGCGACGAGCTACCGCGACATCAAGGACCGGCCCGTGCTGGGTGCGGTGAAAAACTGGCTGACCTACGCCCAGCAGCAGCAAATGGAGAAATTCGTCCCCGAGCGCATCGACCTTCCCGGAGGCCGGCGCGCCAAAGTCATCTATTCACCGGAGGCCGATCCCTTCATCGCCGCACGCATCCAGGATCTCTACGGTCTGCAGACCTCGCTGCGCATCGCGGGCGGCCGGATACCGCTCACCATTCAGGTGCTGGCTCCGAACATGAGGCCGGTGCAAGTCACGACGGACCTGGCAAATTTCTGGGTCGATGCCTACCCGAAGCTCAAGCAACAGCTCGCCAGAAAATATCCAAAGCACGAGTGGCGCTAGAGGCGCCGCCGGGCCATCGGCTATTTTGCGAGCTGGAAGAGATAGAGATCCCAGTCGTGGACCGACCCATCCGGGAGAATGAGCAGCGGACCGTGGCCATGAATGTTTCCAATCTCCACGACCCAAGGCATGGTGCTCCACTTCCTCGGGGTCATGGGCTTATTGTCGAACATGGTCGGGGAGTAATGCATCTTCGGCGCATTGGGATCCTGCTTTAGCTTGCCCAAACGCAATACCCCCGGACATTGCCAGGTCGCGTCGGTGATGCCATAGGGCTTGAGAGCATCCATCCAGAATTTTGCGTATTCCTTTTGCTGGGAATAAGTCAACGGAGGCTGTTGCGGCCAGTGGCCGTTGTCCTCGAGATAGCCGTTCAGCCCGAGGTAAAGTTGCTTGAGGTTTTCCGTGCACCGCACGCGATCAGCCGCACCGGGAAGACGTGCGATCACGCTGACGAGCAGGCCGATCAAAATCAACACGATCGTTATGACCGCAATGATCTCCAGAAGAGTAAACCCCGCACGTTTCCGTGCGGGGTTTAAAGGAAGCAATCTTGAAACTGACAAGGAGATTCAGCCGGATGAGCGAATCATCCGCGAATAAGTTTAGTTCGAAGAGGTGGTAGCCGTCGTCCCGCCCGCACCCTGGGCAAAGATGCTCGTCCGGACACCTTCGAAGGTGAAATCCGTAGGAGTGATCGAGCTGCCAGGAATCACGAAAGGCTCAATGGTGACGTCGTTGGCGGTGGCACCTACGACTCCGCTATTCGTCTGGATCAGGATAACGGTGTTGGTTTCGACCGGAGCCGGAGCAACACTTCCCTTACCGCTGAAGGCGGACATCTTGTCTTCGAGATCGAGTTTGCCGGTAAAATCACCATTCGCACGATTGCCGCGAACAATGAACACCAAGGGCAGCTCGCTCGTGCCGCTATCGCTGGTCGGAACCTGGAAATCCTGGCCACCAAGAACGCCGGCCAACTGCTTTCCGGTGATCGAGGCGACAACGCCACCGGTCACCACCTGTCCGTCGACAAACATGCTGTAGACGTTTGCGCTCGGAATGCCGCTCTGGACATTGTTCTGGTAAGCAAACCGGATGACGCCGGTGAGATTCGTGCCACGGGCGGTGGCTTGATAGCTGCCGTCGATGCCGCTCTGGAGAGGGGAACCATCAGAGAACGGAGGAGGACCACCGAAAGAGCCGGCGTGGGACGCAGCGGCGGCCGCGAGAAGAGCGAACGTGCAGAGGACTGGGAGTTTCATAAAGACTTGCGGGTGGAATTTCATTTTGGGGCAGGCAGGTCAAGCGATTTCTGGATTATGGAGTCTGGTTGCGGACGATTTTAATGTTTCTTCGGCGCAGGCAGGGTGGCTCGCACCACCGCCGCCGTGCCATCGACGGGTTTCAACGTGGAATTTTTCGAGGACGCAGGGATCAGGAAAAACGTCCCTCTCTCGAAGACATGACCGGCGCAGGAAACGGCACCCTCCACCACGCAGAAAATGGCAAATGCCGCCCCATCGAGCGCGGGACGCGGCCCGGACAGATTCCATCGCTCGACGACGAAATGCTCGCAGGCACTGATCACCTCGCCCTGCGGCTTGTCCAAAGTTGGCTCGAAATCCTCGAAATCGATCGAGCTCATCGACTCGGCGATATGGAGGTCGCGCGGCTTGCCGTCCAGCCCGGTGCGATTCCAGTCGAACACACGGTAGGTCGTGTCGCTGTTTTGCTGCACCTCGACGATGAGGCAGCCATCGCCGATCGCGTGCACACGCCCGCTCGGAATGAAAATACTCTCTCCGGCCTGCACCGGGAGCTGGTGCACGACCCCGTCGACCTTACCGGTCTGCATGGCCCGCTCGAAATCCTCGCGCGTCACCCCATGCTTGAGGCCCGCATAGATCGAAGCGCCCGGCAGGCAATCGAGGAAATACCACATCTCCGTCTTTGGCTCGCCCTGCAAAGCAGGAGCGATGGCCGCCGGCGGGTGCACCTGCACGGAGAGGCGCTCACGAGCGTCGAGGAGCTTGATCAAAATCGGGAATCGCGGGGACGGGTGGTCCGCATAAGCGGCGCCAAAAATCTCCGCCCGGCGCCCGGTCCAGAGCTTGTTCAGGGTCTCGCCGCGCAGGCTGCCCTCGTGCACCACGCTCTGCGCATCCTCACGGTCCACGACTTCCCAGGATTCGCCCACCGGCGAGCCGGGGGGCAGGGTTTTTCCAAGCACGCTTTCGAGACGGCGCCCGCCCCATACGCGTTCCATCGGCAAGGGCTCAAATACAATCGGATCTTCGAACATCGCCCCCATTCAAACGCAGGGACGCCCCGATGCGTAGAAAAAATTTACTCTTCGCGCCGGGCCCTGTCCGTATTCAATGGCGGCATGCCGAGCACCGAAGTCTCCACCGAAATCCCCGTGATGTATTTCGACACCGACGCCGCCGGAGTCGTGCATAATATCGTCTATCTTCGATTCATCGAGACCGCTCGCACGCTTCTTGCGATCCAGCTTGGGATGAGCTTCGAGGAAATCGCGCGAACGAACATCCACCCGGTCGTCACCCGCACCGAGATCGACTACAAACGCCCGGCCCTCCTCGGCGACACGATCCGCGTGGACGGCCGCATCAGCGAATGTTCCGGCATCCGCTTCTGGTGCACGTTCGAGGTCGTCCGGCCCCGCGACAACGCACTCCTGGTCACCTGCAAGCAATCCCTGGCCCTTGTCCAAATGCCCCAAGGCCGCCCGGTGCGCCTGCCGGCGGGATTTCCGGAGAATTTCTCGCTCCCGTGAGCGTCGGATTCGAGCAGGAAGCCCGTTTCGCCGCCCGCTGGAACGCCGTCCTCCTCCTGCTGGTCCTTTGCGCCCTCCTGCAAATCCTCCCGGCCGGGGTCGGATCGCTCTACAACGAGACTGATGGCCAGTATGCCGGCGCGGCCAAGCATATGCTCCAGGGCGGCAGCTGGCTGATCCCCGAAAACAACGGTGTCCCGCGCCTGATTAAGCCGCCACTCCTCTACTGGCTGATGGCATCGTCCTTTCAGCTTTTCGGGATCAACGAGTTCGCCGCGCGACTGCCGAACGCGCTCGGCATCACCGCTTGCGCGCTCGCCACCTTCTGCCTCGGAGCGCATTTCGGCGGAACCCGGCGCGGGCTCATGGCCGGGATCGTCCTGCTGACCTGCCTCGGCTCATCGACGCTCGCGCGCATTGTCATGCCCGAGCCCGTCTTCTGCGCCTTCATCGCGTGGGCCATCTATTGCGGACTACGCGCCCTGGAAGCCACCCGAGGCCGGCGGTGGGCACTGGGACTCTGGCTCTGCGCGGCACTGGCGACTTTCACGAAAGGCATTCACGGCCTGCTCTACCCGCTGGTCATTCTCGCCCTCGCGGCGATTTTCGTTCCGGAATGGCGACGACGCATCTGGAGCCTGGTGAGTTTTCCCGGCATCGCTGTTTTTTTCGCCGTCAACGCGCCCTGGTATTTTTTCATCGAGTCGCGCTACCCCGGGTGGTTTGCCAACTTCATCTCCGCGGAACAGGCCGGGCATCTCGCGGGGAACTCCAGCCCCTCGACCCACTACGACAACGTCCCCGCCTGGCAATTCCTCCTCCTCCACGCGGCGTGGTTCTTCCCCTGGTCGCTCGTCGCACTCGTCGAGCTCATCCGGCGACGGGGCATGGCCGGCCTCCGGCGCGAAAAGGTCCTGCTCGTGGCGTGGACCGGCGTCATCCTGCTGCCCCTGCTGGTGATCGGAGAGCGGCAGGACTACTATGCGATGGCGATGTGGCCGGCCTTCGCATTGCTCGTGGCCGGCATCCTCGATCGGGGCCCGGGCCCACTCTCCATCGCAGCTTTTGCCGGGCTGTGCGTGGCTGGATTGTGCGCCTGCGCGTGGTCACTGGGGCTGTCCACCCCGGCGGGCGATACCTCGACCACGGTCGCAGAGCGCGCCACCGCGTGGAAGACGGTGGCCGGATTCGGCCCGGAGGTCTGGCTGGGCGTCGCCCGACTCGGTTTGGGCGTGCTGGCGGCGGCCTTGGTCGCACTCGCCGCCGGCTGGATCGCACCACGCAGATCTTTCGCCGCGCTCGCGACCGCGGCGGGCGTCCTTTCCCTCGGCGCGGTGCTGGGCTACGCCCTCGTCGCACCCTACTTTTCCCTGGCCGGCGCCGCCGCGGCCCTCCGAAAGCTCCCTCCCACCGCGCCGGTGGCCTTCGACGGCGGCATCGATACGGCGAGCAGCCTTCTCTTCTACACAAACCAGCCGCTGGCCTTGCTCGGGCAGAATCCGGACGAGGATTTCCTGACGCGAAAGTTCAGCATCGGGCGGGAAAAATACCTGACGCCCTCGGATTTCTCCGCCATGTGGGCCTCGGGCCGGGCGATGGCCTTCGTGACGGAAAAATCCTCCCGCTCCCATTGGGAACAACTGCTCGGGCCGCTGCCGAACCCAATAACCATCGGCACACAGGAGGTTTTCATTCACCACGAATGACAGACTTTTCTTTGTCCCATCGGTGGGCTTCGTGCTTAACTGGCGGGCTTTATGGAAAACGTGATTATCGTCGGCACGGGATGCGCCGGTCTTACGGCGGCCATCTACACGGCGCGCGCGAACCTCTCCCCCCTCGTTCTTGAAGGACGCCAGCCCGGCGGCCAGCTCACCACTACGACCGCGGTCGAGAATTTCCCCGGCTTCCCCGATGGCGTGGACGGCCCGGAACTCATCATGCGCATGCATGCGCAGGCGGAGAAATTCGGCGCGCGCTTCCGCTACGGCACGGTCGAGGAGTTCGAACACGTCGACGGCGTCAACCGCCTGAAGGTCGACGGAGAGTGGCTCGAAACGAAGGCCCTCATCGTCGCCAGCGGCGCCTCGCCGCGCTACATCGGGATCGACCGGGAGAAGGAACTCATCGGCCACGGATTGACCTCCTGCGCCACGTGCGACGGCGCTTTTTACCGGAATGTCCCGGTGTGCGTCGTAGGTGGCGGAGATTCCGCCTGCGAAGAGGCGACATTCCTCACCCGCTTCGCAAGCAAGGTCTACCTCATCCACCGTCGCGACAGCCTGCGCGCATCGAAGATCATGGCCGACCGGGCACTCGAGAACCCGAAAATCGAGCCGATCTGGAACTCCATCATCACGGAATACCTCACCGACGCCGAGGGCGAGGTGCGCGCGGTGAAGCTGAAAAACATCGAGACTGGGGCGGAGTCCGAGCTGGAACTCAAATGCGTCTTCGTCGCCATCGGCCACGAGCCGAATACCGCCCCTTTTCGCGGCAAGATCGACACCGACGAGGCGGGCTATCTCCAGCAATCTGGAGGGACATTCACGAATGTCTCCGGCGTCTTCGCGGCGGGCGACGTGGCTGATCACGTGTACCGCCAGGCGATCACCGCCGCCGGCCAGGGCTGCGCCGCGGCCATTGACGCCGAGCGCTGGCTCGCCGCACAGGAATAGGCGGCGTTTTGAAGTTCTGCGATCTCACGCAATTCTATTCGCCGGTCAGCGGCGGGGTGAAGCGCTACCTGGAGCAAAAGACCGCCTACCTCCGCGCCGAATGCCCCGACGACGAACACATCCTCATCGTCCCGGGTGAAAAGACGGAGCGGATCGGCGACGCGAGATCCCGCGTGTACACGATCGAGTCCCCGCTCATCTCGAAGACCTCCCGCTACCGCGCACTGCTGAAGCTCCATATGGTCGAGGAGATCCTCGAGCGCGAGAAGCCTCACCTCATCGAGTCGGGCGATCCGTACCAGATCGCGTGGAAAGCCGTCGCGTCCGGACGCGCGCTCGGCATTCCCGTGGTCGGCTTCTACCACTCGCACTTTCCGGAGGCGACCATCCGCTCGATCTCGAAATTCCTCGGTCGCCTGCCCACCGAGATCGCCCAGGAAATCTCCCGCCGCTATATCCGCGCGCTCTACAACAAATTCGAGCGCACTCTCGTCCCCAGCCCTGCGCTGGGCGATCTGCTCCTTGCCTGGGGCGTCGAGAACGTCGCGAATACCGACCTCGGCGTGGACGTGGATATTTTCGTGCCGACCGGCCGCGAGGACGGCTCGCTGCGCCGCGATCTCGGCATCCCGGAGGATCGCACGCTCCTCCTCTACGTCGGCCGCCTTGCCCAGGAAAAGAACGTGCAGACGCTCTTTCCCGCCTTCGAGATCCTGCACGCCCGCCAGCCGGGCCGGTACCACATCCTCGCCGTCGGCGACGGCACGCGCCGCTCCGACCTCGAGCATGCCCGGGAAACCACCGGCGCCGTGAGCTGGCTGTCGTATTGCAGCGATCCGCGCGAGCTGGCGCGGATCTACCGCGCAGCCGACATCTTCGTGCACCCCGGCATCCTGGAGACCTTCGGCCTCGTCACTCTCGAGGCCCAGGCCTGCGGCACCCCTGTGGTCGGCATCCGCGGCAGCTACATGGATCGCATCATTTTCTCGAACCAGTCGCATTGGGCCTCCGAAAACACCCCCCAGGCTCTCGCCGACGCCATCTCCGCTGCCGCGGCGATGGATCTGCGCGCCGCCGGAGCCGCCGCGAGCCGCACCGTTCGTGAGTCCTACGGCTGGCGCACCATCTTCGGCCGGCTGTTTTCCGTTTACCGACAGGTGATCGCGGAATACAACCCGTAGCGTGGCGCTCCCCGAAGGTGTTGTTATCCGTAGTTATGAGCCGCGCGACCGTGAGGCCGTGCGGCGGATTTGCTGCGAGACCGGATTCCTCGGCAAGGCGATCGACCCGATCTTCGAGGACCGCGAGCTGTTTGCCGACTACCTCACCTCGTACTACACCGACCAGGAGCCGGAATCCTCGTTCGTTCTCGAACAGGACGGTGTCGTGAAGGGTTATCTCCTCGGCTCCCGCCATCCACTACGCCAGCAATGGCATGATTTCTGGCTGAACTTCAGCCTCGTGAGCCGGGGGATGAAGCGTTACTGGGGTTATTCCCGGGCCTCGAGAGACTTCATCGGCTGGATCCTGCGCAACTCGTGGCGCGAAGTTCCTGCCGCCCCGCGCCGTACCGCCCATTTCCATATCAACTGCCTGCCGGAGGCTCAAAGCGTGGCGGGCGCCCGGGAGATCATCAATCGGTACCTCGAGTACCTGCGCGACGCGGGCGAAAAGTCGGTCTTCGGCCAGATGGTCACCTTCGACAGCCGGCGCGGGGCGCCGATTTTCGAGCGTTACGGCTTTCAGGTCCTGAACAAGCGGGAGATCACCAAGTACCGCAAGATTCACCCGAAGCCGGTCTACCTGACGACGATCGTCAAGCAGCTCGACAACACGAAAGACCGCCCGATGCACGGGGTCAGCAAAGGGTAGCCGCAGCTGCGGCCGCTTCCTCCGCCTCACCGGGGCCGGCGACTCCAGTTTTCCTGAACGAATGCGCGAGCCAATTTCCCTGACTCTCGAACAATCGCGGGCCATCGCCCTGAGAGCCCAGGGCCTGGACCGGGCGGCGCCATTCGGCAGCGGCATCCAGGCTACGCTGCAGGCGATCGAGCACCTCGGCTACGTGCAGGTCGATACCATCTCCGTCGTCGAGCGAGCCCACCATCACGCGCTGTGGTCGCGAGTGCCGGACTACACCCGAGAGCATCTCGACACCCTGCTCGCCCAGCGGCGTGTCTTCGAATACTGGGGCCATGCCGCCTCGATCCTTCCCATGCGGGACTTCCGCCAATCGTTGCCGCTCATGCGCTCGTATCGCAGCAAGCTGCACTGGTCGGACGATTCGCCGGAACTGCGCCGGGCCATGCGGCGCGTGGTCGCTCGCATCCGCGCCGAAGGGCCGCTGAGAGCTCGAGATTTCGAAAGCAAGGAAGCCCGCCCCGGGGGTGCGTGGACCTTCAGCAAGATCGAAAAACGCGCCCTCCATGAGCTGTGGATGCGAGGCGACGTGATGGTCAGCTCCCGGCAGGGGTTCGAAAAAAGCCACGATCTCGCCGCCCGGATCGTGCCCACGGAGATCGATCGCTCCCGGCCATCGGACGCAGAGGCGGCCGATTTCCTGATCCGGCGCACGCTCGAGGCCCACGGCCTCGCCCGGGAACCGGAGATGCGCTACCTCCGCGGCAACGCAGCCGTGCTGCGCAAACGTCTCGCGCTCGCCGTCAAACGCGGCTGGGTCCTCCCGGTGCGGATCGAGGGCTCGAAGATTCCCGCCTACGCGCTGGCGGAAACCCTCGATCGCGCCCCAGCCCCCATCAAGGAGGACCAGCCACACATTCTCTCCCCTTTCGACAATCTGGTCATTCAGCGAGATCGCCTGCGGTGGCTTTTCGGGTTCGACTACCAGATCGAGTGCTACGTGCCGTCGGCCAGGCGGCGCTACGGGCATTTCGTGCTCCCGGTGCTATGGGGTGACCAATTCGCCGCACGGCTCGAGGCCAAAGCCTTCCGACCCCAATCGAGATTGGAACTCAGCGGACTCTGGTTCGAGCCTGGCCATGAGGGCAATCGCTCTTTCCGGCGGGCCTTGCGGGCATCGCTCGAGAAATTCGCCATTTTCAATCAGTGCCGGAACTTTTCCGACCCGAAGAAGCTGCTCCGCTAGGTCGAGAATCGTTCTCGATTTAGAATGATTCTTGATCTCATTCGCAGCTGTGGCACGTTGATTCTCCGGTGAAAACTTCACGCAGCCAGTCTGATCATTACGACGAGACCATCCGCGGCGGCGCCCTGCGCGACACGCCGCAGCGTCGTCATGTCTACGATCTGCTCCTGCACAAGCGTGACCACCCGACCGCGACGGAAGTTTTCCTCCGAGCCAAGAAAACAATGCCAAGCATCTCGCTGGCAACAGTTTACAATAGCCTTGAAACTCTCGTCGGCTGCGGACTGGTGAAGCAGGTCCATGTCGACCGCGAGCCCACCCGGTTTTGCCCCAATCTCGACGAGCACGGGCACTTCGTCTGCGAAAAGTGCGGCCATGTCTACGACATCGACCTCGCCGCGGACCGCCACCAGCAATGGGACCTGCCGAAAGGCTTCGTCGTCAGCGCCCACGAAATTTCCCTGCGCGGCCTCTGTGCCGACTGCAACTCCAAATAACTCCATGAGTCTCTCGATCCAAAACCTCACCGCCAACATCGGCGACCAGCAAATCCTCAAAGGCGTCAATCTCGAAGTCCCCGCCGGAGAAGTCCACGCCATCATGGGCAAAAACGGCTCCGGCAAGAGCACGCTCGCAAAGATCATGGCCGGCCACCCCGACTACACGGTCACCGGCGGAGATGTCCTCATGGACGGACAGAGCCTTTTCGAGATGGAAGAGCCCGATGAGCGCTCCCGCGCCGGATTGTTCCTCGCCTTCCAGTACCCGATGGAGATTCCCGGCGTGACGATCGCCAACTTCCTCCGCGCCGCCGTGCAGGCCCGCCTGCCCGAGGGCGAGGAGCTCGAGGCGACCGACTACTACGCGGAGCTGTACAAGAAGATGGACGCGCTGAAGATCCAGCGCAGCTTCACCTCCCGCTCAGTGAACGAAGGTTTCTCCGGCGGCGAGAAGAAGCGCTGCGAGATCCTCCAGATGTCCATGCTCGAGCCGAAATACGCAGTACTCGACGAGACCGACTCCGGCCTCGACATCGATGCGCTCAAGATCGTCTCCGAGGGCGTGAATGCCCTGCGTTCACCCAATCGCGGCTTTCTCGTCATCACCCACTACCAGCGCCTGCTCGATTACATCGTGCCGGACAAAGTCCACGTCATGGTGGACGGCCGCATCGTGATGAGCGGCGACAAGGATCTCGCCCTCGAACTCGAAGCCAAAGGCTACGACTGGGTCACCGAACCCGCACTCGCCTAACCTGGAGGAACCGCCATGCCCGCCACCATCGAACAGGACGACAAACCACAGATCGATATCGATCGCAGCGTCGGCGACTTTCGCTATGACGTTAACTACGAATTCGACGCCGGCGTGGGCCTGAGCGAGGCCACGATCGACTACATCTGCGACGTCAAAAAAGATCCCGACTGGATCCGCGAGTTCCGCAAGGACGGCTACCGCAAATTCCTCGAGAAACCCATGCCTACGCACTGGGCGAGCAAGGATCTCGAGAACATCGTCTTCGAAAACATCCGCTACTACCTCTCGCAAGGCGTACAGCCGAAGCGTTCCTGGGACGACGTGCCCGAGGAGATGAAAAAGACCTTCGAGCGCCTCGGCATCCCCGAGCAGGAGCGCAAGTATCTCGCGGGGGTCGAAGCGCAATTCGACAGCGAGGCCGCCTACTCGAACATCAAGGCCGCCGTCGGCGAGCAGGGTGTGATCTTCGTCGGATCGACCGAGGGGCTGCACAAGCACCCGGAGATTTTCAAGAAGTGGTTCGGCAAGGTGATCCCGAGCTCGGACAACAAATTCAGCGCGCTCAACAGCGCGGTCTTCAGCGGCGGCTCGTTCATCTATGTGCCGCCCGGCGTGAAGGTGAAGCATCCGCTCCAGGCTTACTTCCGCATCAACGCCCAGAACTTCGGCCAGTTTGAGCGCACGCTCATCATCGCCGACGAGGGCAGCGAGGTGATGTACATGGAAGGCTGCACCGCGCCGAAGTTCGAGACCTCCACGCTCCATAGCGCGGTCGTCGAGCTCGTCGCCCTCAAGGGAGCGAAGATCCAGTACGTCACGGTCCAGAACTGGTCGCCGAACGTCTTCAACCTCGTCACCAAGCGCGGCCTCGCCCACGAGGACGCCGAGATCAAGTGGATCGACTGCAACATCGGCAGCCGTCTCACGATGAAATACCCCGGGGTGATCATGAAGGGCAAACGCGCCCGCGGCGAGGTCATCTCGATCGCACTCGCCAGCGACGGCCAGCATCAGGACACCGGCGCAAAGATGATCCATGCCGCGGACGACACGACCTCGAACGTCGTCTCGAAGTCGATCTCCATCGGCAGCGGCGTCGCGACCTATCGCGGCCTCGTCGACATCCCGCCGCACCGCAAGGGCTGCAAGAACAACACGGAGTGCGACGCGCTGCTCATCAATTCCCACAGCCGCACCGACACGTACCCCGCGATCGTAGCGCGCGGGAATCAGAACTCGTTCCAGCACGAGGCCAGCGTGAGCAAGATCAACTCCGAGCAGATCTTCTACATGCAGCAGCGCGGCCTCACCGAGGGCCAGGCGATGAGCCTCGCCGTAAATGGCTTCGTCAACGACCTCGTCCGGGAATTCCCCATGGAATACTCGGTCGAGCTGAAACGCCTCATCGACCTCGAGATGGAAGGCAGCGTCGGCTAACGCCGTCCGGCACCATGAGCACCTTGATCGAAGACCCGACCGTGTCCACGTCCCTGAACTTCACTCCCTCCGCTATCTGGCCCGAGTGGTTCCGCGCCGAGCAGGAAGCTGCCTGGCAGGAGTACCTCGCCACACCCGCGCCCACGCGGAAAAACGAGCCCTGGCGCTTCGCCAATATCAAGGCGATTGATCTCTCGAGCTTCGGCTCCGCGCCGGCGATCGCGAGCGAGGGAAAGCTGATCAACGCCTCGGCCGGTCTCGGTGAGGCGGCAGCCCGGTTCATTTTCGGCAACAACACCCTCGTCCATAGCGAGGCCTCCGGCCTGCCCGAGGGGGTCATCGTCCAGCCGCTGGATGTCGCCGCACGTGAGAACGAAGCGCTTTTCCGCCAGTATTTCATGTCCCAGCCGGTCGAGCTCGGCTCCCACAAGTACGCCCAGCTCCACAAGGCAATGCTCACCGGTGGCATGCTCGTCTACGTGCCGAAGAACGTGGAAGTCGCGCACCCCATCGAGATTTTTCATTGGGTCGAGGGCAAAAACGCCTCCGTTTTCCCGCACACCCTCATCGTGCTGGGCGACAATGCGAAAGCCACCGTGGTCGATTATTTCCAGTCCGCCGATCATGCTCCCGCGTTTGCCTGCGGGATCAATGATTTCCACCTCGCCCGAGGCTCGAAGCTGACCTACGCCGCCGTACAGGACTGGAGTCTCGAGACCCTTGCCTTTCACATCAACTCGACCATCGTCGAGCGCGACGCGACCTCCACGGCACTCGTGGCGAACTTTGGCGGCCGTCACGTCCGCGGCGAGTCACTCAGCAAGCTTGCCGGCACCGGGAGCAACTCCGTGATGCTTTCCTTGAATCTGGCGGACGGCGATCGCGAGATCGACCAGCGCACGTTTCAGGACCACGCCGCGCAGCATGCCACGAGCGACCTCCTCTATCAGAACGTCCTCGACGACAATGCCCGCACGATTTTTGCCGGCATCATCCGCGTCCAGCCCGGCGAGGCCCATACCGACGCCTACCAGAAAGTGCGCAACCTGCTGCTCAGCAATGAGGCGGAAGCCATCTCAATGCCGGGGCTCGAGATTCTCAACGACGATGTCCGCTGCTCGCACGGCGCGACCTCGAGCGGCATCGACGAAGAAGAGCTGTTTTACATGGAGGCCCGCGGGATCCCTCGCAAAACGGCGTCCCGCTTGATCGTAGCCGGAAAGTTCATCTCGCTGCTCGAACGCATCGAAGATGAGTCCCTCCGGAAAAATCTGGCCGCCATTGTTCACAAGCGACTGGGCATAGACTGATTCGCGCTGCACCACCTCGGCAGCGCGAGAGACTTCCCGCTTCTCCAGGAAATCCGCCCGCATTCCCCTGCGGGCTCCAAAGCCAGCCCCCGGCCTCGAGCCACAATGACGGGGAATTGCAAAGGCTCCGAGATCCCACGATCTAAAAATTTTTGCCGAAAAAGCACAGCTCCAGACGTTTAACGACGCGAGGCGTGCATGGACAACGATCGCGACCAATTGCCATGATCGGACGATCAAGTCAGTCGAGGAAACCTAGCCCAGTCTTGCGCTCCCGGCACATTTTCAACTTATTTGCACCTTCCTCTTCTCATATTTTCTCCGTTGAGAGGTTTTCTTTCGTCGAGCAATAACCCGGATCCAAAACTCCAATTACGAGTCGGGTTGTCAATATTCCCTCGCCAAGAGATCTCCGTGGTGGTTTTTCACCTTATCCAAAGCTGAAAGAGTGACGTTTTCTTCGCAAGGCCACTGCAAAAAATGGTGGACAAGCGTAATCCATGCGTTTAGTTGTTGATCGAACTCCAAACCCACAACAAGAGCCGATGAACTCCAGAATTTTTTCAGTCCTCTCCGCGGTCGCCATCGCCCTGATTGCCACTGCTCCCCTCAGCCGTGCTGTCACCTACAGCCCGTCACAATTCAACGCTGCACTGAAAACTACCGTCGGCACCAAGACGGGATCGGCCGCTTACAACGCCGCCGCCAATCTTTTCAAGAAAGCTCTCGGTGACAAAGCCAATAAGAAAAACGTCGTCAAGTATGCGACGTCGCTGGTCAAGTTTTTCAAGAGCACCAAGGTCTTGAAGCCTCAGTTGGCCGGAAAAAGCCGTTCCACCTTCGTGAAGGCTCTTTGCGACGGTTATTTCAAAGGACTGGCCTACAATCCTCAGGATTCCAAGTTCGCTCAGGCTTTGTCGAAACTCAGCGGTTCTCTCCCTGTGTCCCAACAGACTCAGGCGATTGCTCAGTTGATTGCTTCGCCAGCGCTGGCCTTCAACACCAAAAAGGGCGGCTCCTCTGCTGACATCAACTTCCTGAACCAGACCATCTACACGGCCGCGAAGACGACCCCTCCGCCGCCAGTCTCCTAAGTCAGACATCAGTTTTAATAAAAAAGCCCCGGTAAAACGGGGCTTTTTTATTGCCCGGATTTCGCGCGCTCGTGGGTACGGAGTGCCCATTCAAGCATCGAGAGGCAGAGAATCTCCCGACAAATCCCCGGAGAAACAGGGCTCTTCGAGAGCGACCGCCGCCCAGAAACTCGCTAGCCGCCTGGCGAAAGCCGCAGAAGTAAAATCAGCTCACTTGGGAGAGTTTCTCCCACAACGCTTTCTGCTCGGAATTGAGCTGAGTGGGGACCTCTACCATGACAACCGCGTAGAGATCTCCTCGAGTCCCTCCAGAGCCAGGGAGCCCGCGACCCGCAAGGCGGAACTTCTTCCCACCCTGCGTACCGGCGGGAATCTTGATCTTGGCGCGACCCTCGAGCGTTTCCAGTTCCGCCACGCCGCCGAGGACGCAATCCCAGACCGGAACGGGCACTTCCCGATAAAGATCCGTGCCCTCGACCTCGTATTCCGGGTGCTTTTGAAACTTCACCCTCAGATAAAGATCCCCCGCTCCACCGCCGGCGGCGCCGGTTCCGCCCTGGCCTGCGAGGCGGATGCGCTGGCCCTCGCGCACTCCCTTCGGGATTTTGACGGTATAGGTCTGCACCTGCGTGGAGTCGCTGCGGCGAAAGGAAATCTGGCGAGTCGAACCATGGAAGGCCTCCTCGATCGTGACCATGATGTCCGCCTCGATGTCGCTGCCCCGTTGCGGCACATTGGCAAAGCCGCCTCCTCCACGAGAGAAGCCCGACGCGCGGCGCGCACCGAACATTTGCTCGAAAAAGTCGCTGAAGCCGGTCCCGCCAAATTCGAAATCGACGTCGTCGCCTCCGCCTCCGAAACCGCCTGGAAACCCGCCTCCAGCCTGCTGCCACCCCCCGGTGGGTGGTGGCGCCCCATGCTGCCAGTTGGCGCCGAACTCGTCGTACTTGCGCCGCTTCTCCGGGTCGCCCAGCACTTCGTAGGCCTCGTTGACCTCCTTGAACTTCTCCTCCGCCGTCTTCTTGTCCTCGGCGGTATCGGGATGAAATTTCCGGGCCAGTTTGCGAAAAGCGCTTTTGATCTCGTCCTGGCTGGCGGTTTTGGAAACGCCGAGGGTCTGGTAGTAATCGCGAAACTGAGCTGGCATAAGATAGAGTTAACAGAATTTACAAAATTCAGGGGATTCCAATTCCATCAATTCTGTTAATTTCATCCGCTTTCCCATGCTCGATATCCGTCTCATTCGCGAAATCCCCGACGAAGTCAAATCACGCCTCGCCAGCCGTGGCAGTGATCTCTCTGCCGAAGTGGATGCCATCCTTGCCTGCGACATCGAGCGGCGGCGCAGCGAGACCGAGCTGCAGCAGCTCCAGGCGGATCGCAAGCGGCTCAGCAAAGAAATCGGCGGCCTCCGCGCCAGGGGGGAAGACTCCTCGGCCATCGAGGCTCAGGTGAAATCCTTCGGCGAACGCATGGAGGCTTTGAACCGCGAGACCTCGGAGCTCGACGAGAAGCAGCGCACCCTGTTGCTCAACATTCCGAACCTTCCCTCACCCACCACGCCGGTCGGCGCGGACGCGACCCAGAATCCCGTCCTGCGCGAATGGGGCACCAAGCCCGCCCTCGCCCGCTCGGAAGACCACATCACGATCGGCGAGCGGCTGGCGCTTTTCGATTTCGAGCGAGCCACGAAGATCAGTGGCAGCGGCTTCGTCGTCTACACGGGAGCCGGCGCCCGGCTCGAGCGGGCGTTGATCAGCTTCCTGCTCGATCTGCATACCGGCGAGCACGGCTATCAGGAAATCCTGCCTCCTCTGCTCGTCCGGCCCGAGATGCTCGTCGGCACCTCGCAGCTGCCCAAGTTCGCCGACCAGCTTTACCATTCCGGCGAGGACGATCTCTATCTCGTACCGACGGCGGAAGTTCCCGTGACCAATCTCGATCACGGCGAGATCAAGTCTCTCGCCGAGCTGCCGAAGAAATACGCGGCCTATACGCCCTGCTTCCGCCGCGAGGCGGGCTCCGCCGGCCTCGGCACGCGCGGACTCATCCGCATGCACCAGTTCGACAAGGTCGAGCTGGTCAAGATCACCACGCCGGAGAACTCGGACGCTGAATTGGAGGCTCTCACGGCCGATGCCGAGCGTGTGCTCCAGCTCCTCGGACTGCACTACCGTGTGATCGAGCTTTGCACGGGCGACATCGGCTTCGGCTCGCAGAAGACCTACGACATCGAGGTCTGGGCGCCCGGCCAGCAGGCCTATCTGGAGGTCTCGAGCTGCTCGAACTTCGGCGACTACCAGGCCCGCCGCATGAGCCTGCGCTACAAGGACGCCGAAGGCAAAAATCGCTTCTGCCATACGCTCAACGGCTCCGGCACCGCGCTCGCCCGCCTGTACGTCGCCCTCCTCGAGAGCGGCCTGCAGCCCGATGGCAGCGTGATTCTGCCCGAGCCTCTCCATCGATATTTTGGCAAAGACCGCATCGGCTGATCCTTTCCCCGCCGCGCTTGCCGAGGGCCTGGCGGGACAATCGAAAAACCGCCGCGCACTGGTCGCGGTCTCCGGCGGACGCGACTCCGTCGCGCTGCTGTACGGCCTCCACGCCCTCGGCTGGAAAAAACTCGTCGTCGTCCACCTCGATCACCAATTGCGCGGGCGGGCCTCCACGGCGGACGCGAAATTCGTCGGCCGCCTCGCGGCCTCGCTCGGCTATCCGTGTGAAATCGGTCGGGCCGAAACGCAGATCTATGCCCGCGAGCGTGGACTTTCACTCGAGCATGCCGCCCGCGAGCTCCGCCGCGTCTTTTTCGCGGCCATCGCCCGGCGTACACGGATCCGCACCGTCTTTCTGGCCCATCACGCGGAGGATCAGGTCGAGACCTGCCTTTTCAATTTTCTGCGCGGCAGCGGCGCGGCCGGTCTGGCAGGCATGCGGCCCGAGACGATACAGAAGATCGCCAATCTCGAACTCACGATCGCACGCCCCATGCTCGGCATCCGCCGCGCCGAGATCGACCGCTTTCTTTCCGTAGGAAAGATCCGCTGGCGTGAAGATGCGAGCAACGTTAGTGCCGCACACACCCGGAACCGGCTTCGCACCCGTGTTTTGCCGACGCTCGTCGAGGAATTCGGACCCGCGTTTCCCGAGGCGGTCCGCCGGGCAGCGGAAATTTTCGCCGCCGAGGATGCCTGGATGCGCGCGGAAGCAGCGCGATTCGGCATCGGCGCCGAGCTCCCGGTGAAGCCGTTGCAAGACGCACCGCTCGCCTTGCGCCGGCGGGTGGTGCGCGCATGGCTGGAGGAGGGCCGCATTCCCGAGGCGGGCTTCGCCGAGGTCGAGCGGGTCCTGACGCTGCTCGATATCTCGAGTGGGCCGGCGAAGATCAACCTGCCCGGCGGCAGGCATGCGCGGCGGCGGGAGGGCAAACTGTTCCTGGAATGAGGGCGAGGCAGGCCGCACGGCGCGCGATCACAGCCGCCCGCGAGAACTTTCTTCCCGGCCTGTTGCTCCAGGCCTGCCTGCTGGTATTCCTCGCGCTGTACCTGTGGAGCGGGCCCATGCGGCGGGCCCTGGAGTACGTGGCCCAGGTCAAACTGGAATGGGGTTATGCCTTCGCCGTGGTCTCGTACCTGATCGCCGCGGCATTGCTCCCGGAATTGTTGCGGATTTTCTTTTTCCAAAACGGACGAGTGCGCTGGCGCAACGCCACGAACTTCCTCAGCGCGGCTCCGATGTGGGCTTTCATCGGAGTAACGGTAGACGCGCTGTACCGCCTGCAGGCGGTATGGTTCGGCACAGCCCACGATCTCCGGACCATCGTTACAAAGATGGCGGTGGATCAGTTCATCTACTCACCGTTCTTCAGCGCTCCGGTGATCGTCGGCTGGCTGGCCTGGAGGGATGCGGGGTTTCGCCTGTCGGCGCTCAGTGAAATTTTCACGATTGATTTCGCACTCGAGAGGATCTTCCCGATCATCGTCGCAGGGTGGTGCCTGTGGATCCCTGGGGTAAGCCTCGTTTATTTCATGCCCTCTCCGCTGCAGCTGCCCACGGCAGTCCTGATTCAAGTCTTCTGGGTATTGATCATCACGACCCTCTCCGAGCGCAAGGCGGCTCCGCCGCCCGCCGACACGCCCCCGGGCGTGACCTGAACCGGGGTCACCTCACCGTCCGGAACATCGCCAGCGTCTTTTCGCGGGCCTCGGCGTGGTCGACCATCGGGAGCGGATACCCTTTCGCCAGGGCGCTGGCTCCGGGCGGGCGCGCGAGCTTCGCCGCGGGCACGTCGCGCAACTCCGGCACCCAGCGGTGGATGTATTTGCCTTCCGGGTCGAAACGAGCGGTCTGGGTCCAGGGATTCTGGATCCGGAAATAAGGTGCGGCGTCGGCCCCGGTCCCGGCGCTCCATTGCCAGCCGCCGTTGTTGCTCGCAATCTCTCCATCGGTGAGCTGCTGCATGAACCAGGATTCGCCGAGGCGCCAGTGGAGCTGCAAATCCTTGGTAAGGAACATGGCGACGATCATGCGGGCACGGTTGTGCATGAACCCGGTCTCCCGCAACTGCCGCATGGCGGCATCCACGATCGGAAAGCCGGTCTCCCCGTCCCGCCAGCGAGGAAAATCCTTCTCGTCGCCGATCCAGCGCATGCGCCGGTATTTCGGGTTAAAATCCTGATCGAGAGCCTCGGGACAATGCCACAAGACCTGCATGTAAAATTCCCGCCAGATCAGTTCGTTGATGAAAGTATGCGCACTCGGCCTGGCCCCGGCCGGGAGTTCGGCCGCCTTGGCGCGGCATCGCTCGAAGACCTCACGGATGGAGAGCAGCCCGTAACGGAGATCCTGCGAAAGCCGGGAGGTCGAATCCTCGGCGGGGAAATCCCGCCCTTTTCCGTATTTCCCGATCGGCTCCTTCAGAAAAGCGGTGAGTCTCGTCCGCGCGGCGCCCTCACCCGGCTCGATGATCTTTCCCGCCGACTCGATCTTCCAGTCCGTCAATCGAGGCAAATGCCCGGCCGACAGCTTTTTAGGGAAGGGTAAAGAGCGCAGCCGTCCGCCGGCCGATGGCTTGTCGAGTTTCAGCCAGGCCTTCGCATAGGGGGTGAAAACCCGGAACGAATCGCCCTTGCCGGTCAGAACCTCATCGCGTTCGTGGATGCAGATGTCCTTTTCCGCGTGTAGCTCGATTCCCCATTCGGGGGCCTCTTTCGCCAGCCGTTCCTCGACCGCCCGCCCGAAAGGGTCGGGATCCCGGTTGAAATAGATCGCCTCCGCCCCGGTCTCCCGCGCCAGTTTCAGAAGCTCCTCCACCGCATCGCCGCGCCGCACGACCAGATGACTGCCGATGGCACGCAGACTCTCATCGAGCGACTTCAGCGAGCCGCACAGGAACTCCTGCCGGTGCGACCCCGTCCAATGGTGAGAACCGCTCCAGACACTCTGGATATAGACCGGCACCACGCTTTCCGCCCGGCGAGCGGCCGCGGCGAGAGCCGTGTTGTCCGTGAGGCGGAGGTCGCGGCGGAACCAATGGATCGCGGTTTTCATGAGAGGCATTCGCGGCTTCTCGACAAGCCAGACGCCGATTTGCGATAAATTTCCCCATCTTGGACAGGCTTTTCCTCATCGCCGGCAGCGGCCACTACCCCGGACTCGTCGCCCGCGCCGCCCGCAAGGCCGGCGTATCTCACCTCGCCATGGCCGCCTTCGAAGGCGAGACCCGTGACGATGTCGCCGCCCTCGCCGACTCCGTCGTATGGATGAGGGTCGGCCAGCTCGGCAAGATGCTCGAGGCCGCGAAAAACTCCAAAGCTCCGGGCGCCATCATGGCCGGACAGATCGCCCCCAAGAACCTTTTCGACCTCCGGCCGGACGTGAAGGCCCTGCTCCTGCTCGCGACGATCAAGGAGCGCAATGCGGAGACCCTCTTCGGAGCCATCGCCGATTCGCTGGGAAAAATCGGCGTCGAGCTGCTCCCGGCGATCACCTTTCTCGAAGACCAGCTCGCGACAGAAGGCCTGATGGCCGGTCCGAAGCTCAAAGACCGCGAGGTCGAGGATGCGGCCTTCGGCATGCGGATCGCGAAGGAAACCAGCCGCCTGGACATCGGCCAGACGGTCGTTGTGAAGAAGGGAACAGTCCTCGCGGTGGAAGCTTTCGAAGGCACGAACGAGGCCATCGAGCGTGGCGGCCGGGTCGGTCGCGGCGGCGGCTTCGTGGTCAAGGTTTCCAAACCCCGGCAGGATTTGCGCTTTGATGTACCCGTGATCGGCGAACAGACTATCGAAACGGCGGCAAAAGCCGGGCTGCGAGGG
>Ga0310811_10001733_pt1 | contig 27131 bp, 22 predicted proteins | sample YCmetagenome_FD_207642 | JGI IMG/M metagenome (GOLD analysis project Ga0310811, IMG submission 207642) | Soil microbial communities from experimental microcosm in Duke University, North Carolina, United States - YC | ecosystem: Engineered > Artificial ecosystem > Soil microcosm > Unclassified ... | reverse complement strand
TACCGCAGGCTCACCGCGGCCAGCCCGTGTGCCCGGGCGTAGCTGGTGATGGCGTGGTCGATCGCCAGTTTCGTGGCGCCGTAGGTGTTGGTGGGCCGGGTCGGCGCGGTCTCCGGGATCGGGGACTGCTCGGGCTCGCCGTAGGTGGCGGCGGTGGAGGAGAACACCAGGCGAGGCGTGCCGTGCTCACGCATCACGTCGAGCAGCCGGATGGCGGTGAACACGTTGCCACGCCAGTACTTTCCGGGGTCCTGCATGGACTCCCCGACCAGCGACTTGGCGGCGAAGTGCAGGACACCGTCGAAACGGCTCTCGTCGAGAACCCGCGCGGTCGCGTCGGCGGCGTCCCCCTCCACGAACCGGGCGCCCTCAGGGACCGCGTCGGCGTGGCCGGTCGACAGGTCGTCCACGACGACGACCTCGTGACCGGCTTCGAGCAGCCGGGCGGTGCAGACACTGCCGACGTAGCCGGCGCCGCCGGTGACGATCAGTTTCAGGGGCTTACGGGAGCCGGTAGCCATGGTGACGTCGAGGGCCTTTCTGGTTACGGAGGGAGTTGTTACGCGATTGTGGACCACCATTCTGGACCGCGGCGGGAGGAGTCACCGAACAGCCTCACCGCTCGCGCCCGGCACCGGACGAGGGGACCGCGACGAAGGTCCGCGGTGGCCGCCAGCCGGCCCGGTCGTACGCGGCGGCGACGGCCTGCCCGACGGCATCCACGGCGGTCTCCGGCACGAGGGCGATGGCCGATCCACCGAAGCCGCCGCCGGTCATCCGGGCGCCCAGCGCGCCGGCTTCGCGGGCGACCGCCACCGCCAGGTCAAGCTCGGGCGTGGAGATCCGGTAGTCGTCGCGCATGCTCGTGTGCGAACCGTCCAGCAGCGGGCCGATCTCGGCCAGCCGGTCCGCGCGCAGCAACTCGACCGTATCGAGCACCCGTTGGTTTTCCGTCACGACGTGACGCACCAGCGGACGCAGTTCGGCCGGCAGCCTGCCCAGCGCCGGGTCGAGGCCATCGAGCGTCACGTCGCGAAGTGCCTTCAGGCCCAGCAGGTCGGCCGCGCGCTCGGTGCCGCGCCGGCGCTCGCCGTACCCGGACTCGCTGTGGGAATGCTTGGTGCGCGTGTCGATGACCAGGATCCGCAGGCCGACGGCGGCCGTGTCGAACGGGACCTGCTCGGCCTCGCCCGACCGGACGTCGAGGAACAGCACATGGGATTCGGTACAACGCAACGAGGCCGTCTGGTCCAGCAGCCCGGTGGGAGCGCCGACGAAGTCGTTCTCCGCGCGCTGCACCCAGCGGGCGATCTCGGTCCGGTCCGGGGCCCGCTCGGCGTGCTCGTCCACGTCACGCCCGGCCAGGCCCAGCAAGGCCAGCGCGACGGCGCATTCGAGCGCGTGGGAGGACGACAGGCCGGCGCCGGTGGGGACGTCACCGGCCAGCACGAGGTCCGCGCCGCGATCGACACCGTGGTCGCGCAGGACCCAGGCGACGCCCGCCGGATAGGCGGCCCAGCCTTCGACCGCGCCCGGACGCAGCTCGGCGATGCGGACCGGCTCGGCCTCCTGGATCCGGCCGTCCGAGCCCAGCGTGGACACGGTCAGCACGCCGTCGTCGCGGGACGCGGCGGCCGCCGCGAGGCGGTGCGGCAAGGCGAAGGGAAGGACGAAGCCGTCGTTGTAGTCGGTGTGCTCGCCGATGAGGTTCACGCGGCCGGGAGCCGACCACACCCCCGCCGGTGCCCGGCCGTGCACGGACCGGAACGCGTCATCGGCCGCCTCGGCGGGATTCACGGGCTTGACCACCCCGTGCTGCGTGGACGCGGGCGAGCCGTCGGAGCTCCGGTTCTCGTTCAACCCTCACCATTCCCTGCCGGGAGCCCAGCCCCCACGACGAGTGGTCCCTTGATCGCGGTCACCTGCTCGGCGCGACCCAGACGGGCAGGATATCCCGGACGGCCACCACCGCTTCCCCTCCCGCGCCTCGACCGTCCTCGTGCCGCGACGCCCCGACCGTGTCTACCTGGCATACCTGCCGTAACGGATCGCTCGTTGCCTCCGCGGTCGGTGTCCGCCCGGTCCGTGCCCGGTGCCGTGTGCCTACCTGCTCTGCGCCAACACGGCGTGCAGCACCGACATCGGCACCTGCACGCTGGAGCGGTCACCCGCCACCTCGACGGTGCTGCCGCCGGCGGCCTTGCCGACCTTGACGGTGCCGCCCGGCACTACCCCGGCCGACTTCAGGTCGACCATCAGCTTCTCGTCGAGCTGCACGTGCTCGGCGATCCTCCGGATTTCGACCTTGCCGCCACCGGCACGGGCGAACTCGTCCAGGCGGATCAGCCCAGCCTCCGCGGGCGGGGCCGGCCGATCATCCCCGCCGAGCTTGTCGAGCCCGGGGATCGGGTTGCCGTAGGGCGAGGTCGTCGGATGGTTGAGCAACTTGACGAGCTTGCGCTCCACGGCCTCGCTCATCACGTGCTCCCAGTGGCACGCCTCGGTGTGCACCTGTTCCCACTCCAGCCCGATCACGTCCAGCAGGAGCCGTTCGGCCAGCCGGTGCTTGCGCATCACCGCGGTCGCCAGCTCCCGGCCGTGCTCGGTCAGCTGGAGGTGGCGGTCGTCGGCGACTTTGACCAGGCCGTCGCGCTCCATCCGGGCAACCGTCTGGCTGACCGTCGGCCCACTCTGCTGCAGGCGCTCCGCGATCCGGGCACGCAGCGGTACGACACCCTCTTCTTCGAGCTCGAAGATGGTCTTCAAGTACATCTCTGTGGTGTCGATGAGATCGTTCACGATATCCCCTTCGTCCGCAGGAATCCATGGTAGTCGCTGACGGCGACGGTCAGCCCGGGTGACCGGGCAAAGCACGCGCTGGTCAGTGCGCACGGACGGCCCACAGGAGGCCCCACGGACGGCCTACCGTGGCGCTTGCGGCGGTGGCGCTGCGCGGTCGTGTTTCGCGTCTCACCGTCCTGAACGGACTACCATCGGTTCCCATGCAGCCGGCCGTCGTCTGGGATCCCGCACTCCTTGGTTACGACCTCGGCGGTGACCATCCGTTCAACCCGGTGCGCCTGGAGCTGACCATTCGGCTCGCCACCGAACTCGGTGTCCTCGACGGGGTTCCGCTGCTGGTACCCGAGCCGGCGAGCGAGGCCGAACTACGCCGTGTGCACGCCGAGGAATACCTCGAAGCGGTCAAGCAGGCGCCCCTGGCGAGCTGGGATGTCGGCCACGGGTTGGGCACGCCGGACAATCCCGTGTTCGGCGACATGCACAACTCCTCCGCCCTCGTGGTCGGCTCGACCCTGCTCGCGGTGCGCGAGATCGCGGAAGGCCGGGCGCGCCGGGCGGTGAACATCGCGGGTGGCCTCCATCATGCGATGCGGGACAAGGCATCGGGATTCTGTGTCTACAACGACTGTGCGGTGGCCATCTCGTGGCTTCTCGATCATGGCTTCGAACGCATCGCCTACGTCGACACGGACGTTCACCACGGCGACGGTGTGCAAGAGGCCTTCTACGCCGATCCCAGGGTGTTGACGATTTCACTGCACCAGCACCCGTTCACGCTGTGGCCGGGCACGGGCTTTTCGAGCGAGGCCGGGGCGGGGGAAGCCGAGGGGATGGCCGTCAACATCCCGCTCCCGCCAGGGACGCGGGACGCGGGCTGGTTCCGGGCGTTCTCCGCGGTGGTGCCCTCCCTGCTCGCCGCGTTCCGTCCACAGATCCTGGTCACACAATGCGGAGTCGACTCACACGACGAAGACCCGCTCGCTGATCTCTCGCTGTCCGTGGACGGTCACCGTGCGATCTATGCCCGGCTGCGGGAGCTGGCCGAGGAGCACGCGGGCGGCCGCTGGCTCGCCATCGGCGGTGGCGGATATCAGCTGATCCGGGTCGTCCCGCGGTCCTGGACGCATCTGCTCGCGACCGTTCTGGACCGCGACGTGAAACCGTCCACACCGTTGCCGCCCGCCTGGGTGGACACCGTGCGTCGCGCCGCGCCGAGGGCCGAACTGCCGATCGAAATGACGGACGGCGCGGACACCACCTACAGCCCGTGGGGCCAGGACGAGGCCGACCCGGTGGATGGAGCGATCCGGGACACCCGGCGGGCGGTCTTCCCGGCGCACGGACTGGATCCGGACGATCCGAGGGACTGATCGACTGATGAGTGCTGGCGGCGGCTCGAACAGAACGCCCGACGACCTTCCCGACCGCGACCTTCCGGGCGACCTTTCCGACCGCGACTGTGCCGACCGCGACTCTGCCGACCGTGACCCTGCCGACCGTGACCCTGCCGACCGCGATCATCCGGAGCGTGCGTCGTCCGACCGCGGTGCGGTGGCCGGTCGCGGTGCACCGGAAGTCGGTTCCATGCCGGTGGCTCCCGCGAGCGAGGGCACCGCTCCCGGCCCGCGTGACCCGTACGACTATCCGCGCGGCTGGGAGGCCGACGTGGTGCTCTCCGACGGCGGAACCGTCCACTTGCGACCGATCGTGCCGAGCGACGCGGACGGGTTGGTCGCATTTCACGCCAAACTGTCCGAGCGCACCCGCTACCTCCGCTATTTCGGTGCCTACCCGCGAATCCCGCCACGCGATCTGGAACGGTTCTCCGTCGTCGACCACTACGGCCGGGTCGCGTTCGCGGCTCTGCTCGGGGACGCCATCGTCGGTGTCGGCCGGTACGAGCGCCTCGATCCCGGCACGTCCGCCGAGGTCGCGTTCGTCATCGGAGACGAGCATCAGGGCCGTGGCCTCGGCTCGATCCTGCTGGAGCACCTGGCGGCCGCCGCCTCCGAGTGCGGGCTGCGGCGGTTCGTGGCCGAGGTCCTGGCGGAGAACGCCGCGATGGTGCGGGTCTTCCGCGACGCCGGATACCAGGTGAGCCGCGCCATCGAGGAGGGCGTGCTGCACGTCGAGTTCGACATCGACCCGACCGAGGAGTCCCTGGAGGTCGCGCGTGCGCGCGAGCAGGCGGCGGAGGCGCGTAGCGTGCACAACCTGCTGCATCCGCGCTCGGTCGCGGTGATCGGCGCCTCCGCCGATCCCACCAAGATCGGCTACGTCGTGCTGTCGAACCTGCTCGCCGCGGACTTCGCCGGACCGGTCTACCCGGTCAACCCCGAGCATCGCGCGATCCGCGGCGTGCGCGCGTATCGCTCGGTGGTGGACATTCCCGATCCGGTCGAGCTGGCCATCGTGGCGGTGCCGGCCGATCAGGTGGAGTCGGTGCTCGACGGCGCGCTGGCCAAGGGCGTGAAGACGCTGCTGATCGTGTCCGCCGGGTTCGCCGAAGCCGGTCCCCAGGGCCTGCATGCGGAACGCCGCCTGGTTGCCCAGGCACGGGCGCATGGCATGCGCGTCGTCGGCCCCAACGCGCTGGGGGTGCTCAACACCGATCCCGCCGTGCGGCTCAACGCCACCCTCGCGCCCCGGTTGCCGGCGCGGGGCCGCGCCGGGTTCTTCTGCCAGTCCGGCGCACTGGGCACCGCGATCCTGGCCGACGCCGAGGCGCGCGGGTTGGGGTTGTCCACGTTCGTCTCGGCCGGGAACCGGGCGGACGTCTCCGGTAACGACCTGCTGCAGTTCTGGGAGACGGATCCGAACACCGATCTCGTGCTGCTGTATCTGGAATCCTTCGGTAACCCGCGGAAGTTCGCGCGGCTGGCGCGCCGGCTCGGCCGGACGAAGCCGATCGTGGCGGTGAAGTCGGGCCGGCACGCGGTCCGCCCGCAGCTGGCCGCGACCTCCGCCGAGGTGGACGAGGCCAGTGTGCAGGCCCTGTTCGAGCAGGCCGGGGTGGTCCGGGTGGAAACCCTGGCGCAGCTGTTCGACACGGCGCTGGTGTTCGCCCATCAGCCGTTGCCGGCGGGGCCGCGGGTCGGCATCGTGGGCAACTCCAGCGCGATCGGGCTGCTTGCCGCGGACACCGCGCAAGCGCAGGGGCTGCCGCTGGCCTTCGAGCCGGTCGACGTCGGTCCGCAGGCCGGCCCCGAAGAGTTCGCTGTCGCCGTCCGCGTGGCGCTGAACTCGCCGGAAACCGACGCGCTGGTGGTGGTGTTCGTGCCGCCGGTGGCGATTCCGGGCACCGCCTATGCCCGGGCCCTGCGCGAGGTGGTGCGGGATCTCGATCAGCGCAAGCCGATCGTGTCGACCTTCCTGGCGGCCGAGGGGGTGCCCGCGGAACTGGCCGTGGACGGCGCGGACGGCACGCCGGCCTACGGCTCGATTCCTTCCTACCCGAGCCCGGAGCGGGCGGTCAGCGCACTCGCCAAGATCGTGCGGTACGCCGCGTGGCGGCAGCGGCCGCAGGGACATCTCCTCCGGCCGGCGGGCGTGCGCACCGAGCGCGCCCGGGATCTCGTGCGGGAGATCTTGGGCGGCTCGACCGCGAACAGGGTGCTCCGGGACCATGATGTCGTCCGGCTGCTGGCGTGTTACGGCATCGACCTGGTGCCCTTCCGGGCCGCCGCGAGTGAGGACGACGCCGTCGAGTCGGCCGAGATGCTGGGCTATCCGGTCGTGGTGAAGGCCGTGGACGAGCGGCTTCGGGGCAGACCGGATCTGGCCGGGGTGCGGCTCGACCTCGGTTCCGCGGACGCGGTCCGCCGCGGTTACCGCGCCTTGCGGGAGGTCTCCCCCGACGAGGAGGTGTACGTGCAGCGTATGGCGGCCAAGGGAATCTCGTGTTTCATCGGTCTGCAGGACGACCCTTCGTTCGGCACGCTCGTTTCGTTCGGGCTTTCCGGCGTGATCAGCACGCTGCTCGGCGACCGGTCCTATCGTGCGGTGCCGGTGACCGACGTGGACGCCGCCACCCTGGTCCGGGAGCCGAAGGGCGCGCCGTTGCTCACCGGATACCGCGGTGACGAGCCCGCGGATCTGGAAGCCCTGCGGGACGTGATCCTCCGCGTGAACGCGCTGGCGGAGGACAATCCGGAGGTTCGCTCGCTCACTCTGGATCCGGTGCTGGCTTCGCCCGAGGGCGCGTTCGTGGCCAATGCGCGGATGGTGCTCGGCCCGCCCCCGGCACGTCCCGACACCGGTCCGCGGCGCCTCCGGCCCATCCCGGCCGAATGAAGCCCGGCGCGGCAGGTCACAGCGACGGCGCCCGCCCGGTGCGGGACCCCCTCGGTCGCGGTGCCCTGGAACTGCCGGCGTGGGAGTCAGGGGCGCGGCGCCCGGCTCACGGCTCTTCGGCCGCGAGCGGTTCGTAGACGGGTTCGCGCGATCGGCGGTACCACACCGGATCGGGGCACCGGAGGCCCTGCGCGGCCAGTTCCCGCTTGAGCACCTTGTAGGTCGAGGTGCGCGGGAGCGCGTCGACGATGCGGAGGTAGCGGGGCAGCTGCTTCGGGCCGAGGTCGGGTTGCCGGCGCAGGAAATCCCCGAACGCGGCCGGATCCCACGCGCCGGTCCGGGGGACGAGCGCGGCCATCACTTGGTCCCCGGTGACCGGATCGGGCACCGCGTAGACCGCGGCCTCGGACACGTCGGGGTGACGCAGGAGGATCCGTTCGATCGGCGCGGTGCCGAGGTTCTCGCCGTCGACCCGCAGCCAGTCGCCGAGTCTTCCGGCGAAGTAGCAGTATCCCGCCGCGTCGGCGTAAGCGAGGTCTCCGGTGTGGTAACGGCCGTCGCGCAGCCGTTCGGCGTCGGCGGCGGGATCGCGGTAGTAGCCCGCGAACCATCCCGCGCCCGCCGTGTTGACCAGTTCACCGACGGCTTGTTCCGGGTTCACCAGTCGCCCGCCGGGGTCGAAGCTGGCCGGGGGACAGGTCTTTCCGGTCTCCGGGTGCCGGATGGTCACGCCTTCGGGCAGCCTGCCCAGCGATCCCGGTGGTGAGTCCGGTGTCCGGGAGAAACCGATCCCGCCCTCCGTCGAGCCGAAGGCGTCCACGACCTGACAGCCGAACCGGAGCGCGAACGCGGCCGGATCTCCCGCGGCACCTTCGTTTCCGTAGACGATGCGAAGCGGGTTGTCCGCGTCGTCGGGGCGCGGCTCGGTGGCGAGCACATAGGACAGTGGCTTGCCGACGTAGTTGGCGTAGGTGGCGCCGAACTTTCTCACATCGGCGAGGAAGCCGGACGCCGAGAAGCGGCGGCGCAGGGCGAGCGTCGCGCCCGACGCGAGGCCGACCGCCCACCCGGCCATGATCGCGTTCGAATGGAACATCGGCATCGACAGATAAACGGTGTCCGAAGTGGACAGTGCGAACCGGGTGGCGAGCATCCGGCCGGGAAAGGCGATCTTGCCGTGGGTGCACCGCACCGCCTTCGGCTCACCACCGGTACCCGAGGTGAAGATCAGCATGAGGAGCTGGTCATGGGCGGCGGGAACCGGGTCGAGCGGCGCGGGCCCGGCGTCGAACTCGCCCAGTTCCACCACACGCGCGTCACCGAGGTCCAGTCCGGCGAGCAGGCCCGAGTACCGGGGTTCGGCGAGCACCACCTGGCAGTCCGCGATCCGCACGTCCCTGGCCAGCGCCGCGCCGCGCCGGGTGGGATTCAGTCCGACCAGCACGGCGCCGGCGAGCGCGCAGGCGCCGAGCAGCGACGAGAACTCCGGCCGGTTGTCGGCGAGGATTCCGACGTGCGGGGGACTTCCGGGCCGGAGCAGGCGCCGCAGCGCGCCCGCGTGGTCGGCGCAGTCCTGGACATGCCGCGCCCACGAGACGGTCTCGTCCTCGAACCGCAGCCCGGGATGGGTGTCCCCGGCGCGGGCGAGCAACAAGTCCGTGACGGTGGGGATGTTCACGGCTGTTCCGTCGCCAGCGGGCCGGGATCGCCGCGGTCGAACCGGTGGCCGGTCATGCCGGCTCGGTGGCGAGGAGATCGCCGAGCGTGCGCAGTTGCGCCGTCGCGCCGCCGAGGGCGAACTCGATCCGTTTGGCCGCCACGAAATACCGGTGCAGCGGGTAGTCCACGTCAATGCCGACTCCGCCGTGCAGGTGCACCGCAGTGTGCGCGACCCGGTGTCCGGCCTCGGCGGCCCAGTACTTGGCGGTGGCCACCTCGACGGCGGCCGACGGGCCGTCCTCGACCAGTCGCCACGCCGCCTGCCACAGGGTCAGCCGGACCGCCTCGACGTCCAGGTAGGCGTCCGCGAGCCGTTGCCGGACCGCCTGGAACGCGGCGATGGGGTGATCGAACTGCTTGCGCTGGCGGGCGTATTCGGCGGTCCGGTGCAAGGCGCTTTCCACCACGCCCAGTTGCAGCGCGCACAAACCGGTCGTGCCGCGCAGCCGCAGCCACTCGCCGACGCCCGTGCCCGGCTCGCCCAGCGGGACGGCCGGGGCGTCGAAGGCCTGGACCAGAGCCGCATCGGCGTGGTCGATCGTGCTTTGCGAGTCGGTGCGGACCTGGTCGTGGCCGAGCACGAACACGCCGGTCCCGGCGGTGGTCTCGGCGGGGACCACGAACCCGTCGGCGAACGCCCCGAACGCGACGGCGGTCTGCGCGCCCGAGACGCGCCAGCCGCCGGCGGTTCTGGTCGCGGTGAACCCGCAGGGCGTGCCCGTGTCCGGCAGCGCCACCGCGAGTACCTTTTCGCCGCGCAGCAGCGGCGCCATCCAGCGGTCGAGGAGCCCGTCGTCGCCGAACTCGGCCAGCGCGGCGGCGGCCATGGTGATGGTCGGCAGGTAGGGCAGCGGCGCCACCGCCCGTCCGATCTCGATCAGCACCGCGCACTGTTCGAGCAACCCGAACCCGCCGCCCGCCGGTTCTCCCAGCGCGGCCTCGACCACGCCGGCCCCGGCCAGCTCCCGCCACAGTTCCCGGTCGAACCCGCCCGAGCCGTGCCGGCCCAACGCGCGTGCATCGACGCGGTCGTCGAGGATTCGCCGGGTGAGCGCGGCCAGTTCGCGCTGCGCCTCGGTCAGGCTGAAGTCCATACGCACTCCTGGAACGGCGGGGGTCAGCGGGTTACCGGCAGGGCCAGCGCGGTGGCGGCGACGAGGTCGCGCTGCACCTCGTTGGTGCCGCCGCCGAAGGTCAGGATCAGTGCGGCGCGGTGGGCGCGTTCCAGGCGTCCGCGCAGCACGGCGCCGGGGGAGCCCTCGCGGACGACGGCGGCGGGGCCGACGACCTCCATCAGCAGGCGGTAGGCCTCGATCGCGAGTTCGGTGCCGAAGACCTTCGTCGCCGAGGCCTCGGCCGGACCGAGATCGTGCTCGGCGGCCGCCCACGCGATCCGCCAGTTGCGCAGTTTCAGGTATTCGGCGTGGGCGTGCACGCGCGCCAGGTGCAGCCGCACCCACTCGGCGTCGATCACCCGGCTGCCGTCGGGCTGCCTGGTCTCGTGCGCCCACTGCCGAACCTCGCGCAGCGCCGACTGGAGCGGCGCGGCCGAGGTCAGCGCGACCCGCTCGTGGTTGAGCTGGTTGGTGATCAGTGGCCAGCCCGCGTTCTCCTCGGCGATCCGGGCGCTGACCGGGACCCGCACGTCCTGGTAGTAGGTCGCGCTGGTGCCCGGTCCGGCCACGGTGTGCACCTTCGTCCAGGAGAAACCCGGTGCGGACGTGGGCACGATCAGGATGCTCAGGCCCTTGTGCTTGCGGGCGGCGGGGTCCGTGCGCGCGGCCAGCCAGACGTAGTCGGCGTACTCGATCAAGCTGGTCCACATCTTCTGCCCGTTGATCACGTACTCGTCGCCGTCGCGCACCGCGCGGGTGGTCAGCGACGCGAGGTCGGTGCCGGCTTCGGGCTCGGAGTAGCCGATGGAGAAATGCAGCCGCCCGCCCGCGATTCTCGGGAGGTAGAACGCCTTCTGCTCGTCGGTGCCGAAGCGCATGATCGTCGGACCGATCGTGGTGACCGTGAGAAAGGGCACCGGCACCCCGGCGACGGCCGCTTCGTCGGTGAAGACGAGCTGGTCCAGCATGGACCGCGCGCCGCCCCCGTACTCGGCGGGCCAGCCCAGCGCGAGCCAGCCGTCCCGGCCGAGTTCGCGGACGATTTCCTTGTATGCCAAGCCGTTTCCGTACTCGCCGCCTTCGCCTGCCAGTGCCTCGCGGCGGTCCGGGGTCATCAGGCGGGCGAAGTAGGCACGCAGCTCCTCGCGGAGCCTCTCCTGCTCTGGCGTGTAGTCGATCCGCATGCCGTCGCTCCTTCGTCCGCGGCCGTGCGGCCCGCTCGTCCTGGTGGCGCGCTCGACCCGACGGTAGTCTAGAACAGGTTCTAGTTCCAGTGGGAGGTCGTGATGAAGGTCGGTGTCGACCGGGCGCTCTGCGAGGCCAACGAGGTCTGTGTGTCGTTCGCGCCCGCCGTGTTCGAGCTGGACGAGGACGACGAACTCCGCGTGCTGCGGCCCGATGTTCCCGAGTCAGAAATAGAACGTGTTGCGCAAGCTGTGTCGGCTTGTCCGAAGAATGCCCTGTTCATGGCCGACTAGTTCAGGCTTGCTCACGTCGAGAACAGATTCTAGTCTGAGCCAGGGCGGCGGGCCGGTTCGCCCGCGCCGGCAAGGAGGCAGGGGCGTGAAAGCGGGCATCGGAAACATCCGTCAGGTGGTGACCGTCGGCTGATGGAGCGTACCGGGGAACTCGCGGGCCGGGTCGCGATCGTCACCGGCGCCGGGGCCGGGCTGGGTCGCGCGGAGGCGCTCGCGCTGGCCGCCGCCGGGGCCAGCGTCGTCGTCAACGACGTCTCCGCCGATGCCGGCCAGGTGGTCGAGCAGATCGAAAACGCGGGCGGCGAAGCGCTTCTGGTCGAGGGCGACGTCTCGGCACGCGCGACCGCGGACGCGCTGGTCGCGGCGGCTCTGGAGCATTTCGGCGGGCTGCACATCCTGGTCAACAATGCCGGCGTGCTGCGCGACCGGATGCTGTTCTCGATGACCGACGACGACTGGGACACCGTCCTCCGGGTGCACCTGCGCGGGCATTTCCTGCTGTCCCGCAACGCGTCCGCGCACTGGCGAGAAAAGTCCAAAGCGGAGGGAAAGCCGGTGTACGCGCGGGTGGTCAACACCGCGTCGGAGTCCTTTCTGCTCGGCTCGGCGGGGCAGGCGAACTACGCCGCGGCCAAGGCCGGGATCGCGGCGCTCACCGTCGCGACGGCTCGTGGCTGTGCGCGCCACGGTGTCCGTGCGAACGCGATCTGCCCGCGGGCGCGCACCGCGATGACCGCGAAGGTCTTCGGGGACGCACCCGCCGACGGTGCCGATCCGCTGTCCGTGGACAGGGTCGCGCCCTTCGTCGCCTTTCTCGCCGCACCCGGCGCGGAACGGATCAACGGTCAGCTGTTCGTGGTGCACAGCGGGCGGGTCGCGCTCGTCCGGCCGCCGTCGGTGGACCGGGTGTGGAGCCTGGACCGGCTGGGCGAGACCACCGACTATTTCGCCGGTCATGACGGGATGTTCGCCGTCGCGGAAGGCGACCTGCTGTGAGGCGCGAACAGGTGCGGGACGGCGCGACACCGTGGCCGGCAAGCTGAGGGAGATCTCATGACGCTCACCGTTCAGGCGCATCGCGCGGAGCTGGGGCTCGAGCCCGGCCGGCTCTTCCTCGACGGTGAGTGGTCCACGGCCGCGAGCACGTGGACCCACCGCCACCCCGCGACCGGTGAGGAGATCGGCGAGTTCGCGGTCGCCACCCGGTCCGATGTGGACGCCGCGGTCACCGCGGCCGCGACCGCGTTCGACGCCGGTACCTGGTCGAACTCGCGCGCGGGCACCAGGGTCGCGCTCCTGCACCGGTACGCGGACCTGCTGCGCGAACACGCCGCGGAGCTGCGCGCGCTGCAGGCCCTGGACAATTCGGTGCCGCTTTCCTTCAGCGGCGGTATCTACGCGATGTCGGTCGGCGCGGCCGCGGACGTGTTCGACCACCACGCCGGCTGGGTGGACAAGCTCGGCGGCCGGACCCTGCCGCCGTACCAGGGCGGCGACCACCTGGCGATGACCTTCCGCGAACCGGTCGGGGTGGTCGCGGCGATCCTGCCGTGGAACGCGCCGTTCCTGCTGTTCGCGCAGAAGGTCGCGCCCGCGCTCGCGGCGGGTTGCACGGTCGTGCTGAAGCCGTCGGAGTACGCGACCTTCACGGTGTTGCGCATGGTCGAACTGCTCGCCGAAGCCGGGCTCCCGCCGGGCACCCTGAACGTCGTGACCGGCCCCGGCGACCCGGTCGGCGAGGCACTGATCACTCATCCCGGCGTGGACAAGATCAGCTTCACCGGAAGCCGGGCCGTCGGGAAGCGAATCGTGGCCGCGTCGGCGGGCACCCTCAAGCGGGTTTCGCTGGAACTCGGCGGGAAGAGTCCCGCGCTGGTCTTCCCCGACGCGCCGGACATCGCGGTGGCCGCCGCGACCGTGGTCGGCGCGGTCACCCTCGGCCTGTCCGGGCAGGCGTGCGTGGCCAACACCCGCGCCCTGGTGCACCGCGACGTCTACGACGAGTTCCTCGCCGCCGCCCAGGGCATCGCGTCGGCGGTGACCTACGGCGACCCGTTCGATCCGGGTGTGCTCGCCTGCCCGTTGATCAACGGCCGTCAGCTCGACCGGGTGCTGCGCTACATCGAGCAGGGCCGCGGCGAAGGTCGCCTGGTGATGGGCGGCGAGCGGCTCGGCGGCGAGCTCGCGGCCGGGAACTTCGTCGGTCCCACCATCTTCGCCGACGTCGACAACTCGGCCACCATCGCCCAGGAAGAGATCTTCGGGCCGGTGCTGGCCGTGGTCGGATTCACCGAGGAGGCGGAGGCGGTCCGGCTCGCCAACGACACCGAGTACGGACTGGGCGCGAGCGTGTTCACCGCCGACGTGCGGCGCGCGTTCCGGGTCTCCCGCAAGCTTCGGGCCGGCACGATCGGCGTCAACGGGTTCCAGCTCGAACCGCACCTGCCCTTCGGCGGGTTCAAGCAGTCGGGACTCGGCCGAGAGGGTGGTGATTCCTCGATCGAGGCCTACACCGAACTCAAGTCGGTATACCTGCCGTTGACCGACGAAATGATGTGACCGCAGCGACGCGGGAGAAAGGACGGGCCGCAATGGGCAGGCTCGAAGGCAAGACCGCGCTGATCACCGGCTCGGCCCGGGGACAGGGCGCGGCGGCGGCGCGGCGGTTCGTGGCCGAGGGCGCGCGCGTGGTGCTGACCGACCTCGACGACGACGCGGGCAGCACGCTGGCCGGCGAGCTCGGCGCCGTCTATCACCACCTGGACGTCACCGACGAGGCCGACTGGACCGCGGCCGTCGAACGGACCGTCGAGGAGTTCGGCGCCCTCACCGTGCTGGTCAACAACGCGGGCGTGCTGCTTTTCTCGGAGCTGGCGAAAACCAGTCTCGAAGACTACGAGCGGGTGATCCGGATCAATCAGATCGGAACCTTTCTCGGGATGCGGTCGGTCGTCGAACCCATGACCCGCGCCGGTGGCGGTTCCATCGTGAATGTGTCCTCTGTGGAGGGATTGGCCGCGGTCCCGTTCCTGATCGCCTATACCGCGAGCAAGTTCGCCATCCGGGGAATGACGAAAGTGGCCGCGCTGGAACTGGGCGGGCGCGGGATCCGGGTCAATTCGGTGCACCCGGGTGTCATCGACACCCAGATGGTGCGCGACGCCACCGGAGGGGTCGACCTCGACCCGGCGTGGGTCGGCCAGAAGGTGGCGCTGGGCCGGGTCGGGAAACCGGAGGAGATCGCGAACCTGGTCACCTTTCTCGCCGGTGACGAAAGCTCGTACTGCACGGGTGCGGAGTTCGTCGCCGACGGTGGCGTCACCGCGACCCATGCCTTGAAGGTATAGACCGCCCCGAGGCGGTCCACCGCCGCGTGAACACCGCTAACAAAAAGCGTTTTCCGGGGAGGAGTAAGAAACAAGGGCAACGAAGCCTGGCCGGCGGAGGAGTGATGAGTTCTCGCGAAGGTGCATCGCAGCTTCCCGGCGCCTCCGCGCTGGCCCAGGTCGGCCGCCTCGCCACGCTGGCCTGGGAGGTACTGCGCGCGGTTTTCCGGCGACCGTTCCAGTTCCGGGAATGGATTCAGCAATGCTGGTTCTTCGCGAGCGTGACCATCCTGCCCACCGCGCTGGTCGCGATTCCCTTCGGCGCGGTCATCGCGCTGCAACTCGGTTCGCTCACCGAGCAGATCGGCGCCCAGTCGTTCACCGGCGCCGCCAGCGCGCTGGCCATCGTGCAGCAGGCGGCACCGCTGATCACGGCGCTGCTGGTGGCCGGGGCGGGCGGGAGCGCGGTCTGTGCGGACATCGGCGCGCGCAAGATCCGGGAAGAGATCGACGCCATGGAGGTGCTGGGCGTCAATCCGATCCAGCGGCTGATCGTGCCCAGGGTGCTCGCCGCGATGGTCGTTTCGGTGCTGCTCAACGGCCTGGTCAGCGTGGTCGGCGTGCTGGGCGGTTATTTCTTCAACGTCGTCATGCAGGGCGGCACCCCCGGCGCGTACCTGGCCAGCTTCAACGCGCTGGCCCAGCTGCCGGATCTCTACATCAGTGAGATCAAGGCGGTGCTCTACGGTTTCGTGGCCGGCGTGGTGGCGGCTTACCGCGGGCTGAACCCGGCCGGCGGGCCCAAGGGCGTCGGCGACGCGGTCAACCAGGCCGTGGTGATCACTTTTCTGCTGCTGTTCCTGATCAATGTCGTGTTGACCGCCATCTACCTGCGTATCGTGCCGCCGAAGGCCATGTGATGAGCACACCAGCCCGCACCGACGCGCCCGCCGAGGAGGCCGTCGCCGACCGCGTGCTCGAATACCTCGCCCGTCCCGGCCAGTCGCTGGAAGGCCTTGGCTTCCAACTGTCCTTCTACGGCCGCGCGTTGATCTGGGCGCCGCGCACCGTTCGGCGCTATTCCAGGGAAACCCTGCGGCTGCTGACCGAGGTGTGTTTCGGCACCGGCGGTCTCGCGGTCATCGGCGGCACCCTCGGCGTGATGATCGGCATGACCATGTTCACCGGCCTGATCGTCGGCCTGCAGGGTTACGCGGCGCTCAACCAGCTCGGGACCGCGGCGCTGACCGGTTTCATCTCGGCCTACTTCAACACGCGGGAAGTGGCGCCGCTGGCCGCGGGGCTCGCGCTGTCGGCGACCGTCGGGTGCGGGTTCACCGCGCAGCTGGGCGCGATGCGGATCTCCGAAGAGATCGACGCGCTGGAAACCATGGCCGTGCCGAGCATGCCTTATCTGGTCACCACGCGGGTCCTGGCCGGTGTCATGGCGGTCATCCCGCTCTACGCGGTGGGGCTGTTGTCGTCCTACCTCGCGTCCCGGCAGATCACCGTGTGGCTCTACGGCCAGTCCGCGGGCACCTATGACCATTACTTCTCGCTTTTCCTGCCGCCGGAAGACGTGCTGTGGTCATTCCTGAAGGTCATGGTCTTCAGCGCGCTGGTGATCCTTTCGCACTGCTACTACGGTTACACCGCGTCCGGGGGACCGGCCGGTGTCGGCGTGGCGGTCGGGCGCGCGGTGCGGACCTCGATCGTGGTGATCTCGGTGCTCGACTTCTTCCTCAGCCTCGCGATCTGGGGCGCGACGACGACGGTGAGGATTTCGGGATGACCGGCCGGCCAGGCGGGCGCCATGCCGCCCCGAACCCGCGCGGGCCCACGACGCCGCACCGCTCGATCCTGCTGCGGCGGTTGCGCCACCAGGTTCTGGGCCTGGCGTTCCTGCTGGTGTGCGCGCTGTTCTTCGCCACCACGATCGCGGTGTACGACAAGGACTTCACGCCGGTCGCGATGGTGCGGCTGGACACCGACCAGGTCGGCAACCAGGTCGGCAAGGGATCCGACGTCAAGATCCGCGGGGTGGTGGTCGGCGAGGTCCGCTCGGTGCGGGCACTGGGCGACCACGCCGTGCTCGATCTCGCGCTGAATCCCGATTCGCTCGGCGAAATTCCGTCGAACGTGTCCGCCCGCCTGCTGCCGAAGACCCTGTTCGGCGAGCGGTATGTGGCGCTGCAGATCCCCGCCGCCCCGTCGCCCCGGCGGCTGGCGGCCGGCGACGTGATCCCGCAGGACCGCAGCAGCGCGGCGATCGAGCTGGAGAAGGTCCTCGACGACGTCATGCCGCTGCTCCAGTCGGTGCAGCCGCAGAAGCTTTCGGCGACGCTGAGCGCGGTGGCACAGGCCCTCGACGGCCGCGGCCAGCAGCTCGGCCAGACCCTGGTCAAGGTGTCGGACTACCTGGCCGGGCTCAACCCGTCGTTGCCCGACCTCAAGGCCGACATCGCCGCGCTCGCGGGCGTCACCGACACCTATGCGCAGGCCGCGCCCGACTTTCTGCAGGCGCTTTCCGATCTCACCACCACCAGCAAGACGCTCGTCGACTCCCGCCAGCAGCTGGCGCAGCTTTACTCGTCGGTGTCGACCGCGTCGGTCGACCTCGCCGGGTTCCTCAGGGTCAACCAGAACAACATCATCCGGCTGACCACCACCTCACAGTCCACTTTGGATCTTCTGGCCGAGTACGCGCCGGAATATCCCTGTCTGCTCCAACAGCTCGCCGAGTCGGTGCCGCTGGCCTACCAGGCCTTCGGCTACGGAACCGACCAGCTGAACCACGTGACCATCCGGTTCGTCGCCGACCGGTCGAAATACCTGCCGGGGGTGGACACGCCGCGCTATCTCGACCATCGGGGACCCCGCTGCTACCCGCAGGTCGTGCCGCCCGGTCGGTGGCCGCAGTACCCGCCCGGCGGCCCGGTGCAGGATGGTTCCTCGCATCCGCCGGTACCTCCGGGCGAGAACACCCCGCTCCCGGACGACGGGATCATCAGCGGCGGTTCCGGGACGACCGGTGGCTCTCCGGATCCGGCGGACGCGGGGCCGGCGGGTTCGGGGAGTCCGGCGGGTTCCGGCGATTCCGTGGGTTCGGTCGCGAACTCCCCGGCCGAGCAGAACCTGATCGCGGTGCTCGTCTCGCCCACGCTCGACACCACACCCGAGCAGGTCCCGGGCTGGGCGGGCCTGCTGGTCGGGCCGCTCTACCGCGGAGCGGAGGTGGACCTGCAATGACCGAGTCCACGCCGGACCCAGTGCGGAACTCACTGCGCACCCGCCGCCGGACGGGAGGACAGCCATGAAGGGACTGGCCGCACCGCTGGTCAAGATCCTGGTCTTCGCCGCGATCACCGTCGTGTTGACCGGCATCCTCGGTGCGACCATCGCCAACACCACCTTCGGTGCCACCGCCGGTTATACCGCGCTGTTCACCGACGCCTCCGGGCTCCACCAAGGCGACGACGTGCGGATCGTGGGAGTGAAGGTGGGCCAGGTCGACGACATCACGGTCCGCCAGGACAGCGCGACGAACCTCGCCGAGGTGCATTTCGAGGTGGCCTCGAACTACCGGCTGCCGGGCCTGGTCACCGCCACCGTCAAGTACCGCAACCTGGTCGGGCAGCGGTATCTGGCGCTGGGCACGGACGTCGCGGACGGCGCACCGCTGCCGTCCGGCGGGGTGATCCCCCCGGAGCGCACCCAGCCGGCGCTCAACCTCACGGTGCTGTTCAACGGGTTCAAACCACTTTTCCAAGCGCTGAACCCGCGGCAGGTGAACCAGCTGTCCTACGAGATCATCCAGGTGTTCCAGGGCGAGGGCGGCACGATCACCAGTCTGCTCACGCACACCGCGTCGATCACCTCCGCGATCGCCGACCGGGACCAGGTGATCGGCCAGGTGATCGACAACCTCACCCGCGTGCTGAACACGGTGAACACCAACGGCCCACAGTTGTCCACCTTGATCGACCAGGTCCAGCAGCTGGTGACCGGGCTGGCGCAGCAGCGGCAGCCGATCGGGGACGCGATCTCGGCCCTGTCCGATCTCACCTCGACCACCGCCGGCCTCGTCCAGGACGCCCGTCCCCCGCTCCAGCAGGACATCGCCGGCCTGGGCCGGCTGTCGGGCAACCTCGCCGACTCGGGGCAGCTGCTGGACCAGCTCCTGCAGAAGCTGCCGGGAAACCTGGACAAGTTCACCCGCACGCTGAGCTACGGCAGCTGGTACAACTACTACCTTTGCGGGCTGAGCGGAACGGTCGGCATCTCCTCGCTGAACATCACCCTGCCGGTCCTGCCGCTGCCCACCACCGAAGTGCCCGAGAGGTGTAAACCCTCATGAAGCCCGCGCTCAAGCCGCTCCGGGAACGCGACCAGGTCGCGGTGGGCGCCGTGGCGCTCCTGCTCATCGTCCTGGTGACCGCCGTGTCGTACTTCTCCGATCAGATTCCCCTACTCAACAGCGCCACCACCTACGAGGCGTATTTCGCCGAATCGGCCGGTCTCGTGCCGGACAACGAGGTGCAGATCGCCGGCGTGAAGGTCGGGCAGGTCAGCAGCGTGACACTGGCCGGACGGCAGGTCCTCGTCAAGTTCACGGTGGACGGTGCCAGGGTGGGGTCGGAGACCACCGCGTCCATCGAGATCAAGACCCTGCTCGGCGAGAAGTACCTTGCGCTGCAACCGAAAGGTGCTAGTGCGCAGAACCCGGACGACCCGGTTCCCCTCGCGCGCACCACGACCCCGTTCCAGGTACAGGACGCCTTCCAGCAACTGTCGCAGACCGTGGGCCAGATCGACACCCAACAGCTCGCACAAAGCTTCGACGCCGTTTCGGACGCGTTGCAGAACACCCCGCAACCCCTGCGGGACACGCTGAACGGGCTTTCGGCGTTGTCGAAGACCATTTCCTCGCGTGACCAGGAACTGGCGAACCTGCTCAGCAACACCAGCCAGGTCTCGAAAATCCTCGCCGACCGCGACACCCAACTGCAACAGGTGATCGGCGACGGGAACCTGTTGCTCGACGAACTGCAGCAGCGGCAGGACGCGATCAGCGCGCTGCTTCAGGGAACCCGCCGACTCGCGACGCAACTGAGCGGCCTGGTCGCCGACAACCGGGCCCAGCTGCGACCGACCCTGGACAGGCTCAACGACGTGACCGGAATCCTCCAACGCAACCAGGACAACCTCGGCCGCAGCCTGGCGCTGCTCGCGCCGTTCACCCGGCTCGGCGCGAACGCCACCGGTAACGGGCGCTGGTTCGACGGCTACATTTGCGGACTGCTTCCGCCGCAGGTCACGGCGCAGGGCGTCACGGTGAACCCGAACGGCTGCACACCACCGATTTCCGCACCCGACCAGGGCGTGAACGGAGGCTGACCCGATGACCATCGACACGCACGCGCGGAAAAGCCTGTACACCTGGGCGGCGGCCGCCTGCGTCGGCGCGTTGCTGGTGACCGCTGGGCTGTGGCTCGCCTTCCGGGACCCCGGCGGGACGAAGCTGTCCGCGATGTTCGACAAGACCGTCGGACTGTACGCGGGTTCGTCGGTGCGGGTGCTCGGGGTGCAGGTCGGTTCGGTCACCGCGGTGACCCCGCAGGGCGCCGCGGTCCGGGTCGACCTGCGGGTCGATCCCGGTGTGCAGATCCCCGCGGGCGCCGGCGCCGTGGTCATCGCGCCGAGTCTGGTCAGCGACCGGTACGTCCAGCTCACGCCGGCCTACGACGGCGGTCCCGTGCTGGCCTCCGGCGCGGTGATCCCCGAGGAGCACACCGCGACGCCGATGGAGATCGACGACCTCTACCGCAGCCTGGACCAGCTGTCCACCAGCCTCGGGCCCACCGGGGCCAACGCCGACGGCGCACTGTCCGGGCTGCTGAACACCGCGGCGAAAAACCTCGACGGCAACGGAAAAAGCCTGGGCGAGACGGTGAGCGAGCTGTCGGATCTTTCGCGAACCTTGAGTGACTCGAAGGGCGACCTGTTTTCCACCGTGCGAAATCTCCAGTCCTTCACCACCGCGTTGGCCGACAGCGACAACCAGCTGAACCAGTTCTATTCGCGCCTCGCCGACGTCACGGGATTCCTGGCCGACGATTCCCCGGACCTCGGTTCCGCCCTTTCGTCGCTGGGCACCGCGCTGGGTGACGTGCGCGGCTTCGTCGACGAGAACAAGGATCTGCTGGAATCCAATGTGGACAACCTTGCCTCGGTCAGCCAGGTCCTCGTCGACGAACGGTCCGCGCTGGCCGAGGTGCTCGACACCGCCCCGACCGCGATGACCAACTTCATCAACTCCTACGACGCCGCCACCGGCAGCGTCGCGATCCGCTACAACGGCAACGAGCTGACCAACCCGTTGCTCACCACGCTCTGCCGGGTGCTCAAGGCGGCCAGCCCGGTCCGACTGCCCGATGTGGTCACCACGCTGTGTCAGGACCTCGCGCCGGTGGTGGACGGGATCGCGAAGACACCGTCGGTCTCCCAGCTGATGGCCGACATCGCGAGCGGAAAGCTCCCGCCCCTGCCGTTGCTCCCGCTCGCCGACAACCCGGGGGTGGGCCAGTGACCGGTTCGCTGCGCAAGAAACCTCGCTGGACCCGGCCGTGGAAGTTCCTGGTCCTACTGCTGTGCGTGGTCGTCGCCGGTTGCGGTACCGGCGGATTTTCCGGCCTGTACACCCTGCCCTTGCCCGGCGGCGCCGATGTCGGCGACCATCCCTACCGGATCACCGCGCAGTTCGCCGACGTACTCGACCTCGTGCCGCAGGCGGCCGTGAAGGTCAACGACGTCGCCGTCGGCCGGGTCGACCGGATCGACCTCGCGCCCGACACCCGCTCGGCGATCGTGAGCATGACGGTCAACGGTGACATCAAACTGCCCGCCAACTCCTACGCCGACCTTCGCCAGTCGAGTCTGCTGGGGGAGAAGTTCGTGGAGCTGACCGAGCCGCCGCGGGACCCGACGGGCACACTCACCGACGGCGCCGTGATCCCGTTGTCCAGGACCACGCGCAGCCCCGAGGTGGAAGAGGTCCTCGGTGCGCTTTCGTTGCTGCTCAACGGCGGTGGCATCAGCCAGCTCCAGGACATCACCCGCGAGCTGAACAACGCCCTCACCGGCAACGAGGCCGATCTGCGTGCCCTGCTGTCCCGGGTCGATCAGCTCGCCACCGATCTGGACAGTCAGAAGGGCGAGATCATCCAGGCCATCGACGGGCTGAACCGGTTGTCCAGCACGCTTGTCTCGCAGACCGGGAACCTGGACAACGCGCTGCGGAACCTCGCGCCCGGAATCGAGGTGGTGAACCAGCAGCGGGACCAGCTGGTGGGAATGTTGCAGTCCCTCGACACCCTCTCCGGCGTCGCGGTGAACACGATCGACCAGAGCAGGGCGCAGCTCCTCGACAACCTCCGCGCACTGGCGCCCACGCTGACCAAGCTCGCCGACGCCGGGTCGAACCTGCCGACCGCGCTGAAGATCCTGCCCACCTATCCGTTGCCCGATGTGGCGGGCGACGTGGTCAAGGGCGACTACGCGAACGTCACCGCCCGGCTGGACCTCGATCTCGACTCGATCCTGCAGAACGTGGAAAACGCGGGCAAGATCCCGGGAACGACGATCCCCCTCCCGCCCGCCCCGTCACCGGCCTCCGCCCCGCCGCTGCCGTTGTCGGGTGGTGCGGGGACGGCGCTTCCGCCGGCGGTCGGGCAGATCACCGGGCAACTCGGTGGCCTGTTGGGTTCGCTACTGGGTGGGGGAAGCTGATGTTCACCAGGACACATCGGTTGAAGCTGCTGGCGTTCGCGCTGATCGCCGTGCTTTCGGTCGGCTACGCCGGTGGCAAGTACGCCGGGCTCGGCCGCCTGTTCGGCGTCGGTGGCTACGCCGTGAGCGCGCAACTCCCCGACTCCGGTGGGATCTTCGTCAACGCCGAGGTCACCTACCGCGGGGTGAGTGTGGGCAGGGTGACGGCGCTGCACCTGGACGCCCAGGGCGTCGCCGTCGATCTCGACATCGATTCCGGCGCGCCGAAGATCCCCGCCGACACCCGCGCCGTGGTGGCCGACCGATCCGCGGTCGGGGAGCAGTACGTCGATCTCCAACCCGGTCACGAGGGCGGCCCGTATCTCACCGAAGGCGCCGTCATCCCGCTGGACCGGACCGCGATCCCGGTGTCGCCCGACACCGTACTGTCCGATTTGGACACCTTTGTGTCCAGTGTGGACCCGCAGGATCTGCGGACGGTGGTGAACGAGACCTACGACGCCTTCGCCGGGCAGGGCCCGGATCTGCAGCAGCTCCTCGACAGCACCGGTGCGCTCACCACCACCGCGACCCAGAACCTGCCGCAGACCACGCGGCTTCTCGCCGACGGCAGGACGGTGCTGGCGACCCAGCAGCGCCAGGCCGCGAACATCACGTCCATGGCCGCGGACCTGCGAACCATCGCCGCACAGCTGAAAACCTCTGATCCGCAGCTGCGCGGCGTGATCGACCAGGCGCCCGGACTGGCCGACGACATCGACGGAATCCTTTCCCGGTCGGGAACCGACCTGGGCGTGCTGTTCGCCAACCTGCTCACCACCTTCCAGATCACCGCGGTGCGGACGGACGCGATCGAGGAGGAACTGGTCGCCTTCCCGGTGATTTCGGCGGCCAGCCGGTCCGTGACCTCGAACGGGGAGGGTCATCTCGGGCTGGTGCTCGACTTTTTCGACCCGCACTCGTGTACGAAGGGGTACGAGACGACCCAGCAGCGGCCGGCCAGCGACACCAGCGACACGTCGCCGAATACGTTGGCGTACTGCGCCGAACCGCCGGGCAGCGCGACCGACGTACGGGGCGCGCAGAACGCGCCTTACGCCGGGAAACCCGCCACTCCGGCCGTGGCCCCCGCCGCGCCGGCGACCGGTGCGCCGGCGGGAGCGCAGGCCCCGTCGCCGTTGCCCGGTCTCCTGGGGCTCGGCTGGGGCAGCCCCGCGACCGGGATCGGGCAGTTGCTGGGTGTGCCATGACCACGCGGTTCTTCGGGGTATCGGCGGTGGTGGCGGTGTTCGCGGCCGGCTGGTTCGGTTGGTCGTGGTGGCAGACCGCGCACGACGACTTCAGCACGCGGGCCCGGGACCGCGACGCCGTGCTGGCCGCGGGTTCGGACGGTCTGGTGGCGCTGAACACCATCGACTACCGCGACGCCGGTCCATCGGTGGACCGGTGGATCCAGGTCACCACCGGTGAACTGGGTACCACCTTCAGCGGCGACCGGCAGTCCCAGCTCGACCGCGCGACCGGGAGCAAGGCCGAAGCCTCCGCGACACTCGACGAGGCCGCCGTCACCGATTTGAACGGCGACACCGCCCATGTGATCGCCGTGCTGGACGTGCGGCTGAGCACCAACGGCGGTGCGCCCGCGTCGAGCCGCACCCGGCTCAACGCGGAACTGACCCGTACCCCGCAGGGCTGGAAAATCGACTCCGTACAGGCGGCCTCGTGAGCGAGCCGGAGATTTCCGCTGCCGAGCAGGGGACCTCCGTCGACGAGCAGGAGTCTCCCGTCGAGGCGCAGGGGACTTCCGCCGCCGAGCAGGAGATTTCCGTCGACGAGCACGGGGCTTCCGCCGAGGCGCCCGGCACCGACCGCAAGGCGGGTATCGCGGGGCGTGCGACGGTGCTGGCCTTGCTGGTGGCGGTGGTCGCGCTCGGCAGCGGAGCGGCGGTGTGGGAATGGGCGCAGGTTCGTTCCCTGCGAGACGGCAACGCCGCCGTGGCCGACCCCGCGGCGACCACCACGGTGACCGGTCAGGTAAGCGAGGCAATCAAGGAGATCTTCTCCTACGACTACGACAACCTCGACCGCACCCAGCGCGCTGCGTCCAGCCTTCTCGTGGACGGCGCGGTTTCCCAATATCAGACGGGTTTCGCAGCGGCCCGGCAACAGGCCGTGGCGCAGAAACTGATCCGCACGACCACGATCTCCTCGATCGGCGTGCGAGAACTGCACGGCGACACGGCGCGTCTGCTGATCTTCGTCGACCAGCAGACCCTGAACACGACCGACAACCAGCAAAGCTCCTCGGCCGCCGCCCTCGACGTCACCGCGCGCGAAATCAATGGCTCGTGGAAGCTCGCGGACATCACCCCGTGGTGAGCTACCCGGCGCCGCCTGGTGTCGGTTTCGGAAGTCCTCCGGGGTCTGGCCGAGGAAGTTCTCCGGGGTCTGGCCGAGTAGTCAGGCAGACATCGCGGCCGTGCTCAGCGTGACCGTGCTGGTGGGTTGGGCGGGGGCACCGTGGGGTGCATCCCATCGGTGTCGTTGTTCCGGCGTCGGCGGCGTGCGGGGGTGCGGGCGGTGATCGTTGTCGGCGTTGCAGGCTCGGGCGGAAGCCGCTGTCGTTGTGGAATTCGGTGCACGATCCGGAGCAGAGCGACCAGGTGTGTCACCGTAAGGTCAAGGGGCGGGCCGGTGGTGTGTCACTGGTCTTCGACCCGGAGCCCTACCACCGGTGCCATGCCGTCGAGTGCGGGTCAACCGGTTCAGGTGCAACCCCTCCGGGCCGACTGGCTATGACGATTTGACGGTTCGCTGCGAAGAGACCGTCTATAACGCCATGGCCAACGAGTGGCTATTCCTTTGAAGCACGAGCTAACGGTGATGTCGCTGCTATCGCTGTGCGCCAGTCCCGGTGTCCGAGGTGTTTCGGGCGCGCGGAAGTGGCGGTGGGCACGAGGCTGCCCACCGCGTCCGTGTGGCCATTACCGGGTCGGCGTGAAACCGACCCGGGTTCTGTTTTTCGGGGGTGGGTGGTTTCAGGTGGTGTTGTGGTTGTGGTTGTGGTTGTCGGTGGCGCTGGTGCGGGGTGGTGTGGTTGCCGGTGGTGTTGCGGGGTCGAGGACGTGGTGGGAATCGGGTGGTTCGGTCCGGTCGGGGGGCTGGTGCGGTGGGGAGTGCGGGTGGCGTCGTGATGGTCTGGGGTTTGGGTCCCATCGGGCGCGTCGGGCGCGTCGGGGTGGTCGGGTCTGTTGTGGTGGTGGGGTGTGTCGGTGTTGCGGGCGTGGTCACCGAAGCCGGTGGGGGTGCGGCACCAGGTGCGGACTCGGGTGTCGACTTGGGGGTGAACGTGGCGCTGGCCCAGGGGTCGTCCGAGGACACCAATCCGGGTGGGAGTAGCGAAGTGAGGGCGGGGACCGTCATGTTTTGAGCGTACCAGGAAATTCGAACAATGTTCGAACGCTTTCGGGTGAATCGGACATCAATATGTCCTTTGTGGACGGTGTAATTATGGCGACATCTTGCCCAGAAGTCGCCCAGTGCAACAACATCAGGCGCGATGGCGCACTCGGTACGGTGAATTCGGCAATTCAGCACGTTGCATTGGGCAATGCTTTGTGGTCAACGGGCTCGACACTCCGTTCGTGGGCTCAACAGGAAAAGCCCCGGTTCTTCTTCCGACCTCAGCAGCCATGACCGGTGAGACCGGCGGCCAGGCCGTCTTCGCGGCAGCGGGCCACCGCGACCTCTCCTTTGACTCGCTCGCGCTGGTCTTGCTGATCCCCACGACAACGCATCACCCGCGCCGTTCCGGTGTTATGTGGCGATGCGAAGCCTCCGGCAGGGCGGCTTCGAAGGGTGGGCTGCGTGCCCGGCCAACGTTTCCCGGCAGCGTGGATGGCGGTCGGAGAATTGGGCGAGGCGGAGCGCGAGCTGCTGCTGGTGGTGGTCGATCGGCACGCCGGCGTTGTCGGTACCGCTTAGCGGTTTGAGGGCATAGGCGTCGTCGGTGTTGGCGGCCGACACGGCCAGCGACAGAGGTATCCCGGCCCGGTCGGACGGAACGTGGATCTTCGAGCCGGACTTACCTCGGTCGACCGGTCGGGACCGGCCATGGAGCCCCTTTTTAGCCCTGACCGAGGCTCCGTCCAGAACCGCGCGAGATCAGTCGATGATGCCCTGACTGCCCAGCTCGTCCAACACCGCGCGATGGAGCCGGTGCCACAAGCCGGCCTTGGTCCAGTCGGTGAACCGGCGATGCGCCGTGGGGACGGTGACTCCGAACGACGGTGGCGGATACCGCCAGGCGCAACCACTGGTCAACACGAACACGATCGCGGTGAAGACCGACCGGTCATCGACCGGTGTCGTCCCTCCGCCCTGCGGACGCGGATCAAACCCCGGAATCAACGGCTGCGCCAACGCCTACAGCTCGTCGGGCACCAACCGCCGTGACAGATCATCAACCACAGCAAACGATCATGACATACCATGATCAACCCACATGAGACAGGCTCTTACCGTCACTGTGGGCGCGACCGGCTTGATCGACGACGGTCCGAGCAGGTCGAGCTCGCCTTGGACTCCGTCACACCACTGGGCGGGACCGG
>Ga0310811_10001732_pt1 | contig 27136 bp, 23 predicted proteins | sample YCmetagenome_FD_207642 | JGI IMG/M metagenome (GOLD analysis project Ga0310811, IMG submission 207642) | Soil microbial communities from experimental microcosm in Duke University, North Carolina, United States - YC | ecosystem: Engineered > Artificial ecosystem > Soil microcosm > Unclassified ... | reverse complement strand
CGACGGGGCCACCGGGACATTGAACATTCTGAGCGGCAGCAAGGTCAACATTACCGGCTTCGCTGGTCAGGGGCTCTTTGTGGGCAATGTCGGCAGCGGTAGCAAGGGCACAGTGCTGATCGATGGCGCCGGGTCAGCCCTCAACGATGTGTCCGACGCCTTTATCGGCGCTGAAAACGGAACGGGCATCGTAACCATCCAGAACGGCGGCTTGCTTCATGCCGACGGGACCATTTATGCCGGTGGAGGTCCATTCAGCACCACCACGGCCAACGGCGCCATCACCGTGACCGGCGCCGGCTCCACGATGACGGCCGGCCAAGCCATCAATGTTGGCGAGGCTGGCAATGGCTCGCTGAGCGTCCTGAATCAGGCAGCCGTCACAGCCGGCGGCATTTTCAGCGTCGGCACGATCGCCTCGGGCGTCGGAACCGCCCTGGTCGATGGCGCTGGGTCCAGCGTGACCGCGGCATCGCTCACTGTCGGCAATGCCGGTACGGGCACGCTGACCATCGCCGATCAGGCCGCCTTCAACGCGCCAGGCGGTACGACGATCGCGGCGCAGGCGGGCTCCACGGGTACACTCAACATTGGCGCGGCGGCGAGAGCAGCGCCGGCCGCCCCGGGCGTATTGAATACACCAACTGTGTCGTTCGGCAGCGGCACCGGCGACCTGGTGTTCAATCACACCGATATGTCCGGCAACTACACCTTCGCAGCCCCGATCAGCGGCGTCGGTGCTGTCGATGTTTATAACGGCTACACGCTGATGACCGGCGCCAGCACGTACAGCGGACCGACGACGGTTCACGCCGGCACGCTTGCTGCCGGCGGCGACGACGTATTCAGCCCGAACTCGGATTACACCGTGCAGGCATCGGGTGCGTTGGACCTGCTGAGCCACAGCCAGACCATCGCGACACTCACCAATGCCGGCGTGGTCAGCATTGGCGCAGCGGGCGGAGCACCAGGGGCGACCCTCACCACCGGCACTTATTCTGGCCAAGGGGGCTCGCTCTTCATAAACACGGTCCTTAACGCGGGTGGACCGCTCGCCAATCAATTCACCGATCGTCTGCTGGTCACCGGCAATGCCAGCGGCACCACGGCCGTCAATGTTCGCGCATCGGGGAGCGGAGCGTTCACGAGCACGGATGTGCCGACAAACAACACCGGCATCTCGATCATCCAGGTGGCGGGCACCGCCTCCGCCGACGTGTTCTCCACCGGAGGCGCTGTCGCTGTGAGCGGAACGCCCTACCAGTATCACCTCAACGCCTACGGTCCCGGTTCCGCTTTCGGTGCGGCGGATCCGACCCAGAATCTCGTCGGCAATCCGAGCAGCTATTGGGATTACCGGCTGCAGAACGTCTTTGTGACCCCTTCCGGGCCGGTGGGCCCCGGGACACCATCGCTGCCGCCCGACTCACGGCCGGCCGTTGTGCCGCAGGTTCCCGCCTACATCACGCTGCCGACGGCGCTCTTCAGCGCGGGCCTGTTGGACATCGATCAATTGCATCGGCGCCTTGGCGAAATTCGCGATACCCAGGCCAAGGGTCTGCCGCAGCACGGCGAGTATTTCGTCCGCGGCTATGGCAGCGCCATGAACTACACCAGCTCGCGCAGCTTCAGTGATTACGGATTCGATTCGAGCGAGGGCTACGCGGCCGTTCAGATGGGCGGCAGTGCAGTCGCGATCGACGATCAGAGCGGCACGCTGCGCGTCGGCGCTGCGGGCTCATATGGCAACTTGCAGTTCGAACCGCGCGCGGTCGATGGATGGAGCAAGGGCGATTTCAACAACTACAAGATCTCCGGCATCGCCACTTACCAGGCGCGTGCAGGCTGGTACCTCGACGCCCTTGTTACCGGCGGCTGGTTTGACGGCACGATCTCCACGACATCGCGCGGGCAAGCGGCGCGGCTCACCGGAACCAGCGTCGGAGCCTCGCTGGAAGGCGGTTATCCGATCACGCTTGGCTGGCAAAAGCTCGTCTTCGAGCCGCAGGTTCAGGTGACCTGGCAACACCTGATGTTCGGCTCGCAGACTGACGCGGACGGCCTCGGCGTCAATCTCGGCGACCTCGACCAAGGCGTCTTCCGCGTGGGCGGCCGGTTGCTTCGGCCATTCGAGAGCGCCGACGGCCAGTTCTTCACGCCGTACATCAAAGTGAACCTGCTGCAAGGCTTCGCAGATGACGGCTCAATCAGCGTGAGCAGCGTCAACTTCCTCACCGGCCAGTACGGCACCGCCGTTCAGGTGGGCGGCGGCGTCACCGGCATGGTCACGGATCGGGTCGCGGTGTATGGCGACGTCGCCTGGCAGCAGCAGGTCAGCGACGGCGGCTTCCGCGGTTGGGCCCTCAATGGCGGCGTCCGTTATAGCTTCTGAACGGACGTCGCGCCTTCCGCTCGCGTCCGCGCTAAGTGTGGATCTGCCGGGAATTGAAAAGCTGGGCAGCTGTGACCCTCGACACTAGCGGGGCACGGGCTCTCGCGAAATGAAACCACCGGGTCACGCGCTCTCGGCATGGCCCGGTGGTAACAAGAAGACAGTTTGCGGCAAGCCGCGAGCTTGCGAGCGCCCTTATTGCAGCGCCAGCGCCACGAAGCTCGGATCGCCGTCCGGCGACACCACCAGCAGGACGACCGACTTCTTGCCGTCCTTCTTGAGCTTGTCGAGCTTCTGCTGCAGGTCAGTGGGCGATGTCACCGCCTGCTGCTGCACCTCGGCGATCACCATGCCGGGCTGCAGGTGCTTCTCGGCGGCGGCGGAGTTCGGATCGACGCCAGTGATGACGACGCCCTTCACCTTGTCCTTGATCTTGTGCTTCTTGCGCAGATCGGCGTTGAGGTTGGCGAGATCGAGGCCGAGCGCCCTCTGCACCACGCTCTTGTCGCCCGACCCGTTCTTGCCCGAATCCTTGTTCGGATCGATCGCCGCCTGCTGCTTATCGCTGTCCTCGAGGCGGCCGAGCTTCACCGTCTTGCTCTCTTCCTGACCCTTGCGGATGATCGTCACCTGCACGTCCTTGCCGACCGGCGTGTCGGCGACGATGCGCGGCAGATCGCGCATCTCCTTCACGTCCTTGCCGTCGAACTTGACGATCACGTCGCCGGCTTCGATGCCGGCGGGCTTGGCGGGGCCCTTCTCGTCGATGCCGGCGACCAGCGCGCCACGCGCCGGCTTGATGTTGAGGCTGTCGGCGATTTCGTCGGACACCTGCTGGATGCGCACGCCGAGCCAGCCGCGCCGCACTTCCTTGAACTCGCGCAACTGATCGATCACCGGCATCACGGTCTTCGACGGCACAGCAAAACCGATGCCGATCGAACCGCCGGACGGCGAGATGATCGCGGTATTCACGCCGATGACTTCGCCGTTGAGGTTGAACAGCGGGCCGCCCGAATTGCCGCGATTGATCGCGGCGTCGGTCTGGATGTAGTTGTCGTAAGGCCCGGAATTGATGTCGCGGTTGCGCGCCGAGACGATGCCCGCGGTCACCGTGCCGCCGAGGCTGAACGGGTTACCGATCGCGATCACCCATTCGCCCAGCCGCAGCTTGTCCGAGTCGCCGAACTTCACCGCCTTCAGCGGCTTGTCGGGATTGACCTTGAGCAGCGCGAGATCGGTCTTGGTGTCGCGGCCGACGATCGTCGCCTTCAGCGTCGTGCCGTCGTTGAGGATGACGTTGATTTCGTCGGCATCGGCGATGACGTGGTTGTTCGTCACCACGAAGCCGGACGGATCGATGATGAATCCCGAGCCCAGCGAATTGACGCGCCGCGGTGTCGGTGTGCCCTGGCCGTTCTGCCCGTTCTGACCGCCCTGCCCGCGCTTGTTCTTGAAGAACTCCTCGAAAAACTCCTCGAACGGCGAGCCCGGCGGCAGTTGCGGCATGGCGTTGTTGCTCATGTCGACGGACTGCTTGGTCGAGACATTGACGACCGAATCGATCACCTGCTCGGCGACGTCGGAGATGGCTTCCGGTCCCCGCGTTTGCGCTTGCGCGTCCGCGCTCAGGGCCGTCCAAGCAATTGCGGCGGCGGTGAAAATCGCCAGGCCTGCACGGCCGAACGGCGTCTTGCGGGTCAAAAGGGCGCCCATGGGCGGCGGTTCTCCAGGGAAAGGGTCCTCAGCAAGGTGGCCCTGTCTTCAGGGCGATTCAAGGGCTTCCGGGATCAATAGCGCGGGAGAGACGCGTCGGTTCGGCGCGCCAGAAACCGTGGCTTCTCGCAAGACCGCGCCCGGAAAGCGGCCTCAGCCGCGCGCCAGCCACACCACCAGGACCCCGACTACCGCGGAACCGATACCGACCGCGCGCAACGTCGTCTCCGGCGTCTCCAGCACGCTCATCATTGCCTTCTTCGCCGAGTTCGGGAACGCGGCGAAGATCAGCCCCTCGATGACGAACACCAGTCCGAACGCAGCCAGGAAGTCCGACATACCGACAGCGTCCGTGTCCTGGCGATATTACTTGGGCGGAGCAGCGGGCGCCGCGCCATTGTTGGCCGCGGGCGGCACCGCGGCGCCGCCGGGAGCCGGCGTCCCGGACGGACTGTTGAAGTAGCGGAAGAAGTTCGAGTCCGGCTTGAGCAGGAGGCGCGTGTCGGTCGGCTTCAGGCCCGTCTCATAGGCCTGCATCGTCCGATAGAACGCGAAGAAGTCCGGATCCTTGCTGAACGCGTCGGCGAAGATCTGGTTACGCTGCGCGTCGCCCTCGCCGCGGATCTGCTCGGCCTTGGACTGCGCATCGGCCACCAGCACCGTCACCTCGCGATCGGCGCGCGAGCGGATTTCCTGCGCGCGCTGCGAACCTTGCGCGCGGAATTCAGCCGCTTCGCGCTGACGCTCGGTCTGCATGCGCTGATAGACCGCCTGGCTGTTCTGCTCCGGCAGATCGGCGCGGCGGATGCGCACGTCGACCACCTGGATGCCGTAGGATGTGGCCTCGTGGTCGACGAGCTCGCGGATGCGGCTCATCAAGTCGGCGCGCTGGTCGCGGACGACGTGGGTGAAGGTCACCTCGCCGAGCACCCGGCGCAGCGCCGAATTGAGCAGGATCGACAGCTGCGAATTGGCGCCGTTGATCGAGCCGAGCGTCTGATAGAAGCGCAGCGGATCCTGGATGCGGTAACGGGCGAAGGCATCGACCACCAGCCGCTTCTGGTCGGAGGCGATCACCTCCTGCGGCGGCGCCTCGAGATCGAGGATGCGGCGGTCGACCGGGATCACCGTATCGATGAACGGCGCCTTCACGTGTAGGCCGGGATCGCTGACGACGCGCACCGGCTTGCCGAGGCGGACCACCAGCGCCTGCTGCGTCTGATAGACCGTGAACAGCGACGAATAGCCGATGATCAGGGCGGCGACGATGAGGACGGCGAGGACGCCGCCGGCGAAATTGAGCCTCATTGGCGGCCCCCCGTCGTTTGCGGCTGACCGCGCTGCGCCGGCGGCTTGCCGAGCTCATTGAGCGGCAGGTAAGGCACGACGCCGGAGCCGTTCGCGCCGGTATCGACGATGACCTTGTCGGCACCGCCGAGCACGCGCTCCATGGTCTCCAGATACATGCGCTCGCGCGTCACCTCGGGCGCCTTCTTGTACTGCTCGTAGATTTGCAGGAAGCGCGACGTCTGACCTCTGGCTTCCGCCACCGTCTGCTGGCGATAGCCTTCCGCCGCTTGCGTGATCTGCGCGACGCGGCCGCGCGCTTCCGGCAGGACACGATTGGCGTAAGTCTGCGCTTCGTTGACCGAGCGCTCGAGATCGGCGCGCGCCGCCTGCACGTCGCGGAAGGCATCAATCACCTGCGACGGCGGATCGACCTTCTGCATCTGCACCTGTGTTACCTGGATGCCGGCGCCGTACTGGTCGAGCGTCTTCTGCATCAGATCCTGCACGGCCGTTTCCGTGGTCTGCCGGGCGCCGGTCAGGATCGGCTGGATTTCGGAGCGGCCGATGACCTCGCGCATGGCGCTTTCCGCCACCGCTTTCACCGTGCCTTCCGGATTCTGGATGTTGAAGAGATATTCGCCGACGCCGGTCGGCTTCACCTTCCACAGCACCGAGAAGTCGACGTCGACGATGTTCTCGTCGCCGGTGAGCATCAGGCTCTCTTCCGGCACGTCGCGCGTGGTGGTGCCGCCGCGTCGGATGTCGTCGACCAGACGCATGCCGATATCGATCTTGTTGACGCGCAGCGCCTTGGGCGTGAGCACCGTCTCGATCGGATACGGCAGGTGATAGTTCAGACCCGGCTGCACCTCGCGCACTTCCTTGCCGAAGCGCAGCACAACGCCGAGCTCATCCGGCTCGACGCGGAAGAAGCCGGAGAAGCCCCAGAGCGCGATCGCCGCCAAGGCGATCAGCGCGAAGCCGCGGCCTCCAAGGTTACCGCCGGGCAGGAAACGGCGCAGGCGGTCCTGGCCGCGGCGCAGCATTTCCTCGAGATCCGGAGGCGTCGGTCCTCCCGATTGCGGGCCGGAGCCCCACGGGCCCTTGCCTCCACCCGATCCCCAGGGGCCGCCACCGCCGCCCTGATTGGTCCATGGCATTGAAATCGCCTCCGATGCCGGCGCCCGGCAACCCTTTTGTCGGCCAGGGTTATAGGGGACGGCAGGTCCGGTTACAACGCGCTGTCATGCCGCGTTGTCCCAGGCCTCGCCTTGATGAAGCCTTTATCGTTGTGGCTGCAAGGCGCTGTCCCCGCCGCGCGGCCTCCCGATCAGCGCACGCGCTCATAGGTCAGGACGGTAAATTCCGCATCGTCCTGCGGGCCGCGCGCATGGCGCTCGCTGCGCACCTCGCGCCACTGCGCCGGATCGATCGCGGGAAACGTGACTTCGCCGTCGGGCGAAGCGTGCACGCGCGTCACCTCCAGAACATCCGCCTCCGCCATCGTCAGCGCGAAGATGTCGCTGCCGCCGATCACCATCACGGCGTCCACACCGCGTTTGCTGGCGTCCGCGCGCGCAGCGTCGAAGGCGGCCGCCATGCTGGTGACCACCACGGCCCCAGGCGCAGCGAAAGCGGGATCGCGCGTCACCACGATATTGGTGCGCTCGGGCAGCACGCGGCCGATCGATGCGTAGGTCTTGCGGCCCATGATGATCGGATGGTTGGTCGTGACCCGGCGGAAATGTTGCAGGTCGGACCTGAGCCTCCACGGCAACTGGCCCTGGCGGCCGATGACGCCGTTCTCGCCGATCGCCACGACCAGCACGACTTTCAGGCCGGCCCTCATGACGGCGCTCCTTGCTTGGCGAATCCCGCCAGAGCCACGCCGGACAGCCGGCAGATTTTCCACTCGTCCATCACCTGGGCGCCGATCGACTTATAGAAAGCAATCGACGGCGCGTTCCAGTCGAGCACCGCCCATTCGAAACGCGCCAGCTTGCGCTCGACGCAATGCTGCGCCAGACGGCGCATCAGCGCCTTGCCGATGCCGCGCTGGCGCATCTCCGGGCGCACATAAAGGTCTTCGAGATAAAGGCCGTGCCGCCCGCGAAAGGTCGAGAAGTTGAGGAACCAGACGGCAAAGCCCGCGGGCGCACCGTCCCACTCGGCGATATCGCAATAGAGCCGCGGCTCCGGCGAAAACAGCGCCCGCGCAATCTCTTCGGGCGTCGCGTCCACCTCGGCTTGCAGGTTCTCGTAGTCGGCAAGCTCGCAGACCAGCGCGAAGATCAACGCGGCGTCGTCCGGCCGCGCGGGACGGATGGAAAGGGTCACGGGTTTCGCGGCCCCCATCCATGACCGATACCCCGCGTGTCCCGGATGCGGTGCAGCGTGCAGCGAAGCGAAACGGTGCACCGCTGATCCGGGACCCCGGTTTGTGCTGCGCCGATGACGAACCGGGGTCCCGGGTCTGCGACACAGCACTGCGCGCTGCGCCGCGCCCGGGACACGTGCGTCGCGCTTCTCACACCGCGACCTCGGCCTTGATATGCGGATGCGGGTCGTAATTCTCGACCGCGAAATCTTCGTATCGGAACGAGAAGATATCTTTCACATCCGGATTGATGCGCATGGTCGGCAGCGGCCGCGGCGCGCGCGACAATTGTAGTCGCGCTTGCTCGACATGATTCAAGTACAGATGCGCATCCCCGAAGGTGTGCACGAAGTCTCCCGGCTTATAGCCGGTCACCTGCGCCACCATCATCGTCAGCAAAGCATAAGACGCGATGTTGAACGGCACGCCGAGGAACACGTCGGCCGAACGCTGGTAGAGCTGGCACGAGAGGCGGCCGTTGGCGACGTAGAACTGGAACAGGCAGTGGCACGGCGGCAGCGCCATCTTGTCGACGTCGGCCGGATTCCAGGCGGTGACGATGAGCCGCCGCGAGTCCGGGCTGCGCTTGATCATCGCGATCACGTTGGCGATCTGGTCGATCGTCGAGCCGTCCTTGGCCGGCCAGGAGCGCCACTGGTGGCCGTAGACCGGTCCGAGGTCGCCCCGCTCGTCCGCCCATTCGTCCCAGATGCGCACGCCGTGATCGTTGAGATACTTGATGTTGGTGTCGCCGGCGAGAAACCACAGCAGCTCATGAATGATCGACTTCAGGTGCAGCTTCTTCGTCGTCAGCAGCGGAAACCCCTCGCCCAGCCGAAAACGCATCTGATGGCCGAACACCGAGATGGTCCCGGTGCCGGTGCGGTCGCGCTTCTCCACGCCATCGGCGAGGATGTGTTCCATCAAGTCGAGGTATTGGCGCATCGTTTCTCGCGGCAGTTGAAGCGACTCGGCGGACCGTCAGATAATACGTCCTCCGGCGGGTTCCCACGTCAATTATGAAGCAGCGCCGCAAGCATGGCGATTGCCCGCCGAGGCTTATCCCATTCGAAAACCGGTGGGAACTTATGCCCCCGCTGCCGATGCGTTTCGGCGTCTGTTAACGCGCAACGGGGTCTGTTCGTCGAACGTGCCGGGATCGTTCACGCGCGGGTTAACGCGGGTGGCTAATGTTCTCCTGTGCCGCGACGGGAGAAACGCCTCGCATTGTTAGGACGTAATTTAGAAGAGGCCGGCCGCTCATGCGTGCAAGGCGCCGTTGGCGGCTGCAGCGACCGGGGATGTCCTCCCGCAGTCTCCACGCTTTTTGCTAGTCTGGCCGCCATAAGCAAAAGAATGGGGGAATCGCCATGGGCATCGTTTTCGATCACATCTTTCTGGCCCGCCTTTTGTTCACGCTGACGACGTTGGGCTATGCCTTCGCCACCATCGTCGCCGACTTCAACAGGACGCACGCCACCAACCCGAAATGGACGCCGCATGCGCGCTTCCACGTCGTCTGGCAGATCTGCAGCTATGCCGGCTTCGGCCTCCTGGCGCTGGCCCTGATCTGGTGGCCGGGTCCGCTCGCCGTCGAGCGCCTGTACCTCGTCGCCCTCATGGGCGTGATCGTCTATGGCGCCTTCTTCACGGCGCTATTGGCGATGCCGCTGTATGGCGGCGCCGCCTATGACGACAACGGCTATCAGCCGTTCCCCGCGCCGGTGCCGGTCATCGCCAAAGCCTGGGACGTGAACGTCACCGTTTTCTGCGTCCAGGTGGTGATCCTCATCGCCGGCGTGGTCGCCGCAACCGGGGCCTTCGCCGGCTAGGCGGACGGTACAGCCGCAGCGCCTCAGTTGATCGCGCTGCCCTTCAGGATCGGCGACCACTTCGCGATCTCATTGGTGACCAGCATGCTCAGGGCCTGTGGGCCGCGGCGATCCTTGCCCGGAATGTCGCTCCCGAGATCCAAAAGACGCTTGCGCACGGCGTCGTCATCGAGAGCCTTGTCGAGCGCGTCGGCCAGCTTGTCGACGACCGGCTTCGGCGTGCCCTTGGGCGCGAACACGGCGTTCCAGGCCGAGGCCTGAAACTCCGGCAGGCCGGCTTCAATCGTGGTCGGCACATTGGGCAGCGCCGGATTGCGCTCGGGCGTCCCGATCGCGAGCGCCTTGACGTTGCCGCTCGTCACATGCGGCACCAGATTGACGATCTGATCGCACATGTAGTCGACCTGAGAGCCGAGCAGCGCATTCATGGCCGGACCTGTGCCGTTGAACGGAATTTGCGTCGGCTTGGTCTGCAGGATCGAATTGAGCAGCAGGCAGGTCGTGAACGACACTGAGCCGACGCCGGCATGCGCCATGTTCACCTTGGCGTTGTTCTCCTTGGCGTAAACGATGAACCCCTTGAGGTCTTTGACCGGCAAGTCTTTGCGCGCGACGATCAAGATCGGCGTTCCCGCCGCCAAGCCGATCGGCTCGAAATCCGTATCCGGCTTGTAGACGAGGTTCGGATAGAGCGAGACCGCTGCGGCGTGGGTGCCCATGTGCCCCATGACGATCGAATAGCCGTCATTGGCCGCGCGCATCGCCTTTGTCGCACCGAGCGTGCCGCCGGCGCCGACGACGTTTTCGATGATCACGGATTGCCCCAAAGTCCGCGACATGTGTTCGGCGACGATGCGCGCGACGATATCGGTCGGCCCGCCGGCGGCGAACGGAACGATCATGGTGATCGTGCGCTTGGGAAAATCCTGCGCCGCTGCCGGCAAACTTGCGGCAAGTGATACCGCGGCAAGTGATACGAATGCGGCGATGGCGCCGCGTGCAATCTTACCCAACATGGCCATGTCCTCCACCTTCGACGCTCTTTGCGCGCCGTTATTGATGGCACTGTAGAGGACGTTGAGTTCCGCGTGCATCGCCTGCCGCCGCGACCAAACCGCGCGGATCGCTGCGTCACCAGGCGCTGAAAAAGAAACGGCGCGCCCCGGTCGCCCTCGGGACGCGCCGCTCTTCCGTCGCCCTTGGCCTATTCCACGAACACTTCGTCGCGCCGTTTGCGGATCATCGGCAGCATCGCGATCGCCAGCAGCGCCACCGAGATCAGGATCAGCCCGGCCGAGATCGGCCGCGTCACGAACACGGTGGGATCGCCGCGCGCGATCAGCATGGCGCGGCGCAGGTTCTCTTCCATCAGCGGCCCGAGCACGAATGCGAGCACCAGCGGCGCCGGCTCGAAGTCGTGCTTGACCAGCCAATAGCCGAACAGCCCGAATACCGCGGCGATCACGACATCGGTCGGCGAGTTGTTGATCGAGTAGATGCCGATGCAGCAGAACACGATGATCGACGGGAACAAGAGCCGGTACGGCACGCGCAGCAGGCTCACCCACAGGCCGACCAGGGGCAGGTTGATGATGATCAGCATCAGGTTGCCGAGCCACATCGAGGCGATCATGCCCCAGAATAGCTCCGGCTGCTTGGTCATCACCTGCGGGCCCGGCACGATGCCGTGGATGGTCATGGCGCCGACCATCAGCGCCATCACCGCGTTCGGCGGGATGCCGAGCGTGAGCAGCGGAATGAACGAGGTCTGCGCCGCCGCGTTGTTGGCGCTTTCCGGGGCCGCCACGCCCTGGATGGCGCCGCGGCCGAAGCGCTCCGGATGCCTCGAGATGCGCTTCTCGAACGTGTAGGCCGCGAACGAGGCGACCACCGCGCCGCCGCCGGGCAGGATGCCGAGGATCGACCCGAGAATCGTGCCGCGCGCGATGGGGCCGGCAGAATCCTTGAGGTCCTGCCGCGTCGGCATCAGGCCCTTGATCTTGCCCTTCACGATGTCGCGGCTCTCTTGCGACATTTCCAGGTTGCGGATGATCTCGGCGAAGCCGAACAGGCCCATGGCGACGTTGGTGAAGCCGATGCCGTCCGACAGTTCCGGGATGTCGAAGGTCATGCGTCCGGCGCCCGTTTCCAGGTCCGAGCCGATCATCGACAAGAGCAGCCCGAGGACGATCATGGCGATGGCCTTCGGCACCGAGCCCTTCGCCAGCACGACCGCGAAGATCAGGCCGAGCACCATCAGCGAGAAATACTCGGCCGGACCGAACAGGAGCGCGATCGAGGTGAGCGGTACGCCAAGTGCGGCCACCAGGACGGTGGAGACGCAGCCGGCGATGAACGAGCCGATCGCGGCGATCGACAGCGCGGCGCCGGCACGGCCCTGCCGCGCCATCTGGTGGCCGTCGAGACAGGTGACCACCGAGGTCGCCTCACCGGGGATGTTCACCAGAATCGACGTGGTCGAGCCGCCATATTGCGCGCCGTAATAGATGCCGGCGAGCATGATCAGCGCGCCGACCGGCGGCAGGCCGAAGGTGATCGGCAGCAGCATGGCCACCGTCGCCACGGTGCCGATGCCGGGCAGCACGCCGACCAGCGTGCCGACGAACGCGCCGAGCAGGCAGAAACCGAGATTGTAAGGCTGGGCCGCGATCGAGAAGCCGAGCCAAAGATTGCTGAAAAGGTCAGTCATGGTCCTCCCCGCTCAAACCCAGGGCCAGAGTTGGAAGGGAAGCTGCAGCAGATAGACAAACAGCAGCACGCAGAAGATCGTCATTGCCACGGCCGCGATCAGGCTCTCGATCCAGCGCATCTCGCTGGAGCCCATGATCGAGACAATGAAGGCGATGAAGGTGGACGGCACCAGGCCGAGCGGCGGCAAGCGCAAGCTGCCGAGGGTGAAGCCGCGGATCGTGAGGGCGAAGAGCAGAATCGCCACCACCACATAAGCCGGCCCGCGCAGCGCGAAGTGCCCGATCGGCTCTCCGTCGACGAACAGCCCGGTCAGGGCGACCACCGCGCCGATAACCGCCAGCAGCGTCGCGAACATGCGCGGCGCGGTTCCCGGGCCGAAGGCAAAGCCCTGCTGCCCGGGGAGATCGCCGGATGCCAAGAGGGCGATGATGGCCAGCGCGATCAGCGCCAGGCCGCCGTAAAAGTCGCGCGGCCCGCGCACTTTGAAACGAAACCCACCCCGGTGCGGGGAGGTTTTGGCCCCCTCGGACATCGCGCCATCCTCCTAAAAAGTCTTCTTGTTGCTGTCCGGCCACCCCTCGGCTCGACCGGATCGTGCAATTCATAGCATAGAAAACTTACTGGCCTAAAAGGTACTTGCAGGTCAATACACGACTAAAGGATAATTCATGCACGTGATAAGACGCCGCCGTCCGCGGGAGCACGCGGAACGACATAACCAAAACATAAACGTTTGACCGCGTGACCGAAGGTCACAACCAGCCGGTCAGGCCCACCAGGCCGGCGGCGAGGAACAGCCAGAGCGGGCTGATGCGCGTCGAGAACACGATCAGGACGGTCACCGCGGTGACGATCGCGTCATAGACATTGTGGTCGGCGGCGCCGGCGAGCACGAAACCGCTGGCGCCGATGAGGCCGAGCGAGACCGGCACCAGCCCGCTTTGCACCGCGATGCGCCAGCGCGCATCCTTGAAGCGGTCCCAGACCTTGGCGACGAAGTAAGCGAGCACGCAGGTCGGCCCGCACATCGCCACCGTCGCCACCGCCGCGCCTAAGAAGCCGCCGACGTGATAGCCGATCAGCGTGACGATGATGACGTTCGGCCCCGGCGACAATTGCGAGATCGCGAACATGTCGGCGAACTGCTTGTCGTTGAGCCAATGCATGGCATCGACGGCAATGCGATGGATCTCCGGGATCGCGGCATTGGCGCCGCCGACCGCGAACAGCGACAGCAGCGCGAAGTAGGTGAACAGCGTGAGGAGCGTGTTGTCCTTCATCGCTTGAACCACGCGCAGGCGATGCTCACCGGCGCGACCGCCAGGAACACCAGCGGCAGCGGCCAGCGCATGATGGCAACGCCGGCAAAGGCCACGAGCGCCACGATCGGCGCCCAGTCCCAACGCTTGGTGAACATCGGCGCCGCCATCTTGCCGACCACCGCGATGAGCAGCCCGGCGGCCGCGGCGGTGATGCCGGAGAGGATACGGCCGAGCGTCGGCAAATCGCCGTAATGCGCGTAGGCCACGGCCAGGATCATGATGATGAGCAGCGGCGGCCCGAGCAGGCCCGCCACCGCCGCCACGGCGCCGGCGATGCCGGCAAAGCGGGCGCCGAACACAACGCAGAAATTGATCGTGTTCGGGCCCGGCAGAAACTGCGACAGCGCGAAGGTCTCGTTGAATTCCTGCGCCGTCATCCAGCCTTTGCGCTCGACGATCATCCGCCGCGACCACGGCAGCGCGCCGCCGAACGACGCCAGCGATACGGCGGCGAAGGCGAGGAACAATTCGGAAAGGGTCGGCCGAGCCGCTGCCGGCGTGGCGGGAGACGCTGTGGAATCGGACATGGGCGGAGGATTACCTTGCCCTGCATGGCCCGCCTAGGGCGGGTTTCGTTAAATTCGCATAGACACAGCAGCGCCGGCTATTTCAGCCCCCGGCCTCGGCCCGCGGTCGAGATAGGTCGACACCGTGATTAGCTGCGCGTGCCGGTGATGCCGTCGATCGCGTCGATGCGCTCGAGCACGTCCTCCAGGCCCTGCGTGTCGCGCGTGCGCACCTTCAGCAGCGTGGTGCTTTCGCCGGTGACCATGTCGATCTCCTCGACCTCCGGCAAGTCCCTGAGCTGGACGGCCTCGCATGTGGCAGCCCAACTCGCCGTATCAGGAAGGCGAGCAAAGGCCGCCCGAGTTTCGCCCCGTCGAGAGATCACCGCCGTGCGCTTGATCACGACGTCGTGCTTCAGGCGCTTGGCGCGCTCGTGAACCGCGGACGCCGAGAAGAGATGCAGGATGCGGCCGTGTTCCGCCTAGCTGCGGTGTAACCATCATCCAATAGGCGAAAGCCCCTTCTATCTCAAACGTTGTTCACCATTTCGTTCACACAAGCTTACGCAATTCCAACGCGATCGGCGCGTTGAGGTCCCGCCGGGGTGACCCGACGTTGCTTGCAATGAGAACGACATGGCTGTGACTTCCCCTCCCGCTCCTTCCTCCACTCCTGATGTCTTGGACATCGCCATTGTCGGCGCCGGCGCATCCGGCCTCTATGCGGCCTGGCGCTTGCTCGGAAGCGGCACGCCGCCCGGCGACGTCGCGGTGTTCGAAGCCTCCGAGCGGGTCGGCGGGCGGCTGTTCAGCGTGACCATGCCGGGCACGGACGGCATCGCCGCGGAGTTCGGCGGCATGCGCTTTCCGTCGAGCCAGCCGCTCATAACGGCGGCCGCGGAAAAACTCGGCCTCGCGACGCGCGAGTTTCCGGCCGCAGGCGCGGACAGTATCCTCTATGCGCGCGGCCAGCGCTGGCGCGCCGGCGACATCGCGAAGAAACATGCCCTCCCTTACGCGCTGCGCGCGGACGAGCTGCATCGCGCCCCGTTCGCATTGGTTATCGCAGCAATCCGAGAGGTGATGCCGGAAATCAAACACCTGGAGCCGCATGAGTGGGTGCGGATGAAGAATTCGCTCATGCTCGACGGACGCCCGCTGATCGACTGGGGGTTCGGCAATCTGCTCGCCCGCGTTCTCTCTGACGAGGCCATGCAGTTCGTAGAGATGGCCGAGGGTTACGGTCTGCTTGTGCGCAACTGGAACGCGGCCGATGCGCTGTCGCTGGTGGTCGAATATGTCAGCAGCCCCACCGAGAAGACGTTCGTGGACGGCATGCAGGCTCTGCCCAATGCGCTCGCGGCGGCGATCGCGCGCGCAGGCGGCGCGCTCCATCTCCGGCATGCGCTGGTGTCGTTGCACAGTCCCGAGCAGGGCGCCGGCGGCGTGCACGAACTCGTCTTCGCGACACCCGACGGCCCGCGCATGATCCGCGCGCGCCGTGTCGTGCTGGCGCTGCCGCGCCGCGCGCTCGAGCTCATCCCCGACTGTGCCGCCTTGAAGACGCCGCGCATTGCCGCCCTGCTCGCGACGGTGACGGCACGCCCGCTCGGCAAGGTGTTCCTGGCCGATGCGGAGCCCTGGTGGCGTCCGCTCGGCCTTACCTGCGGGCGCGCGACCACCGATCTGCCGATCCGCCAGGTCTATTACTTCGGCACTGAGCCGGAGCGCGCGGCAGGAGCGACCGGCTACCTCACCATGGGCTATTTCGACTATCCGCACCTGGACCACTGGGCTGGCCTGCGGCGCCTGGAGCAGCCGGGCGGCACCGGCTTCGTGATGCTCGATCCGCACGGGCCATTCGCCGCCGAGGTGCGCCGGCAGATCGCGGTCGTGCACGGGCTCGACAAGCCCGGGCTGGCGCCGCTGTCCATCGGATTCATGAACTGGGAGGACGATCCCTATGGCGGCGCCGGGCACACCTGGAATCAGGGCGTGAAGAGCTGGGAGATGAGCAAGGCGGTGATGACGCCGGTCCCCGGCACGGCGCTCTACATCGCCGGCGAGGCGTATTCGACCGCGCAATGCTGGGTCGAAGGCGCGCTGCAGACGGCGGAAACGCTCGTCAGCGAGGTGCTCAGCGGCAACGACTAGCCTGCCGGCACCGCCGTGCGCGCGAAGGCCGGCTCATGCGCGGCGAAGTCCGCGAGCCACTGAGCCAGCCGCGGATAGGACTCGCGCCATTCCACCGGCTTGCGCCAGTCGAGATAGCCGAGCGCGCAGGACAGGCCGATCGTCACCAGATCGGTCTTGTCCGCCGGTGGCGGCGCCGCCGCGAACACCGTGAGCCCGCGCGCGATCTTGCCGCGCTGGTGATCGAGCCACCGCTGCGAAAACGTGCCGGCATCGCGGAAGCGCCCCTCATAGACCATCAGCAGCGCCGCGTCGCCGATGCCGTCCGCGAGCGTCGCCCGAGTCAGCGTGGTGTAGCGGGCTAGCCCGCTGCGCGGCAGCAGTTGGTCGGTGCCGACGAGGTCCTGTAGGAATTCGATGATGACGCCGCTGCCGTAGATCGCCGTTCCGTCAGCGAGCAGCAGGCACGGCAGCTTGCCGAGCGGGTTCTGCTGCCGCAGCGTGTCGTTGGCGTCGAGCGTGTCGGCCGGCACGACATTGAGGCGGCCGGTCACTTTCAGGACTTCCGCGGCCATGCGCACCTTGCGGCCGAAGGGCGACGTCAGCGTCGAGCGGAGCGTGAAGGTCTGGTTGGCAAGGGCATCAAGGCTGTCGGTCGAAACGCGCACGGAATTTATCCCATCACCCTGAGGAGCGAGCGAAAGCGAGCCACCGCATGTCGGCTATAGCCGACTTGCGCACTTAATATTCCGATCTCGGGTAAACCCGAGATCGGTGGGCGACGGTCGAGGCCCGGCGCAAATGGCGATTCAGGGGCCGTGCATCCTTCGGGGGCCGGCTTCGCCGGCCACCTCAGGATGACGGGACAAGCTTCTACTTCTGCGTCTCGACGCCGGCCTCCTTGATCACCTTCGCCCAGCGCGCGGTTTCGCTGGCAATGTAATCGCGGAAGTGCTCGGGGCTGTCGCCGACGAGGATCGCGCCCTGGCTAGCCAGCTTGTCCTTCACCTGCGGATCCTTCATCGCCTCGACGGCGGCCTTGTTCAGCGCCGCGATGACCTCCGGCGGAGTCTTGGCCGGCGCGACGATGCCGTACCAGTTCTCGGTCTGCAGGTCGGGCAGGCCGGCTTCGGCCGTGGTCGGCACATCGGGCACGCTCGCCGCGCGCTGCGGCGCGCCGATCGCGATCGGCCTGATCTTGCCCGCCTTCACCTGCGGCAGCAGCACCGGCAGATCGAAGAAGGCCATCTGCACCTGCTGCGCCAGGAGATCGTTCACTGCCGGCGCGGCGCCGCGATAGGGCACGTGCACGAGATCGATCTTGGCCGTGAGCTTGAACAATTCACCGGCGAGATGCGGCAGGCTGCCCGGACCGGACGAGCCGAAGTTCAACTTGCCGGGCTGCGACTTGGCGAGCGCGATCAGCTCTTTCATGTTCTTTGCGGGCACGTTGTCGGCCACGACCAGCATCTCCGGCACCTGCGCGACGAGCGTTACCGGCTGCAGGTCCTTCAGCGTGTCGTAGGCGACCTTCTCCATGCTCGGGCTGATCGCCAGCGCGCCCAGGCTCGTGAGAGCGATGGTGTAGCCGTCGGGCGCGGCCTTCGCGACCAGATCGGTACCGAGCACGCCGCCCTGCCCGCCGCGGTTATCGATGATGATGGTCTGGTTGAGGATCTGCGACATCCGCAGCGAGACGACGCGCGCAATGATGTCGTTGGGGCCGCCGGCCGGGAACGGAACGATCATGCGGATCGTCCGCGTCGGATAAGTCTGCGCCTGGCTCAAAGCCGGACACAACGCGATGCACAGCGCAACGAGCGACAGCTTGAAAGCTTTCACGGGAACCCCTCCCCACAATGCCGGCCGGCTGTATCGCCGGCTTTTCCGCGACGGAAATTAGAGGATGCCCGATACCGTGGGAACATTGCGAGCGATATTATTTCGGCATGGGGAGCGGCGTGCGGTCAGAGGTGGGGTAGCCTCTGTCATTCCGGGGCGCGCGCGATAGTGTGCGAACCCGGAATCGAGCCACACTGCTTTTTCGTGGTTCTGGTTTCCGGATCGCCACCCGCGGGCTGCGCCCGCCCGTGGCGTCCGGAATGACGGCCGCTGTCTCTCAACAAATCTGCGCGCCGGACCAGCCACCGCGTCGCACCAGACTGCGGCAAACCTCATGCAACATCTCGCACGCCGCGCCGATCAGCTTGCTGCGTTGGGCGTCGCGCAAGGTGACGAGGCTGACCTGCGTCGAGAGTGTCGGCCGCAGGATCGGATAGGCCATCAGCCGCTTCTGCGTGAGCTCTTCCTGCACGGCCGCATAAGTGAGGATCGTGTAGCCGAGCCCCTGCTCCACCAGCGCCTTGGCGAAGGTGACACTGTCCGCCTCGATCTTGATGCGCAGGCGCACGCCATGTTCGACCGCGGCCTGCTCGACCAGACGCCGATTGTTGTGCGCCATGTTCGGCAGGATCAGCGGCAATTCGCCGAGATCGCGGATGCGAAACGACGCCGGATGGCGCTTGTCTCTGATGGGCCGCTGCGGCGGCCCGATCACCAGCATCCGCTCCTGCACCACCGGTACGATATCCAACGCCTCGAGATGCGGCGGATTATGCAGCATCGCAATGTCGATGCGTTTTTCCAGAAGCCATTCCTGCAGAGATGAAGTGACGCCCTCGCGCATGTGCAACGTGACCAGCGGCCAGGCTTTCTGGAAGCGCTCGACGAAATGCGGAATAACCAGGCGGCCGCCAATGGGCGGCACGCCAAGCGTGATGCGGCCGCGCGCGGGCGAACGCTCCTCGCGGATTTCCTCGCTCGTCTGATGCACGAGCTGCGCGATCGCCTCGGCGCGCTCCAGGAGCAGCGAGCCAGCCGCGCTCAAGCGCACCCCGCGCCCGTGCCGCGAGAACAGGGTCACACCGAGTTCATGCTCGAGCTTCTTGATCTGCCGGCTCAGCGCCGGCTGCGCCAGGCGCAATTCCTTCGCCGCCCGGCTGACGCTGCCGGCGCGCGCAACGCGCATGAAATTGCGGAGTTCGCGGAGCTCCATGGGGACGAAAGGACCTATGCTTTGAGGGTATAGGTGGGGGTGTAGCGATCGAAAATCGTTATCACGCCAGGGGCGCCAAGTGAAATGCGCCGGCGCGTTCGGGCGTGTTGCACCTCAAGGAACGGAAGCGGCGCAGATGGAAAACCCAGCCGCAGCGGGGCAGATATTGAGAGCGCGCTGCGGTGATTTGGAAATCACCCGTTCGTCCCCGCGGACGCGGGGATAGAGCCTGTATGGCCTGATATTCAGTATGGTCTGGATTCCACTTGGTGCGGGAATGAACGGAGCGAGGCGCAACGCAGTCGCCGCCTGCTCTAGGCCGCCGCCTGGTCCTTCAATTCCTGAACGTCTTCCGGATGCTTCTCGAGCACGCGCAGGAAATTGCTCATGCCTTTGCTGAGCAGCACCTCGCCGCTTTCGTATTTCTGGAACGCGTTCGGGCCGCCGCCGATCACCTCGCCCGCCTCGCGCTGCGTCAGTCCGAGCGCCTGCCGGATGCGCTTGATCTCTTCGGGCGTCAGAAGCTTTTCGACCTTGATCTTGAGGCTCCGCAGCGCGGCATCGGACACCGCCATGTCCTCGCCGGTGTGAATGCTCTCGTCGGAGTCGGCGCAATACCAGCCGGGCATCTGGATCGTGACCGCCTGCCCTTTGTAGGTGAACTCCATCGGCCGGACGTCGCGGATCATGTGTTTGCCCGGGACGGGCGAGCGCGGCGCATCGGTCATTGCGTGTTCTCCTTGAAGGAGAGGAGCTTGAATTCGGTCACGATGTCCGAGGTGAACTTGACATACAGCGAGATACCTTGTGCGGCACGTAATAGAGCATGACCGAAGAACTCTGGATTGGCGCCAGCCGTTCAGGGCAACCCAACGCAGAGAACTACGGCTTGTTGGTTACTGTGACGCGAAGACCGATGCCGGGGCCATTTTGGATAACTTTGAGTCCGGTTCCTGGCCCGGTTTGCCGTACATGAAGACCGGTCACACTCTGACCGGCCCCTCCGGCCGCGCTTATGTCAACTGCGGGTCCTGGACCACTGGAAATTATTTCAGCGGCCATACCGCCTTGGTTGTTTCCATCAATGCGCATGCCAGTAGCCTGCTTTTCGTCAGATCTACTAGGCATAACCTGCGCTCCTGAAGGCCACGTAATTTGCCAAACGAGCCCGCCGACGAGCAGGATCGCCCCAATTGCCATTGAAATCTTGGGCCCCATTGGCACCTCCCATCCGGCTGGGATGGCGGCCACCGCCAACAGATAAACGCCGGTTCCGAATAGGACGAACCCAAGCGTGTGGCCCGCCAGAACAGTTTTCCTATGCGCGGCGCGCCACTCCTCGGAGAGCAAGCCGAGCAGAAGATTGAGCGCCAATCCAATCAGTGTGAGCGCCAGCGTTACTTGATCGTATTTTGTCACAGAAACGATAGTTAAGCTGATTCTACTCGCAAAAGTCGAGTCGCCTGACTTTGATCCGAAGACGCTTTGGGAATGTCCATTCCGGGCCGAAGCTCTTTTCCTATAGGTTTTCAGTCCTTTCCGGGCGGATCTTCATCGTGGATAATAGGAATGTTTCCCGTGAAACATCGCCTGAGGGGCTTTTTTCCTTGAGCGATCACCCTTATATTCCGAGGTGCCGGGGCAACCCGGCTATGGTGATAAATGGCCGTCGCAATAAACCTTTCGGACCCGGGGGCAGTACCCGGCGCCTCCACCAAAGCCCGTTTTTCCCGGGTTTCGGCGGGGGCGAAATAGGATCGACGAGGGCGTAAAGGGCGCGCTTTTGCTCGGCATGGTTCCGCCGTTATCGGGCCATTCTCATAGTTGCCAACGACAACTATGCTCCGGTTGCTCAGGCCGCGTAAGCGGTTTGACTAACCAAGCCTACAAGCCCTAGCCGTCTTAGCAGCGGTTAGGCGGGGTTCGGAGGCACCTGGCAACAGAAGCCTCCACTTCACTTCCATTTTTCCGGGCTACCGCTTCCAAACCACTTCCATTTCCGTGTGCGCCCTTCCAAATAGTTTGATGGCCGGGGGATTTGCACGCGGGATGCCTTTCGGCGGCCGGCGCGCTATCGTCGGGCGAATCTGTCTGAAGAAGGCGCGGGACACCGCTTCTCGGCATGGCTGACCACATCCGCTACGATCTCCTCACCCAGCAGGCGCTGCGCAGCGTCGTGCGCAATGTGCTGCTGGACACCGCGCGCAAGGGCCAGTTGCCCGGCGAGCACCATTTCTACATCTCCTTCGATACCCGCGCCGAAGGCGTGCGCCTGTCGAACCGACTGCGCGCGCAGTATCCGGAAGAGATGACCATCATTCTGCAGCACCAGTACTGGGATCTCGAGGTGCACGACACCGCCTTCGAGGTCGGCCTGTCGTTCGGCGGCGTGCCGGAGAAGCTGATGGTGCCGTTCGAGGCGATCAAGGGCTTTTTCGATCCGTCGGTGCAGTTTGGGCTGCAGTTCGAGGAGGTCACCGAAGGCGAAGGGGCGCCCGCCCCGGGCGAAACGCGCACCGATAAGCCTGCGGCCAAGCGGCGCCCGGCGCCGGCGGCCGTGACGATGCCGCCAAACGCGGTGCCGCCCGCACCCGCACCCGCCACGCAGGAAGCCAAGAACGCAGAGCCGGCCGAGAGCCCTGACAAGCCGGACAAGCCCGCGGGCGGCGGCGAGGTCGTCCGGCTCGACCGCTTCCGCAAGAAATAAGCGCCCTGCTTTTGCGCCTTACGGCCGCCGAGGCTTGTCCCGGCGGCCATTCGGCATAGGTTCAAATCATTGCCGCCGCCTTGGCGGTCCTGGACCTCGTCATCATGGCCGAACACCGCAACGCCCCCGCCAAGACCCGTACCGAGAGCGACGCCTTCGGCCCGCTCGAGATTCCCGCCGACAAGCTCTGGGGCGCGCAGACCGAACGCTCGCTGCACAATTTCCGCATCGGCACCGAACGCATGCCGATCGGCATCATCCACGCGCTCGGCCTGATCAAGCGCGCCGCGGCGGAGGTCAATCGCGACCTCGGCTCGCTCGACGACAAACGCGCGAATGCCATCATCGCGGTCGCGCAGGAGATCGCCGACGGCAAGCTCGACGAGCACTTCCCGTTGCTGGTGTGGCAGACCGGCTCCGGCACGCAGAGCAACATGAACGTGAACGAGGTGATCGCCAATGCCGCCAACGTGGCGCTCGGCGGCGCGCTCGGTTCGAAATCGCCGGTGCATCCGAACGATCACGTCAACATGTCGCAGTCGTCGAACGATTCGATTCCGACCGCGATGCATATCGCCGCCGCGATCGACATCGAACGGCATCTCAAGCCTGCGCTGTCGAAATTGCAGGCAGCGCTCGATGTCAAGGCAAAAGAATTCGCCGACATCGTCAAGATCGGCCGCACGCACACGATGGATGCGACGCCGATCACGCTCGGCCAGGAATTTTCCGGCTACGCCGCGCAAGTGAAATCGGCGCTGTCGCGCCTCGCCACCGCGCAGAAAGAACTCTATCCGCTGGCGCAAGGCGGCACCGCCGTCGGCACCGGCATCAACACCAAGCCGCAATTCGCCGAAGCATTCGCCAAGCGTATCGCCGATCTCACCCAGCTTCCGTTCGTCAGCGCACCGAACAAGTTCGAACACATGGCGGGGCACGATGCCTATGTGTTCGTGCACGGCGCCATCAATGCCGCCGCGACCGCGCTATTCAAGATCGCCAACGATCTCCGCCTGCTCGGCTCCGGCCCGCGTTCGGGTCTCGGCGAACTGATCCTGCCGAGCAACGAGCTCGGCTCCTCGATCATGCCCGGCAAGACCAATCCGACGCAGAGCGAAGCCATGACGATGGTCTGCTGCCAGGTGTTCGGCAACGAGACGACGATCACGGTCGCCGGCAGCCAGGGCCATTTCGAGCTCAACGTCTACAAGCCGGTGCTCGCGCACGCGATGCTGCAATCGATCCGCCTGATGAGCGACGCGACGAACTCGTTCACCGACAACATGGTCGTCGGCATCAAGGCCAACGAAGAGCGCATTCGCGATCTGCTGCAGCGTTCGCTGATGCTCGTCACCGCACTCTCGCCCAGCATCGGCTATGACAAGGCGGCGCAAGTCGCCAAGGCCGCGCATGCGAACGGCACGACTCTGCGGGAAGAAGCCTTGCGATTGGGATTTGTCAGCGCGGACGAGTTCGACCGGATTGTGCAGCCGGATAAGATGACGCGGCCGCGTTAGGCGAGAGTGTCAGCGCTGGCCTCTGCGCAGACAAATCATTGCAGCACCGCAGCGAAACGACGCGATGGGCCACGGTCATGTGGCTTGCGTTTCCTGAAACCGCGCCAATTCCACGCAACGCGAACTGCCGCGGAAACGATCACCTGGTCCCGTGCATGAACGCTTGCATCTCCTCCAGGGTCAGTTTGCCATCTTTGTTGGTATCCATGGCCTTGAAAATTCGTTCGTGAGCCGACTGAAACTCCTGGAGTGAGATGGTACCGTCGCTATCGGTGTCCATCAGGGCGAACATGATCCGAAGCATGATCGGGGGTGGCCCTATCATCCCGGCTCCCATCATCCCTCGGCCCATCATGGCTCCCGCCATCATCCCTTCTTGCCCCATCGGGTTGGCATCCATCATCCGGTTCATGGGTTGCGATTGCATTTGCTGCTGGTCTGGCTGGGGCGTCATTCGGTCCTGTGCAGTCGCACCCACAGCGCCATACACCAGAATGATAGCGGATATCGTGATTCCAAGAGCGCGCGTGTACATGTCGAACCTCCTCAGCATCGTCCATCCTCGGCCCATTAATTCTGCACGAGTGATATTGATCGCTTGGTCTCGGGGCATTGGCTGTGCCTCTATGACCCGAAAAACGACCGCTGATGGCGCTTTATCCTATTGCTGCCCTCACCATTATAAACAGTTGGTCCATCGCGATTGATCACAGCCACGCGACCGTTGGGATTGTCGGGCTGCCCTTGCTCTCATACTCAACGCCACCCGGTACGGCGAGGCACGCCAACTGCCCGCCGCAAATAAACAGCGTGGTAGAGGCCATGATCGACGAGCACACTTCCCTCCGGTGCCTTGGTCCGGTGCTCGACCTCGGCCAGCAACTCCGGTGTCGCCCAGACGCAAGGCGCATTTGAACGACTGACTTCTCGAACGGGTCATTCGCGGCGGTTTGGGCATCGTCCTTGCTCGGCTCCGGCCCGCGTTCGGGTCTCGGCGAACTGATCCTGCCGAGCAACGAGCTCGGCTCCTCGATCATGCCGGGCAAGACCAATCCAACGCAGAGCGAAGCCATGACGATGGTCTGCTGCCAGGTGTTCGGCAACGAGACGACGGTCACGGTCGCCGGTAGCCAGGGCCATTTCGAGCTCAACGTCTACAAGCCGGTGCTCGCGCACGCGATGCTGCAATCGATCCGCCTCATGAGCGACGCGACGAACTCGTTCACCGACAACATGGTCGCCGGCATCAAGGCGAACGAGGAGCGCATTCGCGATCTGCTGCAGCGTTCGCTGATGCTCGTCACCGCGCTCTCGCCCAGCATCGGCTATGACAAGGCGGCGCAAGTCGCCAAGGCCGCGCACGCCAACGGCACGACTTTGCGGGAAGAAGCCTTGCGGTTGGGATTTGTCAGCGGCGACGAGTTCGACCGGATTGTGCAACCGGAGACGATGACGCGGCCGGGTTAAGCGAGAGAACCTGCTCTGCCCTTTAATGCGGACAAATCATTGCACAGCAGTGAAACGACGCGACCGGGCCACAAGCCGTTATTAGCGAGAATCGAAGCCTCACACGCCGCATCGCGCGGTTTGGGCACTGTCCTCGATATTTCAGCTTCAACCAGAACTTCGGACATTTCACCACGGCGCCACCAGCTTTCTCACAAAATGGCGAGGACAATGAGGCGCTCGTGGCGAGGCCATCGACGTCATCGTTCCCTTTATTGAGGAACCAATGATGCCGCCGTGTTCGACTTCTGGCTCCCAGTTCATCTAAAAGCCATGCCCCTCTGACTTTCGTGCAAATTTGGAAGACTGACGAAGGAAGGCAACAGAGCATGCAAAATGTGCAAGCGCCGAAAGAGGCGCGAACGGCTTGATGTGGCCCGACGCCACCTGAGTTGTGGGGTTGGCGGCAGGGGTGGCGTTCGCGGGTTGAAAGCAAGCGCCATGCCCATAGCGCTCTACGCTCTCGCTGTCGCGACTTTTGCAATCGGAACGACAGAGTTCGTGGTTGTCGGGCTCATTCCTGGCATCGCAACCGATTTGAATGTCTCGATCCCAGCCGCCGGTCTCCTCGTCAGCCTTTACGCCCTCTCGATCACCCTCGGCACGCCGATCTTTTCTGCGCTGACCGGCGCGCTGCCGCGGCGCCCCCTGGCGATTGCGCTGATGGTCGTGTTCACGGCCTGCAATCTGTCCGCCGCCTTCGCCCCCGGCTACGCCACGCTGCTCGCCTCGCGCATCGTGATGGCGGTCGCGCATGGCGTCTTCTTCGGTGTCGGCGCGGCCTGTGCGACGTCCCTGGTTGCCAAGTCGCGCTCTGGCAGCGCGATTGCGGTCATGATGGGTGGCCTCACCGTGGCCATGGTGATCGGCGTGCCGCTCGGCTCGTGGATCGGCCAGTTGTTCAATTGGCGGACGCCTTTCCTGATCGTGGCCGGCATGGGCACGATCGCGGTGATCGGGCTGGTTTGGCTATTGCCGCAGCAAATCTCCTACCAGCGGCCCGCGCCGTTCCTCAAGCAACTAAGCCTGCTCGGCAATCGACGCCTCGCGACCATGTATCTGCTGACGGCCATCGGTTTCGGCGGCACTTTCGTGGTCTTCACGTTCCTGTCGCCGCTGCTGACGGACGTGACCGGCGTGCCGAAGGAAACCGTCAACATCGCGCTGCTGCTCTTCGGCGGGGCGACGGTGGTCGGCAATCTGGCGGGCGGCAAGCTGAGCGACGCTGTCGGTACGCGCAAGGCCATGATGATCCTGCTCTGCGGATTAATAGCCTGCTTCGTCAGCATGCCATTGGCGATCCACAACGAGATCGCGGCTTTCGCCGTGATCGCGATCTGGGGCGCCTTTGCCTTCGCGATCCCGCCGGTCATGCAGGCGGGCGTCGTGGCCACGGCCAAGGAGGTCGCTCCCGATGCGCTCGATACCGCGTCCGGCTTCAACATCGCCGCCTTCAATCTCGGAATATCGAGCGGGTCCTTCATCGGCGGCCAACTCCTGAACGGGCCAGGACTCCTGGCCACGCCCTATGCGTCGATCGCCATGGCAGTCGTGGCGCTCGCGATCGCGACGTTCGCGCTTCGCCCGCAGCCGGCGCTCGCCAATTCGAAGCCTGCATAAGTTCGTCCACCAGGGAGAACGGATAATGCAAGATGTCGACCATCACGAAAACAGCGTAACCCGGCGCGGAGCCATCACGGTCGCCGGTGCGGCGCTCACCGCCGCGACCGTACCGACCGCGGGCGCCGCTCTCGCTCAAGCGACGCAACAAAGCCCGGCGACGCATCAAAATGCGCCGGCAGTTGAGAGTGCTGTCAAATTGACGCAGAAGCGCGCCAACACGAATGGCATCACCCTGCATTACGTCACCGCCGGCAGTGGTCCTGTGGTCCTGTGCATGCACGGCTGGCCGCAGAACCACCGCGAGTTCCTCCCCGTCATCGAGCGGCTAGCGGACCGGTACACGTTCATCGCTCCGGATCTGCGTGGCTACGCCGACAGCGACAAGCCCTACGACGGTTATGAACCGAAAACGATTGCGCAGGACATGCTCGGTCTGCTGCAGGCCGAG
>Ga0310811_10001731_pt1 | contig 27149 bp, 22 predicted proteins | sample YCmetagenome_FD_207642 | JGI IMG/M metagenome (GOLD analysis project Ga0310811, IMG submission 207642) | Soil microbial communities from experimental microcosm in Duke University, North Carolina, United States - YC | ecosystem: Engineered > Artificial ecosystem > Soil microcosm > Unclassified ... | reverse complement strand
CTGCCCTATGGGCTCTGGGTCGGCTTCGCCGCCCTCCTCACCGCCAGTATTCAGGGCCTCAATGGCGGATGAGGAAGTCCCCACAAAACCAAAGGCTTGTGAAAGGCTTCGCCGAGGCCCCCAATGCGGTCGAAGGTGGCGAATCAGTCGGTTCCCACCCTTGCCGCCGCGCCACCCCCTCCCTATATAGCCCCTGACACTGCAAGGGCCTTTTCCGAGGCTTTTGCTGTGATTTTCCAGTTCAGGGGACGGCCCGGAGGGCGCTTCGTTCGAAGGCCAGGAACCCGTCCGCCCAAGGTAAGGAAACACACATGGCTAAAGTCATCGGTATCGACCTCGGCACGACCAATTCGTGCGTTGCGGTCATGGAGGGCAGCGCCCCCAAAGTCATCGAAAATGCGGAAGGCGCGCGCACCACGCCCTCCATCGTCGCCTTCGCCCAGGACGGCGAACGCCTCGTCGGCCAGCCGGCCAAGCGGCAGGGCGTCACCAACCCCGAATTCACCTTCTTCGCGATCAAGCGCCTGATCGGGCGCCGGTTCGACGATCCGATGACCCAGAAGGACATCGGCATGGTCCCGTACAAGATCGTGAAGGCCGACAACGGCGACGCCTGGGTCCAAGGCCGTGACGGCAAGAAGTTCAGCCCGTCGGAAGTCAGCGCCTTCATCCTCCAGAAGATGAAGGAAACCGCCGAAGCCCATCTGGGCGAGAAGGTCACCCAGGCGGTGATCACCGTTCCGGCCTACTTCAACGACGCGCAGCGCCAGGCGACCAAGGACGCCGGCAAGATCGCGGGCCTTGAAGTCCTGCGCATCATCAACGAGCCGACCGCGGCGGCGCTCGCCTATGGCCTCGACAAGAAGTCGAGCGGCACCATCGCGGTCTACGACCTCGGCGGCGGCACTTTCGACGTGTCGGTGCTGGAGATCGGCGACGGCGTGTTCGAAGTGAAGTCGACGAACGGCGACACCTTCCTGGGCGGCGAGGACTTCGACCAGCGCCTGGTCGGCTATCTCGCCGACGAGTTCAAGAAAGAGAACGGCATCGATCTGCGCAGCGACCGTCTGGCGCTTCAGCGCCTGAAGGATGCGGCGGAGAAGGCGAAGATCGAGCTTTCCTCCGCACAGCAGACCGAGGTGAACCTGCCGTTCATCACCGCCGATGCGTCGGGCCCGAAGCACCTCACCATCAAGATCACCCGCGCCAAGCTGGAAGCCCTGGTCGACGACCTGATCCAGAAGACGGTCGGCCCGGTGAAGGCCGCGCTGAAGGATGCCGGCGTCACCGCGAACCAGATCGACGAAGTCATCCTGGTCGGCGGCATGACGCGCATGCCGAAGGTCCAGGAAGTCGTGAAGCAGTTGTTCGGCAAGGAGCCGCACAAGGGCGTCAACCCGGATGAAGTCGTCGCCATCGGCGCCGCGATCCAGGGCGGCGTTCTGAAGGGCGAAGTGAAGGACGTTCTTCTTCTCGACGTCACTCCACTGTCCTTGGGCATCGAGACGCTGGGCGGCGTGTTCACCCGCCTGATCGACCGCAACACCACGATCCCGACCAAGAAGTCGCAGATCTTCTCGACGGCTGAGGACAATCAGACCGCCGTGACCATCCGCGTCTTCCAGGGCGAGCGTGAGATGGCGGCCGACAACAAGCTGCTCGGCCAGTTCGACCTGATGGGCATTCCGCCGGCGCCGCGCGGCGTGCCGCAGGTGGAAGTCACCTTCGACATCGACGCCAACGGCATCGTGTCGGTGACCGCCAAGGACAAGGCGACCAACAAGGAACAGCAGATCCGCATCCAGGCGTCTGGTGGTCTTTCGGATGCCGACATCCAGAAAATGGTCAAGGAAGCCGAAGCGAACGCCGCAGAGGACAAGAAGCGGCGCGAAGCAGTCGAGGCCAAGAACCAGGCGGACGCCCTCGTCCATACGACCGAGAAGGCGCTGTCGGAGCATGGCGACAAGGTCGGCGCCGAAGAGCGCACGGCGATCGAGAATGCCCTCGCCTCCCTGAAGGAAGCGGCCAAGGGCGACGACGCCGAGGACATCAAGGCCAAGACCAACACGCTGGCGCAGGCTTCGATGAAGCTGGGCGAGGCGATGTACAAGGCGCAGCAGGCCGGTGCCGCCGCGGCGGATGCCGCCGCCGACGGCGCGGGCAAGAACCCGAACGACGATGTCGTGGACGCGGAGTTCTCCGAAGTCGACGACAACGACAAGAAGGGCGCGTAACGCGCTGACGTGATTGGAGCCCGGCGTTCGCAAGCGACGCCGGGCTCTTTCTTAACGAGGCTGGGCTTAGAAACGCGCGATGTCGAAGCGGTGCTATTACGAGGTTCTGGGCTGCCAGAAGGGCGCAGCCGTTGCCGAGCTGAAGTCGAGTTATCGCAAGCTGGCGATGGAATTCCATCCCGACCGCAATCCCGGCGATGCCACTGCCGAACTGAAGTTCAAAGAGATCAACGAGGCCTATGACATCCTGAAGGATGACCAGAAGCGTGCGGCCTATGACCGCTTCGGCCATGCGGCGTTCGAGAACGGCATGGGCGGAGGCGGCCCTAGCGGCTTCGATTTCGCTTCCTCCTTCGGCGATGTATTCGACGATCTGTTCGGCGAGTTCATGGGCGGCGGACGCGGGCGGCGGCGGCAGAACCGCGGCGGCGACCTGCGCTACAATCTCGAGATCACGCTCGAAGAATCGTTCCACGGCCGCAGCGCGCAGATCAAGGTGCCGAGCGCGGTGGCGTGCGAGACCTGCGGCGGCACCGGCGCAGAGCCGGGCCACAAGGCCGAGCAGTGCACAACCTGCTCCGGCATCGGCAAGGTGCGCGCCCAGCAGGGCTTCTTCACCATCGAGCGCACCTGCCCCGGTTGCCGCGGCACCGGCCGCGTGATCAAGAATCCCTGCAAGCCGTGCAAGGGCCAGGGCCATGTCCAGAAGGAGCGCACGCTCAGCGTCGATATTCCGCCCGGCGTCGAGGAAGGCACGCGCATCCGGCTTTCCGGCGAGGGCCAGGCCGGCGCGAATGGCGGGCCGCCGGGCGATCTTTACATCTTCGTCTCGGTTCGCGCGCATGAGATGTTCCAGCGCGAGGGGCACGATCTTTATTGCCGTGCGCCCGTCAGCTTCGTGACCGCGGCGCTGGGCGGATCGATCGACGTGCCGACGCTCGACGGCGCGCGCGCCAAGGTGACGATCCCCGAGGGTGCACAATCCGGCCGCCAGGTCCGCCTGCGCGGCAAGGGCATGCCGGTGCTGCGCGGCGGCGGCATGCGCGGCGACCTTCATGTCGAGATCGTGGTCGAGACGCCGGTGAAGCTGTCGAAGAAGCAGAAAGAACTGCTCAAGGAATTCGACAAGCTGAGCGAGGCAGGCTGCCATCCCGAAAGCGAAAGCTGGCTCGCCAAGGCGAAGAAGCTGTTCGCCGGCGAGGCGTAGCCCTCCGCGCGTGCGGCGCTATAGTCGCAGCGCTCCCCGCATCGAGGTTTCATGGCCGACATATTGCGCTTTCTCGGACGGCTGATTGCCGCGCCGCGTTCGACCGGAGCGGTGGCGCCATCAGGCCCCTGGCTCAGCCGCGCAATGGCTGCGCAGATCCCGGCGGGCGCCACCGGACCGATCCTCGAGCTCGGTCCCGGCACCGGTGTCGTCACCGGCGCGATCCTGGGGCGCGGCATCGCGGCGGACCGGATCACGGCGGTGGAATACAGCGCGGAGTTCGCAGCGCTCGTCGCGTCGCGCTATCCCGGGGTGCACGTGATCAACAGCGATGCGTTCGATCTGCAGAAGACGCTCGGGCCCCGCGCCGGCGACCGTTACGCAGCGGTGCTGTCGAGCATGCCGCTGATCAATTTCCCGATGGAGCTGCGCCGCAAGCTGCTCGACGACATCTTCGCACGGCTCGAACCCGGCGCGCCGTTCATCCAGTTCTCCTATCGCCTCGGCCCACCGGTGCCACCACCGGCCGGCGCGAGCGTGCGGCGCGCAGCGTTCATCGCATTGAACATCCCGCCGGCGCGGGTCTGGGTATATCGCAAAGTCTGAAACGAAAAGGCCCGCGACTTGCGTCGCGGGCCCTGGTTCGTCCTGGCGGAGAGACTTACTCCGCCGCTTCCGCCAGCACCGGCGCCGCTTCGAGAACGTCGTTGCCGACATGGGCTTCGAACTTCTTGAAGTTGTCGCGGAACATGGCGACCAGCTTCCTGGCCTGCGCGTCGTAGGCGGCCTTGTCGGCCCAGGTGTCGCGCGGATTCAGGATCTTCGAGTCCACGCCCGGCACAGCGACCGGAACGCGGAAGCCGAAATGCGGGTCGACGCGCATCTCGGCATTGGCGAGCGAACCGTCGAGTGCGGCGTTGAGGAGGGCGCGGGTTGCCTTGATCGGCATGCGCGAGCCGGTGCCGAAAGCGCCGCCGGTCCAGCCGGTGTTCACGAGCCAGCAATCCGCCTGATGCAGGCCGATCAGGTCGCGGAGGAGATTGCCGTACTCGCTCGGATGACGCGGCATGAAGGGCGCGCCGAAGCAGGTCGAGAAAGTCGGCTGCGGCTCCTTGCCCAGGCCCTTCTCGGTGCCGGCGACCTTCGCGGTGAATCCGGAGAGAAAGTGATACATCGCCTGCGAGGGCGTGAGCTTGGCGATCGGCGGCAGGACGCCGAAGGCATCGGCCGTCAGCATGATGACGTTCTTCGGATGGCCGGCGCGGCCGGTTTCCGAGGCGTTCGGGATGAAGTCGATCGGATAGGCGGCGCGGGTGTTCTCGGCGTACTTCGCGCTATCGAGATCGAGCATGCGGGTTGCGTCGTCCATCACCACGTTCTCGAGCACGGTGCCGAAGCGCTCCGTCGTCGAGAAGATTTCCGGCTCGGCCTCGCGGCTGAGCTTGATCACCTTGGCGTAGCAGCCGCCTTCGATGTTGAACACGCCATGCTCGGACCAGCCATGCTCGTCGTCGCCGACCAGCGTGCGCGAAGCATCGGCCGAGAGCGTCGTCTTGCCGGTGCCGGAGAGGCCGAAGAAGATCGCGGCCTTGCCGTCCTTGCCGACATTGGCCGAGCAATGCATCGACATGACGCGCTTGGCCGGAAGCAGGTAGTTCATGATCGTGAACACCGACTTCTTCATCTCGCCGGCATAGGAGGTGCCGCCGATCAGGATCAGCTTCTTGGTGAAGTTGACCGCGATGACCGTCTTGGAGCCGCAGCCATGGCGAGCCGGATCGGCCTCGAAGCTCGGCAGGTCGATGATCGCGAATTCCGGGCTGAAGTCCTGAAGCTGCTCCGCCGCCGGGCGGATCAGAAGCTGGTGCACGAAGAGCGAGTGCCACGCATATTCGGTGACGATGCGGACGGGGAGGCGGTGGCTGAGATCGGCGCCGCCGAAGAGATCCTTGGCAAAGAGCTCCTTGCCTTCGGCATGCTTCATCATGTCGGCATGGAGAACGTCGAAATGGGCCGGCGTCATCGCCTTGTTATTGTCCCACCAGATCTGGCTCTCGGTGTGCTCGTCGCGCACGACAAACTTGTCGGAGGCAGAGCGGCCGGTGTGCTCGCCGGTGAGGACCACGAGCGGACCGTCCTTGGCCAGCTTGCCTTCGCCGCGGGCGATCGCGAGCTCGTACAGCTCGGCGGGCGTCAGATTCCAGCGCACGCCCTTCAGATTGCGAAAGCCCTGTTGCTCAAGGCCATGGGCCCCGTTCATCGACATGTCATACCTCGAAAAGACCAACCCCGCGGGAGCGCGCCTCCCAGCCGGGCGCGCGGGACCGCATGCGGCGGAAAATAGAGGGTGGCACCCCTGCCAGCAACGCAGGGCTGCCGGGACGACCCTCAAAATATGTTACTCTTTTCAGACAGTTAAAATGACAGGGCGTCAACACGGCACTGACACAGCGTCGCGGGCCGGGGTTTTGGCTGCCTGCCAGACCGGCTAAGACCCCTCCCATGAGCCTCAGCGACGACGAAGTGGAACGCTATGCCCGGCACATTGTGCTCCGGGAGGTCGGGGGAACCGGCCAGCAGCGGCTGAGGGCGGCCAAGGTGCTGGTGGTGGGGGCCGGAGGGCTGGGGAGCCCGCTGGTCCTCTACCTGGCGGCGGCCGGGGTCGGGACGCTGGGGATCGCGGATTTCGACACTGTCGGCCTCTCGAACCTGCAACGCCAGATCGCCCATCGGACCGCGGATGTCGGGCGAGCGAAGACGGAGTCGGCCGGCGCAGCGGCGCTGGCGATCAATCCGCATGTCGAGGTGGTGCGCCATGACGTCCGCATCGCCGCGGACAACGTCATGGATCTGATCGCGGAGTACGACATCGTTGCCGACGGCTCGGACAACTTCCCGACCCGCTTCTTGATCAACGACGCCTGCTTCTTCGCGAAGAAGACACTGGTGAGCGCGGCGGTGACCGAGTTCGACGGGCAGCTTTCGACCTTCAAGCCGCATGTTGCCGGATGCCCATGCTACCGCTGCCTGTTTCCGGAGCCGCCACCGCCGGGCATGGCCCCTTCCTGCTCTGAGACCGGCGTGCTGGGCGCGGCCGCGGGCGTGATGGGGACGCTGCAGGCGCTCGAAGTCATCAAGGAGATCACCGGGGCGGGCGAGAGCATGGCAGGCAGGCTTCTGATTTACGAGGCCTTAACCACGCGGTTCCGCACGGTGACGTTCAAGCCCGACCCGGCCTGCGCATTGTGCGGTGGAGCTCCGACAATCCGTTCGATCGGAACAACCTCCGTTTAACCGCCACTTAAGCGGGGCGCGGCATGATCGCGCTACGGCAAATTATGGCCGTGGAGTCCCACATGGCCCAGACGGTCCATTACGAGATTTTCTCCCGCATCGGCGCCAAGGGCGGCTGGAAGATGCTCGACATCTCCACCGAGCGCGAATCCGCGATCACCTTTGCGCAGAACCTGATGGCCGAGGAGAAGGCGACGGGCGTCAAGGTCGTCAAGGAAACCTATAACGAGGACACCGGCGATTTCCTCTCGCTCAAGATCTTCGAGGACGGCCACAACAAGGTGAAGACGCAGCCGGCGCAGGAAGACGTGCCGCACGCCCTGCCCTGTTTCAAGCCGGACGATCTATATTCCTACCACGCGCGCGCGACGATGACGCGGCTGCTGTCCGACTTCCTGGCGCGCAACAAGATCACGATCACCGAGCTGATCCATCGCGCCGACATGCTGGAGAAGCTGGAGGCGACGGGCACACTGGTCCAGCATGCGATCCAGAAAATCGCAGTGGCGCAGGCGGCTTCGACCACCACACCGGTGCAAACGATCGTCAAGAGCCTGAACGAGCTGACGACCAAGGCTTTCCATCGCGTCTATCGCGACGAGCGCAACAAGCTGTTTCCGCGCGTCGAGCGTGGCGGGTTCGGCGCGCTGGCCACAAAGCTCGCGGGACAGCCCGACGGGACCTATGTCTTCAACGGCACCATCGCGAAATACCTGCGTGATGCCGGCGGCTGGGACGAGAAGGTGTTCCGCATCCTGGCGCTGAGCGAGGAGGCACCGGCGGAAGGGCCGGGGCGGCAATTGCTGCTGGCATCGATCGATACGCTGATCGGCGAGGTGCTCGCGGGCTCGGCGGCGTTGCAGGATCTCATCGGAGTGAAGGAAAACCTCGGCCAGGCGCTGATGGGGCTGGTGCAGCTTTTCCTGGGCCAGGGACAAGTCGATGCGGGCGAGCGCGCAGGCCTTTCGGCGCTGACCCAGCATTTCGCCGCCGACGATCTGCCGGATGCGCGCACCGCCGTCGCCAACCGCATTCTCGCCGAGTTCAAGAGCTGCAAGCGGCTTTGCCCGCAATCGCTCGATGACGAGTTCAAGACGCTGCGCCAGATCGCCAACCGCGTGGTGCTGGGCGTGGGCAAGTATCTGAGCCACGAGGACCTCGTCACCGCATTCACACTGCGCTCCAAGCGCCTAGTCACGCATGAGACGCTGGGTGGCTGCCTGGCGGCGGCAACGACGCCGGACGAGAAGCTCGAACGTCTGCTGTTCGTCGAGGAAAACATCATCGGCGCCGAAAACAAGCGCCAGCTCGCGAGCTTCGTAACGCCGGTGTTGACCGCGGCCAGCTTCGAGACCCATTTCCTGAACGGCAAGACACCGGTGATGGCGCGTCTGCAGCGCCTGGCCCAGCTTCAGACGCGGGTGCGCCGCTCGGGCTTCCAGGAGAACCAGCGGGCGGAGATGAGCGACCTCATCGACAAGCTCGCCAACGAGCTGGAGTTGCGCGCGAAGATCTTCGAGGCGGTCGAGGCCAAGCCCGGCAGCCCCGTCGAAAAAGCGACGATGATATTGCGCTTCTGCACCGGGGGCGTGCTGACCGAGGGCCGGCTGTCGGGGCGGGCGCGCGAGCTGGTGCTGGGCTATCTCGGCAAGCCGGGCTTCCTCACCGGCTATATCGCGCAATCGGCACAGGGCGGCGTGAAGCCGAGCGCCGATGCCGTGATGGCGGAGCTGGTGCATACGCTGGGCAAGGCCGGCATCACTGCCGAGACAGGGCTGCGGAACATCGCAGCCTAGCCGGGCGCGGCCACGCATGTCAGGCTGATAGTCATGCAATTCGCCAAACGCCTGCGCGAACCCGTAATGCGCGGCGAGATCACCTGCAGCGTACGTATCTGGCAGCGGCCGCATGTGAAGGCCGGCGGCACTTATCCGCTTGGGCCGGGGCATATCCGCGTCACCTCGATCAAGGAGATCGGCCTGAAGGACATCACGCCGGAGCTGGCGCGGCGCTCCGGCTTCGCCGGCATGGTCGATCTTCTCAAGATCGCCAAGCACGGCGAGGGCGAACGCGTGTTCCTGGTAGAGTTCGAATACGAGGCCTAACGCTTTTCCGCGACAAAAAGCGTGTCCCAGGCGATGGCGAGCGCGCCCAGCGTGATGAAGATATCGGCGCCGTTGCAAACGAAGAGCGGGAAAGAGCCGAGGCGCACGACGAGAAAGTCGAATACAGCGCCATGAACATAGCGGTCGGCGATGTTGCCGAGCGCGCCGCCGACGATAAGACCCAGGCCTGCCGCGAGCAGCGGGTTGGTGGCGCGGAATGCCCAAACGGCAATCACCACGATGATGGCGCTGAGCGCGATGGCAAGGATCGCACTTCCTAAGCTCTCACTCTGCCAGAACAGGCTGAACGAAACACCGCGATTCCAGGCATAGTGCAGATCGAGCAGGCCAGGGACCAGCGTCGTGCCATCCCACGCATGGGCGAGCATCAATCGCTTGGTCGCAATGTCGAGAGCGAGCGCGATGACGACCGCTGCGGCGGCGAACAGGCGTGGACGGGTGATCAATGCGCCGCGTCCCAGTTCAGGGCGGCGCGGGCGTCGACGGTGAGGGGAACGCTGAGCGCGACGACGGGAAGCGCGGCCTTCTCCATCACCGCCTTTGCGACGGCCTGGGTCTTCTCGACCTCGGAGTCCGCGGCTTCGAAGATGAGCTCGTCGTGCACTTGCAGCAGCATCTTCGCTTTCAGCTTTTTCGCCTTCAGCGCGTCGGGCATGCGGACCATGGCGCGGCGGATGATATCGGCGGCGGTGCCCTGGATCGGCGCATTGATCGCGGCACGCTCCGCCCCGCCACGGTGCGCGGGGATTGGCGACTTGATCTCGCGGATATGGACGCGGCGGCCGAACAGCGTTTCGACATAGCCGTGCTCGCGCGCGAAGGCCTTGGTCTCCTCCATATAGTCGCGGATGCCGGGGAAGCGCTGGAAGTATTTCTTGATGTAGTCGTCGGCTTCGCCGCGGCCGATGCCGAGCTGGTTGGCGAGACCGAAGGCGGAAATGCCATAGATGATGCCGAAATTGATCGCCTTGGCGCGGCGCCGGGTCTCAGCCGGCATGCCCTTGATAGGAACGCCGAACATCTCAGACGCCGTCATCGCATGAATGTCGAGCTCGTCGGAAAAGGCCTTCTTGAGCTGCGGGATGTCGGCGATATGGGCCAGCAAACGCAGCTCGATCTGCGAATAGTCGGCGCTGATCAGCTTGGAGCCCTTGGGCGCGATGAAGGCCTGGCGGATGCGGCGGCCCTCTTCGGTGCGGACCGGGATATTTTGCAGGTTCGGATCGGTCGAGGCGAGGCGGCCGGTCGAGGTCGCGCCCATCGCGTAGGATGTGTGCACACGGCCGGTTTTGGCGTTCACATAGGTCGGCAGCGCATCGGTATAGGTGCCGCGCAGCTTGGCGAGGCCGCGCCAGTCGAGCACCAGCTTGGCGATGGGATGGCCCTGTGCGGCGACGTCTTCCAGCACATCGGCATCGGTCGACCACGCTCCGGTTTTGGTCTTGCGGCCGCCTTCGAGCTTGAACTTGCCGAACAGGATGTCGCCGAGCTGCTTGGGCGAGCCGATGTTGAACGCCTCGCCGGCGAGTTTGTGGATTTCCTTCTCCATCTTCGCCTGGTCCTTGGCGAAGTCGTTCGAGAGGCGTCGCAACAGATCGGGATCGATGGTGATTCCGCTCATCTCCATGTCGGCGAGCACGGAAACCAGGGGACGCTCCAGTGTCTCGTAGACGGTCGTTTTGCCCGCAGCGGGGAGGCGTGCCTTGAGCAGGAGATAGAGGCGGAGCGTGACGTCGGCGTCTTCGGCGGAATAGCGCGTCGCTTCCTTGATCGGCACGCAGTCGAAAGTGACCTTTTCTTTGCCCTTGCCGGCGACGTCAGAGAAGGTGATCGGCGTGTGGCTGAGATGCAGCTCGGACAGCTCGTCCATGCCGTGGCCGTGCAGGCCGCCATCGAGGACATAGGAGATCAGCATCGTGTCGTCGTAAGGCGCGATGCGGATACCGCGCTGGGCGAAGATGGTGAAATCGTATTTCAGGTTCTGCGCGATCTTGAGGACACCGGGGTCTTCGAGCAGCGGCTTTAGCTTCGCGAGGACATCCTTTTCGCCCATCTGGACGATGTCGGAAGAACCGCCGAGATCGAGCATGTCGCCCTTGCGGTGACCGCAGGGGATGTAACAGGCCTCGCCCGGCGCAACGGCGAGCGAGACGCCGCACAGACCCGCCGTCATCGCATCGAGGCCGGTGGTCTCGGTATCGACGCAGACATGGCCGGCCTCGCGGGCGCGCGCGATCCAGGCGTCGAGCTCCTTCGCGGTGGTAACGGTCTTGTAGGCGTCGAGATCGATCTTCTGCACGATCGCGCCGCGATCCATCACCGCGCCGACTTGCGAGACGACGGGTTTGGGCGTTTCGCGATCGGCCTGCTTGACCACGCGGTTGCCGGCGGTGGCGGAGGGCTCGACCGCGGGCGCGATGCCGTCGATATCCTCGATCCCGAAATGCGCGGCGACGCGCTTGGTGATGGAGCTGAACTCCATGCCTTTCAGGAACGCGATCAGCGTCTTGGGGTCGGGCTCGGCGACGGCGAAAGCGTCGGGCCCTTCGGGAAGCTTGGCCTTGTCGTCGAGGGTGACGAGCTTTTTGGAGATGCGCGCATTCTCGGCGTTCTCGATCAGGGTCTCGCGGCGCTTGGGTTGCTTGATCTCGTTCGCTTTCTTCAAAAGCGTTTCGAGATCGCCGTATTGGTTGATCAGCTCGGCGGCGGTCTTGATGCCGATACCGCGCACGCCGGGAACGTTGTCGACGCTGTCGCCGGCGAGCGCCTGGACCTCGATCACCTTGGAGGGCGGCACCCCGAACTTCTCCATCACCTCGGCGGAGGCGATGCGCTTGTTCTTCATCGTGTCGTAGAGTTCGACCTTGCCGTCGACCACGAGCTGCATCAGGTCCTTGTCGGAGGAGACGATGGTACAGCGGGCGCCGGCCTCGCGCGCGAGGCGGGCATAGGTGGCAATGAGGTCGTCGGCCTCGAAATTCTCCATCTCGACGCAGGCGACGCCGAAGGCGCGGGTCGCGTCGCGCACCAGCGGGAATTGTGGGATCAGATCCTCGGGCGGCGGCGGGCGGTTGGCCTTGTAGCCGTCATAGATCGCGTTGCGGAAGGTGACCGCGCCGGCATCGAACACGACGGCAAGATGGGTCGGCGCCTCGCCACCCTTCATATCCTCGAGCAGCTTCCACATCATGTTGCAGTAGCCGGAGACGGCGCCGACGGGCAGGCCGTCGGATTTGCGGCTCAAGGGGGGAAGCGCGTGATAGGCACGGAACAGATAGCCCGAGCCATCGATCAGGTAGAGGTGATCGCCCTTCTTCAGCGGGCTATTAGGCTTCGCGGAAGGGGCGGGCTTTTTGCTCAATGGCGGTGCGCTCCGGCCTTCAGCACGAAGCGGCGGTCGCAATAGGGGCATTCGACGAAATCGGCATCGCCCATCTCGAGATAGACCTTGGGATGGCCCAGCGCGCCGCCGATCCCCTGACAGGAGACGCGGGTATCTTCGGTTTCGACGATCTCTGGAGCTTCGATGGCCATGGGGTCCGGTTCGGAAATGGGGAGCGGGCGGATAATAGTCTCTGGCCAGGCCCTCGCAAGCATCTTTCCGAGGACTGCTGACACGCGCTAACCTCCGGCATGGTCACGCTAAATCGCATCTACACGAAGACCGGCGACAAGGGCGAAACCGCGCTCGGCGACGGGACGCGGCGGAGCAAGAGCGATCTGCGCGTCGCGGCATACGGCACAGTGGACGAGACCAACGCGGCCGTCGGGATGGCGCGGCTGCATACCGAGCACGAGCTCGATGCGATGCTCGGGCGGATCCAGAACGACCTGTTCGATCTTGGCGCCGACCTCGCGACACCGGAGGACGGGCGGCGCGGCGAAGGCCGGCTGCGGATCGTCGAGCCGCAGGTGGAGCGGCTGGAGCGCGAGATCGACCTGATGAACTCGGCACTGAAGCCGCTCGACTCTTTTGTGCTGCCGGGCGGCACGGCAGCGGCGGCGCATCTGCATCTGGCGCGCACCATCGCCCGGCGGGCGGAGCGGCTGATGGTCGAGCTGGCGCAAAGCGAGACGGTGGGTGCGGCGGCGATCCGCTACATCAACCGGCTATCGGATCATCTCTTCGTCGCCGCGCGCATGGCGAATGACGGCGGGAAGAAGGACGTACTCTGGGTGCCGGGCGCGAACCGCTAGGGTTTAGTGCTCAGAGACGTCAGCCGTGCGGCGTCCGAAGAGGAAGGCCAGCACGATGCCGGGAACGCCCGCAACGGCCCAGCCCCACAGGCCGAACAGTGCCGCGATGCCGCTGGCCAGGAAGCCGGGGAGATGCGCCGTGCACCATGCATGCAACGAAGCCGCGCCGCTCTTGGAGAAGAGGTCGACGACCTGGTCGAGCGAGCGGACCATGATCTTGCCCCCATTCTCGAGCGAGGTGACGATATCGGCGCCGAGCAGCATGATCGCCGCAACGACGAGAATGAGACTGATCAACCGCAGCAAAACCAGCATGGCGCACGCTCCACCCCAACCGATGTCACGCTAATAAGCGGCATTGCGGCGCACAAGAAAGGTGAAGCCCGGTTAACCATCAATCTGGCGCATTGGTTTCCGCCTGTCGCTTTTGTGCAGCGTCCGGAGTTCCGATCTGCACAAGCACCGCGCAGCCTGCCGCCCGATGCGGCAATGCTCACGCCGTCATCCGCATGACGCGCCACGCGACGAGCCCGCCATAGATGTCGACCAGCGCATGCGCGACCATCACCCACCACAGGCTGCCGCTGGCGACGAAGGCGACCGTGAACAGGAAGCCGAGCGTCGTGGCATTCATCGCACCGCGCCAGCCTTGATAGATGTGCCCAATGCCGAACAACACGACCGAAACGGCGACGGCCGCGACCACGCCGAAATGGCTTCCCAGGAACCAGATCAGGAAGCCGCGATAGAGCAGCTCTTCCCAGATACCGGCGGTGATCGCGACGCCGAGGAACACGATCAGCTCGACGGTCGTCCGCGGCAAGATCTTGATATGGCGCATCTGCGTGCGCAGCGCATCATGGCGCTCCGGCTTTATGAACCGGCGGAGGTTGAGCAATACAAAGATCATCGCGAGCGCGATGATGGTCACGAGTACGAGCCCCAGGCGGCCACCCGGGCCCGGAGGAATGTCCAGGCCGAGCACCGAGGATGGACGACGGGTGAGATGCCAATCGAGCGCGATCAGCGCGACAACGAACCAGCCGCGCGCCATCGTCCGCAAATAGCGACTGATCAGCGGCGCATCGGGATTGCGCGCGAGGGCGCGGCCGTTGACGATCGATAAGACGGGCAAGACCAGCGCCGCAATCGCGAGCAGCAGAAGATCGAGTGGCGCGGCATTCAGAAGATCGGTCATTGCACTCCCCTAAAGCAAAAGCCGCCCACGATCGCTCGCGGGCGGCTTTCGATGCATGGCACGAAGCCTTACTGCGCCGCCGGAGCGTCGGCCTTGGCTTCCTTGGCCTTCTTCGAGAGGTCTTCGCCGGTCGTCTGATCAACCTGCTTCATCGACAGGCGGACCTTGCCGCGATCGTCGAAGCCGAGGAGCTTGACCTTCACGGCCTGACCTTCCTTGACCACATCGGACGGCTTGTTGACGCGCTGCGCCGCAAGCTCCGACACATGGACGAGCCCGTCCTTGGGACCGAAGAAGTTCACGAAGGCGCCGAAGTCCATGACCTTGACGATCTTGCCGTCATAGATCTCGCCGACTTCCGGCTCCGCAACGATGCCCTTGATCCACTTGAGCGCGGCCTTGATCGACTCGCCGTCGGCTGAGGCGATCTTCACGGTGCCGTCGTCCTCGATGTTGATCTTGGCGCCTGTCTTCTCGACGATCTCGCGGATCACCTTGCCGCCCGAGCCGATCACTTCGCGGATCTTGTCGGTCGGGATTTTGATCTGCTCGATGCGCGGCGCGTGCTCGCCAAGCTCGGCGCGGGCGCCGGTCAGCGCCTTGTTCATCTCGCCGAGGATGTGATGGCGCCCGTCCTTCGCCTGGTCCAGCGCGACGCGCATGATCTCTTCCGAGATGCCCGCGATCTTGATGTCCATCTGAAGGGCAGTGATGCCGTCTTCCGTTCCGGCGACCTTGAAGTCCATGTCGCCGAGGTGATCTTCGTCACCCAGAATGTCCGACAGGACCGCATAGCGCTCGCCTTCGAGGATGAGGCCCATCGCGATGCCCGCGGTCGGCTTCTTGAGCGGAACGCCCGCATCCATCAGTGCCAGCGAGGCGCCGCAGACCGACGCCATCGAGGAGGAGCCGTTGGATTCGGTGATCTCCGACACCACGCGCAGCGTGTAGGGGAACTGCTCCTTGGTGGGGAGCATCGGGTGGATCGCGCGCCACGCCAGCTTGCCGTGGCCGACTTCGCGGCGGCCCGGTGCGCCCATGCGGCCCGTCTCGCCGACGGCGTAGGGCGGCATGTTGTAGTGGAGCATGAAGTTCTGCTTCACGGTGCCTTCGAGCTGGTCCATGAACTGCTCGTCTTCGGCGGTGCCGAGGGTCGTGACCACGAGGGCCTGCGTCTCGCCGCGGGTGAAGAGCGCCGAACCATGGGTGCGCGGCAGCACGCCGACTTCCGCCACGATCGGACGGACGGTGGCGAGGTCGCGGCCGTCGATACGCGTCTTGGTGTCGAGCACCGCGTTGCGCATGACATGGGCTTCGACATCGTGCATCAGGTCGGAGAACACGTTGCCGGCGACCTTGCCTTCGCCTTCGCCGACGTACTTCTCCGCATACTTCTTGCGGACGACGGCTATTGCGTCGCGGCGCTCATGCTTGGCGCGGATCTGGAACGCGGGCGCGAGCTCCGGACCGGCATCCTTCTTGAGAGTCTCGCGCAGCGCGGCGTGGACGTCTTCCGGCAGCGGGCGCGGATCCTTGGCGGCCTTTTCCGCGAGGCGGATAATGCCGTCGATGACCGTCTGCATCTCCTTGTGGCCGAACACCACGGCGCCGAGCATGACGGCTTCCGAAAGCTCCTGGGCTTCGGATTCGACCATCATCACCGCGTCGCGGGTGCCGGCGACCACGAGATCGAGCTTGGAATTCGGATAGTCGTCGATCGCCGGGTTCAGACGGTATTCGCCGTCGAAGTAACCGACGCGGGCCGCGCCGAGCGGGCCCATGAACGGAACGCCCGAGATCGTCAGCGCCGCGGAGGCCGCGACCATGCCGATGATGTCCGGATCGTTCTCCATGTCATGCGACAGGACCTGCACCGCGACCAGCGTGTCGTTCTTGTAGCCTTCGGCGAAGAGCGGGCGGATCGGCCGGTCGGTGAGGCGGGAGATCAGCGTCTCGCGCTCAGTCGGGGCGCGCTCGCGCTTGAAGTAGCCGCCCGGGATCTTGCCGGCGGCGTAGTAGCGCTCCTGGTAGTTGACCGTGAGCGGGAAGAAATCCTGGCCGGGCTTGGGCGCATGCGCGCTGACCACGGTCGCGAGCACGACGGTCTCGCCATAGGTGGCGACGACCGCGCCGTCAGCCTGACGCGCGACCTTGCCGGTTTCGAGCGTCAGCGTTCTGCCGCCCCATTCAAACGTCTCTTTGTGGATGGTGAACATTGTCAGTCTTCTTTCTTTCGTGATGCCGTCGCCGTATTGCGAAGCGGCATCTGCACGGCGGCCTCATTGCCTAGCGTGCGGCAAAGCATTCCCTGGCCCATGCCTCGGAATGCGCAAACGCGCGAGCCCGCGACCATCGCGGACTCACGCGAAACTTCACAGCTGAATGGACCCTTACCGCTCAGCGGCGCAGGCCCAGGCGCTCGATGAGCGAGTTGTAGCGCGCGACGTCGGTCTTCTTGACGTAATCGAGAAGACTGCGGCGGGTCGAGACCATCTTGATCAGGCCGCGGCGCGAGTGGTTGTCCTTTTTATGCGTCTGGAAGTGCTCGGTCAGATTGTTGATGCGCTCGCTGAGCACCGCGACCTGGACTTCCGGCGAACCGGTGTCGCCATCCTTGATGGCGTACTGTGCGACGAGCTCTTTCTTGCGTTCCGGGGTAATCATGTTCGGCGTCGGGTCCTTTTAAAGGTTGAAAACACGGAATGGCCGAAGCTCGCCCTGTGCGATTTCGGCCAGTGCCACCGGCTCGCCCTCAGCTGTCTGAAGAAAAACCGAGAGCCCCTGAAGATCGTCTTCCTGCGGGCAGCTCTCCGCGATCTTTGCGAACTGGTTCGCGCGGATCAGGATCGGATTGCCACTTCGCAAGCGGACTGCATCCGGACCCGTGACGGCCAGCGCCGGGATGCCGTCCAGCGCGGTCGCAATGGGCCTCAGGTGCTCAAAAGCGGCGGGAATATGCATAGAAGCCCCCTCCATTGCTAGCTTATTTTCTGGTTGCGGCTCCGGCCGGGCTTCGCCCTGGAGCCGCTCCAGGGGGACGGCCAAATCCTCCGTAAAGCCGCCGATCCGGGTGCGGCGGAGGGCCGAGACATGGCCGACGGTGCCGAGCGCACGGGCGATATCGCGGACCCAGGAGCGGACGTAAGTCCCTTTGCCACAAAGGATTTCGAATTCGGCATGGTCCGGATCCGGGATGCCGAGCAGGCGGGCTTCGTAGACCTCGACCTGGCGGGGTTCGAGCACGACCTCCTCACCCTCGCGGGCGAGATCATAGGCCCGTTCGCCCTGGACCTTAATCGCGGAATAGGCCGGCGGGGTCTGGAGCAGAGTTCCGGTGAAGGCCGGCAGCGCGGCCTCGATCTGCGCGCGGGTGGGGCGGACATCCGAAGTGGCGACAACCCTGCCCTCGGTGTCGTCGGTATCGCGGGCTTCGCCCCAACGGGCGGTAAAGCGATAGGTCTTGTCGGCGTCCATCGCGAAGGGAACGGTCTTGGTCGCCTCGCCCAACGCGACGGCAAGGATGCCGGTTGCGAGCGGATCGAGCGTTCCGGCATGACCCGCCTTTTGGGCGTCGTAGATCCGGCGCACTGCGCCCACGACCTGGGTGGAGGTCATGCCCTTGGGCTTGTCGACGATCACCCAGCCATGAACGGGCTGGCCTTTCTTGCGGCGCGCCACGGCCTATTCCTCTTCGCTGTCGGGCGTGGAGAGGTCGCGCTTCACCCGGTCGGATTTGAGGATCGTCTCGATCTTCTGTGCCTCAGCGAAGGATTCGTCTTCGAGGAAGCGCAGATCAGGCGTGAATTTGAGCGTGATCATGTGGCCCATCTCGCCGCGCAGATAGGCCTTGTTGCGATTCAGCGCCGCGATCACCGCGGCTGCATTCTTGCCGCCGAGCGGCTCGCAGAAGACTGTCGCGTGGCGCATGTCGGGCGAGGGCTTCACCTGGGTGATCGTCACCGAGACGCCGACGAGATCGGGATCGCGGATATCGCCGCGGCGGAGGACATCGGCGAGGGCGTGACGCAGCATCTCGCCGACGCGAAGCTGGCGCTGGGTGGGGCCGGTGTTGTGGCGGGCGCGGGTCATGGGATCAGTCCTCGTATCCGAAGCGCGCGACCCAGGGCGCAAGCACCGGGAGCACCGGGGCAAGCTGGTCGCGGTAGCGGCGCCATTGCCCGGCGCCGTCCTTGTTGAGGCCGCGCAGGAGCTGCGCGGCGCTAGGGGTTTTTACATCGCGATGACGCGAGAGCGTGGCGAAGTCGCGCATCGACGCGTCGAATTCGATACCGAGGAAGCCGCAGACGCGCCGCATCTCGCCATCGAAATCGGCGAGCATGTCTTCATGGCGCAGATCGAGCGTCGGCAGCTGCAGTAGGTCGCGACAGAGCATCGCGAGCGTCATCACAGCATCGTAAAACGCCGCAGCGCCATCGATGCGCGACAGCTCGGCCACCTTGGTCATCATCAGACGGCGGCGGAAGCAGGAGAAGATCACGTCGCGCGGATCGCGCAAGGCGAAAAGGATATGCGCCGACGGGAAAAGCCGTGCGATGAGCCCCAGATGCACCGAGTTGAGCGGCAGCTTGTCGACGAAGACGGCACGGTCGAATGCCGTGCCGGACGCCGTAACACGCTTCCAATAGGCAGCGCGGAGACGGTCGAGCTCGATTTCGTCCAGCGCAGCGAAGCGGGCCATGCCGCCCTCGGCATAGAAATATTCGCCTGCGACATCACCGAGGCAATCGATCTCCTCCATCGTGCGGATATCGGGATGAGCGGCGAGCGCCTGCTCGAGCAGCGTGGTGCCGGAGCGGGGAAAGCCGACGAGAAAGACATGTGTCTTAACAAGGCCGGCTGCATCGGCACGGGCCCGCCAGGGTGCCGGATCGGCATGGCGGAAATACGCGGCCAACATGCCCAGGCGTTCGATGGCGCTCTCTGACGGCGGCTGCTGCCCGGCGAGGCTGCGGCGCGCTGCGGTATAGGCGGCAAAGGCATCCGCGGTGCGGTTCTCGCCATCGAACGCGTCGCCGATGAGACCTTGGGCAAGCGAGCGGCTGACCGCATCGAGACGCGGGTCGTTCGCGATAGGCGTCATCAGCGTGTGCACGCGCTCGAATTTACCGTCCGCGAGCTCGGCGGTTGCGAGCGCGATGGCGGCGGCAGACGACGGCGCAAGCTTGAGTGCGCGCGCGGCGTAGCCGCGGGCGGCGGCCATGTCGCCGCGGCGCGCAGCGAGATTGGCGATGCGTTCGAGGGCTGCGAGATTGTCCGGCTCAGTGGCAAGGATGGTTTCGAGATCGGCGCGCGCATCGCGCAGGCGCCCCGCCTCTTCCAGGGCCTGCGCGCGATGGAGGCGCAGATGGATCGCTTGCGGTGCTGCAGCAACGGCGGCATCGAAGGCAGCGATGGCTTCCGCGGAATGTCCTGCAAGAGCATGGCAGATACCGATGCCATTGAGCGCATCGACATGGCCGGGCACCAGCGTGAGGGCGCGGGAAAAGGCCGCAAACGCGGCGTCGAGCTGGTTGCGGCCGAGTCGTGCCTGTCCTGCGAGGATGAGTAACAGCGGATCTTCGTGGCCTTGCGCAAGCGCCTGCTCGGCGAGTGCCATCGCAGCAGGCATATCGTTGCGGCGGAGGGCATCCTGCACGAGGCTCATCATGGGGCCTCGCCATAGCCGTAGCGTTCGACCCAGGGATCGAGCAGGCCGCGCAAGCTATCCATCTGCGCTTCATAGCGGCGCCAGGCGGCGAAGCCCGCGGTGGTGACGCCGCGCGCGATCTGCTGGCTGGACGGCGTGTTCACGGCGCGCGCGCCGACGCGCTCGGCAACCTGCACCATCGCATCGTCCCATGGCAGGCCGAGCCAATCGGCGACGGCGCGAGCCTGCGATCCGTAGTCGCGCACGAAATCCTCATGCCGCACATCGCGCCAGGCGAGGCCGAGCGTGTCGCGATAGAGCGCGGCGGCGCGCATCACCGCATCGTAATACTGCGCCGCGCCGTCGAGCGTGACGAGCTGGTACATTTGCGCCGACATCTCGAAGGAACGGCGAAAGCAGGAGAACACGACATCGCGCGGATCGCGCAGTGCGAAGAGGATCTTCGCATGCGGGAAGAGCTTCGCCACGGCCGGCAGCAAAAGCGTGTTGAGCGGCAGCTTGTCGATGAAGACCTTATCCTTGATCTTCAGGCCCGATTGGCGCGCAGCTTTCCAGTAGAGATCGCGCAGGTTGGCGAGCTCTTGCGGCGAGCGCGCGGCGAGGCGGTCGAGGCCTTCGGGGCTCGTGGCGAGATCGCCGATGACGTCGCTGAGAAAGGTGCGCTCTTCGCTGGTTACGACCTGTGCGCTGCCGGCGAGCGTCTGTTCCAGAAGCGTCGTGCCAGAGCGAGGGAAGCCGACGAGAAAGACATGGCCGGCGACGTTCGGATCGGGCGGAGCGCCTGGATCGGCACGCCAGGCCGGCGCCTTCGCGAAGTAGCCGCCGAGCATGCGCGCCTGGGCGAGCGCATCGGACGACGCAAAGAGCGGCGCGTAAAGCGTCTTCAGCACCTCGGCCGATTGCGAATAGGCAGCGAAGGCCTTTGCCGCATCGCCGTTGCCGTCATAGGCATCGCCAAGCAGGCTGAGCGCAAGCGCGCGATTGATCTGGCCGGGACGGAGCGCGGGCAGAATCGCGGTGAGGCGGCGGATGGCCGAGGCGTGATCGTCGCGCGCGTTCTCACCCATCGCGAGGGTGATATGCGAGAGCTGGTCGCCTGGGACGCGGCGGAGCGCCTTCTCGGCGAAGGCACGCGCCTGATCATGGCGGCCGCGGATCGCCTCGGCGTAGGCGAGACGCGAGAGGGCGTCGCTGAATTCGGGATCGAGCGCGACGGCCCGTTCGAAATCGCCATGGGCGCGGTTGAGTTCACCGAGGCCTTCATAGGCGAGACCGCGATTGTAGACCGGCTGCGGCATGCGCGGCGCGGCTGCGATGGCGCTGTCGAAGGCGCGGATCGCTTCGCGATGCTCCTTGAGATTGTTGTGCGCGACACCCGTCATATTGAGGAGGTTGGGATCGCGGGGCGCGAGTTTCAGCCCATCCTTGAGATGGGTCAGCGCCTCGCGGAAGCGGCCCTGCCCCATCTCTCCGGCGGCGAGGATGTTGTGGAAAGCAGGATGCTGATGGCCTTCGCCGAGAGCGAGCTTCGCCATGCCGATGGCGCGCGGCAGGTCGTTCGCCTTCAGCGCCGCATCGACGGCACCGGCCAAAGCCTGGAATCGCGCCTGACGCTGTGGACCCGGACCGGACATCGCACGTCGAACCTAAACGCGCGGCCGGCGAACGCACCGCTTCGCTTGAAGCGGCCCATTCGCCGGCTTTTTTGACTGTCGCGCAATTTTACGGAAAACCGGCATCCACTTTTCCGAATTGCGCTCCTAGAGCGCGCGCTGAATGGTCTCGACCTCGAAGCACTCGATGACGTCGCCCTTCTTCATGTCCTGGTAGTTCGCGAAGGCCATGCCGCATTCCTGGCCGGTCTGGACCTCGCGCACCTCGTCCTTGAAGCGCTTCAGGGTGGAGAGCTCGCCTTCGTGGATCACCACATTGTCGCGGATGAGGCGCACCTTGGCGCCGCGGCGCACGACGCCGTCGGTCACGCGGCAGCCAGCGACCTTGCCGACCTTGGAGATGTCGAACACCTCCAGGATCTCGGCATTGCCGAGGAACTTCTCGCGCACTTCCGGCGCGAGCATGCCCGAGAGCACCGCCTTCACGTCGTCCACGACGTTGTAGATGATGTTGTAGTAGCGGATGTCGACGCCGTCGCGCTTGGACCGCTCGCGGGCGAGCTTGTCGGCACGGACGTTGAAGCCGATCACGCCGGCACCCGAGGCATGCGCCAGGATGATGTCGCTTTCGGTGATGCCGCCGACGCCGGCCTGAAGCACCTGCACGCCGACCTCGTCGGTGCCGAGCTTGGCGAGCGCACCCTGGATCGCCTCGGACGAGCCCTGCACGTCCGACTTGATGACGAGCGGAAGCAGACGCTTCTCGCCCTCCTTGCGGGTCTTGAGCAGCTGGTCGAGCGACTGGCGCGAGCTGGTCGCCTGGCGCGCCTCGCGGCGCTTGCGGGACCGGTATTCCGTGACCTCGCGGGCGCGCGCTTCGTTCTCGACCACGACCATCTCGTCGCCGGCTTCCGGCACGCCGGACAGGCCGAGGACCTCGATCGGAGTCGCAGGACCGGCGCTCGGCACCGTCTCGCCGCGATCGTTCTGCAGAAGACGCACGCGTCCCCATTCGGAGCCGGCGACGACGATATCGCCGACATGGAGCGTGCCGCGCTGGACGAGCACGGTCGCGACCGGGCCACGGCCGCGGTCGAGCTTGGCCTCGATAACGGCACCTTCCGCGGTGCGGTCGGGATTGGCTTTGAGGTCGAGCACTTCGGCCTGGAGCAGGATCGCTTCCTCGAGCTTGTCGAGGTTCGTGCCCTTGGTCGCCGAGACGTCGATGGCGAGCGTCTCGCCGCCCAGATCCTCGACCTGGATCTCGTGCTGGAGCAGCTCGGTCTTGACCCGCATCGGATCGGCGTCGCCCTTGTCGATCTTGTTGACGGCAACGATGATCGGAACATGCGCCGCCTTGGCGTGCGCGATGGCTTCGACCGTCTGCGGCATGACGCCGTCATCGGCCGCCACCACCAGGATGACGATGTCGGTGACCTTGGCGCCGCGGCCGCGCATTGCGGTGAAGGCGGCGTGGCCTGGCGTGTCGAGGAAGGTGATCTTCTGGCCCGACTTCATCTGGATCTGATAGGCGCCGATATGCTGGGTGATGCCGCCGGCTTCGCCCGAGACCACGTCGGTCTTGCGCAGCGCATCGAGCAGCGAAGTCTTGCCGTGGTCGACATGGCCCATGACGGTGACGACCGGCGGACGGGCGACAAGATGGCCCTCTTCGTCGGCGGCGCCCTTGAGGCCTTCGAGCACGTCGGATTCGGCGACGCGCTTCACGGTGTGGCCGTATTCGGCGGCGACGAGCTCGGCGGTGTCGGCGTCGATCGTGTCGTTGACCGTCGCCATATGGCCGTTCTTCATCAGCACTTTGATGATATCGACGGCGCGGCGGGCCATGCGGTTCGCGAGCTCCGCGACCGTGATGGTCTCCGGGATCGTGACTTCGCGCGGGCCGACGGGGCCGGCCGGCTGGGCCGGGCCACCCTTGGCGCGCTGCAGGTGACGGCGGAATGCAGCGACGGAGCGCACGCGCTCATCGTCGTCGGAAAGCGCGCGGGTGACGGTGAGCTTGCCGCGGCGGCGATTGTCTTCGCCCGGCTTCTTGGGCGTGGCGGCCGGCTTCGCAGCGACCTTGCCGGGAATGCCCTTCTTGACCGGAGCCTCTTCTTCTTCCTCCTGGACGACGCGGCGGTTGCGCGCCGCGGCGGCAGCGGCGGCCGTCGTCGCAGCAGCCGCTGGCGCGGCCGGCGCGGCGTCCTTCTTGTCGCGCCGCGCCGCTTCTTCTTCGGCGTGACGGCGCGCGGTTTCCTCGGCGGCCTTGCGCGCATCTTCCTCGGCCTTGCGCTTGGCGGCAGCCTCACGCTCGTGGCGGAGCTTCTCTTCCTCGATGAGGCGGGTGCGCGCTTCTTCTTCGGCGCGTTTGCGGGCTTCGGATTCATGGACCTTGGCATCGGCGAGGGCAGCGTCGCGGCGCGCCTTCTCTTCCTCGGTCAGCTGACGCAGCACGACGCCGCGCGGCTGCGCGGGCTGCGGCGCGGGCGTTGCCGCCGCTGGCTTGGCCGGCTGCGCGGACTGGGGCGCTTTCGCGGCCGGCGCGGGGGGCGTTGGACCGAGCGTGCGCTTCTTCTCGACCACGACGGCCTTGGTGCGCCCATGGCTGAAGCTCTGCTTGACAGTCGAGGTCTCGACCTTCTTCAGCGTCAGAGGAGTGCGGCCGCCGGGCTTCTTGGTGGTATCTTCGCTCATTCGTCACTTTCGTGGGAAACCGCAGGAACGGTTCGAAAGCCCGACAGCCTGATGGCGTCGGCGCTCAGACGTTCCTGAAGCCGCCCGGATTTGAGGGCTGCATGTATCACATTCTCGCGCCCCACCGCCAAGCTGATTTCGCTCGCGGTAAGGCATTCTATCGTCTCGATTTTCAGCCCGCGCGCATGCGCAGCGCCGAACAGTTTGCGCTTGCCGTCGGCGGCGCCATCCAGCGCCTCGACCAGCACCGCGGGCGGATCGCCCGACTGGATCCCTTTCAGCACCGTGTCAAAGCCGAGAAGGATCTGGCCCGAGCGGCGGGCGAGGCCGAGATCGGCCTGCATTCGCGCCACCAGCAACATCTCGACCCGCGCCGCGAGATCGGGCGGCACGGTCACCTGCGCCCTGGCCGCCTTGGCGAAGAGGTTCTTCTTCACCGCGGTTTCGAAGGAGGCCTTGTCGGCGCTCACCCAGATGCCGCGCCCCGGCAGGGTGCAGGCGAGATCGGGCGTGACCGTTCCATCCGGCGCGACGACCAACCGGATCAGCTTGCCGTCCGGCAAGACCTCTCCGCGAACGATGCAGCGGCGTTCGCGCATGGCATCGTCGTCCTCGTCTGTTGCACGGATGGCCAGGTTCAAGCGCTCTCGCCCTCCTCAGCAACGTCTTCGCCTTCGGCAACCTCTTCTTCTGGAAGCGCCTCGATCCAACCGGCTTTGACGCGAGCGCGCATGATGATCGCGTTGGCGTCGTCGGCGGTGAGGTTGAAGCCGTCGAGGGCGCCCGGCACGCGGACGCGCTCCTTCTCCTTGTTCACCTCGTAATAGCCGAGGAGATCGTCGGTGGCGCAACCCGCGAGATCTTCGAGACTCTTGACGTCGTTCTCGCCGAGCGCGACGGCCATGGCGGGCGTGACGCCCTCGACCTCGAGCACCTCATCGGCAACGCCGAGCTCGCGGCGCTTGTCGTCCATCTCCTTGTTCTTCGCCTCGATGAACTCGAGCGCGCGCTGTTGGAGCTCGGTCGCGGTCTCCTCGTCGAAGCCCTCGACGGAGGCGAGCTCGCCCAGCGGAACATAGGCGACGTCTTCGATGGTGGCGAAGCCTTCCGAGGCGAGCAGCTGGGCCACCGTCTCGTCGACATCGAGTGCGTCCATGTAAAGCTTGGTGCGCTCGGTGAATTCCTTCTGGCGGCGCTCGGACTCCTCGGCCTCGGTCAGGATGTCGATCTGCCAGCCGGTGAGCTGCGAGGCGAGACGGACGTTCTGGCCGCGGCGGCCGATGGCGAGCGAGAGCTGCTCGTCCGGAACCACGACTTCGACGCGGTTGGTGTCTTCGTCGAGCACGACCTTGGTGACTTCGGCGGGCGCCAGCGCATTGACGATGAAGGTTGCGGGCTCGCCCGACCACGGAATGATGTCGATGCGCTCGCCCTGGAGCTCCTGCACCACGGCTTGGACGCGCACGCCGCGCATACCGACGCAGGCGCCGACCGGATCGATGCTCGAATCCTTGGAGATCACCGCGATCTTGGCGCGGCTGCCCGGATCGCGCGCGACGGCGCGGATCTCGATGATGCCGTCATAGATCTCCGGCACTTCCTGCGCGAAGAGGCGGACCATGAACTGCGGATGGCTGCGCGAGAGGAAAATCTGCGGGCCGCGGGTCTCGCGGCGCACGTCGTAGATATAAGCGCGGATGCGGTCGCCGGGGCGGAAGTTCTCGCGCGGGATCATCTCGTCGCGGCGCACGACGCCCTCGGCGCGGCCGAGATCGACGACGACCGAGCCGAACTCCGAGCGCTTGACGATGCCATGCACGATCTCGCCGATGCGGTCCTTGTATTCGTCGAACTGGCGCTCGCGCTCGGCATCGCGCACCTTCTGGACGATGACCTGCTTGGCGTTCTGCGCGTTGATGCGGTTGAAATCGACCGGCGGCAGCGTCTCGGCGATGATGTCGCCGACCTGGGCGGCGGGGTTACGCGCGCGCGCATCGGCGAGGCTGATCTCGGTCTTGTCGTTCTCGACCATCTCGACGACGTTGAGATAGCGCGAGACATGGGTCTCGCCGGTGCGCGGATCGATCTCGACGCGGATGTCGTTCTCGCTGCCGTAATGGGCCTTGGCGGCGCGCTGCATCGCTTCGGCCATCGCCTGGATGACGACGTCCTTTTCGATCGACTTGTCGCGCGCGACGGCGTCCGCGATCTGCAGCAGCTCGGTTCTGTTAGCGGCAACGGCCATGATGATCTTCTCTCCTTATGCGCCTCAAAGGCGCGTCAATTCGTTTGCAAGTCTTGGGGCGTGTCGCCGGCACGTTTGCGCGCCTTCAGGTCCTCGGCGATGAGCGCGTCGGTCAGCACCAGCTTGGCCTCGGCGATCTGCTTGAACGGGATGGCGTGGCGCTGATTCTGCGCCTCGATCACGACATCCTGGCTTTCGAGACCGAGCAGCTTGCCGCGAAAGCGCTTCCTGCCATCCATCGGCGCATGAAGCTCGATCTTCGCCTCGTGGCCAGCCCAGCGGGCGAAATCGGCGAGGCGGGTCAGCGGCCGGTCGATGCCGGGGGAGGAAACCTCGAGTTCGAAATCGCCGTCGAGCGGATTCTCGCGCTCGATGAAATCGAGCAGGGCATGGCTCAGGATCGCACAATCCTCGACGTTCATCGTGCCGTCGGGACGCTCAGCCATGATCTGCAGGGTCTTAGTCTGGCCGCCCATCAGGCGCAGGCGCACCAGCCGGAATCCGGCCGCTTCCACGGCAGGCTCGATGATCGGCTCGAGATGGGCAATCTGCGAAAGAATCGGCGGAACTCCAGCAAAACCAATGGCTTCCCGGCGCGGCGATCCTTCCGGACCGCCACACAACAGTACGTTCTGTTGTCTGGGATGGGCGCTATCTACGCTTGGAGGCC
>Ga0310811_10001730_pt1 | contig 27160 bp, 8 predicted proteins | sample YCmetagenome_FD_207642 | JGI IMG/M metagenome (GOLD analysis project Ga0310811, IMG submission 207642) | Soil microbial communities from experimental microcosm in Duke University, North Carolina, United States - YC | ecosystem: Engineered > Artificial ecosystem > Soil microcosm > Unclassified ... | reverse complement strand
CGTGGCCGGCCGGTTCCGGCTCAGCGCGGAGGGGCGCCCCGCGCGACCAGTTCGGTGGGGAGCACCACCGTTCGCGGCCAGGAACGATCCCCCTCGATCCGGTGGAACAGCAGCTCGGTGGCGGTCCGGGCCAGCTCACGAGTGTCGTAGGCGATCACCGTCAGCGGGTACGGCACCAGGCGGGCCACGTCGAAGTCGTCGAACCCGAGCACCGCGGCGTCGCTGCCGCGCCGGTGCAGTTCCTCGATCACACCGAGGGTGATCCGGTTGTTCAGGGAGAAGAAGGCGGTCGGCGGATCGGGTCCTTCGAGCAGTTCGGAGACGACCTGGGCGGCCGCCGCCGGATCGCGGACGCCGTCGCGGACCAGCCGGGTGTCGTACGGCACGCCGGCCGGGGCCAGCGCGTCCTGCGCGCCGTCGAGCCGCTCGCGCATGGTGTAGACGCCGATGGAGTCGAGCAGGATGCCGATCCGGCGGTGGCCCGCCTCGACGAGCCGGCGGACCCCGGCCCGCGCGCCCCCGCGGTTGTCGAGCAGCACCGTGTCGGCGAGCAGCCCGCCGGCCGGCCGGTCGAGGAAGACCATGGGGGTGCCGAGTTCGATCTCGGCGCGCAGGAACGAGTGATCGTCGCCGGCCGGCACCACGAGCAGCCCGTCGACGCGGCGGGCGCACATGTCCCGCAGCAGTTGCTCCTCGCGCGCCGGATCCTCTTCGGAACTGGCGATGATGAGCATCGTGTCGTGTTGCCGGGCCACCTCGGCGGCGGCTCCCGCGATCGTCGCGTAGAACGGGTTGGCGATCTCCTCGATCAGCAGCCCGATCGTGGCGTTCGTCTGCCCGGAGCGCAGCGAGCTGGCCAGGGGGTTGCGGCGGAACCCGAGCTCGGCCACCGCGGCGAGCACCCGCTCGATCAGCTCGGGCTGGACGTGCGGCGCGTTGTTCACGACCCGCGAGACGGTTTTCAGGCTCACTCCGGCCAGGTCCGCCACGTCCGCCATGGTGGGCCGCCTCGTACGGCCGACGTCGCTAGCCATGAAGGAACCATACCGGCTCTGACCGCTATTGTGACAACGTTGTCCAAGCCATAGGAGCGCTGCATGTCCGATCTCGCCCTCGCCGTCGACATCGGCGGAACCAAGGTCGCCGCCGCCCTGGTCGCCGCCGACGGGACCGTCGCCGAGCGCGGGGTGCGGGCGACGGTCGTCTCGCCGGACCCCGAGGTGGTCTGGCGACCGGTGGCCGAACTCGTCCTGGAACTGCTCGCGGCGGCCGGCACGGCACGGGTGGTCGGCGTCGGCGTGGGCTCGGCGGGCCCGATCCACCTGCCGGAGGGCTCGATCAGCCCGGTCAACATCCCGGCTTGGCGCCGCTTTCCTCTGCTGCACCGCCTCGCGGAGCTGGTCCCCGGGGTCCCGGTCCGGCTCGCCGGCGACGGCAGTTGCGCCGCGGCGGGGGAGCACTGGCGCGGCGCGGGGCAGGGCGCCGACGACCTGCTGGGCATCGTCGTCTCCACCGGCGTCGGGGGCGGCCTGATCCAGGCCGGGCGGATGGTCGGCGGCCCGACCGGCAACGCCGGGCACATCGGCCACATGGTCGTCGACCTCGACGGAGTCCCCTGCCCGTGCGGGGGGCGTGGCTGCGTCGAGGCGATGAGCAGCGGGCCGAGCATGGTCGCGTGGGCGCTGCGCGCCGGGTGGCAGGCACCCGTACCGGCGCCGACCGGGGTGGACCTCGCGACCGCGGCCCGGGCCGGTGATCCGTATGCGTGCGAAGCGTTCCAGCGTTCCGGCCGTGCCCTCGCGGCGGGCATCGTCTCGACGGCGGCCATCTGCGACCTGTCCCGGGTGGTGATCGGCGGCGGTGTCTCGGCCGCCCACGACCTGCTCTTCCCGCCGCTGCGGGCGGCCATCGCCGAACACGGCCGGCTTGACTTCCTGCGGACGCTGACGGTGACGACGGCGAGTCTCGGCAACGCCGCAGGCCTGGTCGGCGCCGCGGCCCTGGTGCTCGCCCCGGAGGCGTACGCCGGTCGTGGCGTCGCCTCGCTCGCCTGACCAGACGGACGACCACGGGAAAACGAACGGGTTGTTTCGCGGAGGTTTCGCGGGGAGTCTTGACAACGTTGTCTCAGAGGAACCAGGCTAGCCGCGATCTCCAGCCGGGTGCGCCCTTCCGCGAGCCCGCCATCCCCTCGTGGAGCTTCCGCATGGTCCAAGACCTACGTCCCTACTCACGGCAGCGGTCGCGGCGGTTCTCGCTGCTTTACGGCACCCCTCCCGGCGCCGACCCACGCTGACCCGAGCTGACCCCCCTCGGAGCCGAACCGCTTGGGCGCGGACCTCTGGCCGGCATACGCCAAGCCAGGCCAGAGTCCCCCCGCGGGCAACTCGCGCCCCATCGCAGTCGGTCGACTGCGGCAGCCAGGGTCTTCATCCCCCGACGATCGACGCTCTCGACCTCCATCGAGTCGAAAGGCCCCCGTGATGTCACATCCCCCCTTTGCCCGCCTCTTGTCCCTGAGGCGGTTGGCCGCCGTGGCCACGGCGCTTTCGCTGCCGGTGTGGGTGCTCGCCGCCGCACCTTCGGCGAGCGCCGCGGCGCAGCCCGGCGACTTCATCTCCTCGTTCGAGACGGCCGACCCGCAACCCGCGGCGAGCACCGTCGAGACCGCGAACGGCAAGCCGGTCCAGGCGAACCTGAGCGGGTCCAACCCCGGACTGCCCGGCAGCGTGCTCGGCCAGGTCGGCGCGGTGACCGCGAGCGCGGACAACCCGCCCGGCGAAGTCGCCACGAACCTCAAGGACGACGACTCGTCGACCAAGTGGCTGGCGTTCAGCCGTACCGGCTGGGTCACCTACCGACTGGCCCAGCCCGTCGTGGTGAAGAAGTACGCGCTGACCTCCGCGAACGACGCGCCGGGCCGCGACCCCAGGGACTTCGCCGTCCAGGGGTCGAACGACGGCAGCGAGTGGACCGACCTGGACAGCCGGACGGGGGTGAGCTTCAGCGGGCGGTTCGCCACCAACACCTACAGCGTCTCCAACACGACCGCCTACACCTACTACCGGCTGAACGTCACCGCGAACTCCGGTGACTCGATCATCCAACTCGCCGACTGGAACATCAGCGACGGCTCGGACGTCGTGCGGCCTGCCACCCCGATGGTCAGCGTCGCGGGTCCCGGTCCCGTCGACGGCGCCAACATGAAGCCCGGGGCCGGATTCACCGGAGTGACCGCGGTGCGGTACGCGGGCTACGCCCAGGCGGGCGGTCGCGCGTACGCGACCAACAAGCTGTTCGACGTCAACATCCCGGTCGGGCCGAAGAGCCGGTTGACCTACAAGGTCTTCCCGGAGTTCACCGCCGACGACCCGCGGTACCCGTCCACCTACGTGGCCGTGGACCTGCACTTCACCGACGGCAGCTACCTGAGCAGCCGTTCCCCCGTCGACCAGCACGGTTACCCGCTCACGGCCGAGGGCCAGGGTGCGGCGAAGGTGCTGTTGACCGACGAGTGGAACGCGGTGCAGTCCGAGATCGGTGCCGTCGCCAACGGCAAGACGATCGACCGCATCCTGCTCGCCTACGACGACCCCCAGGCGACGGACTCGACCCGCTTCCAGGGCTGGCTCGACGACGTCGTCGTGACGGGCGTTCCGGCGCCGATCGACGGCCGCAGCCTGACCAACTACGTGGACACCCGGCGCGGAACCAACGCGACGGGCGGGTTCTCGCGCGGCAACAACCTGCCGATCTCGGCGATGCCGAACGGCTTCAACTTCTTCACGCCGGTCACCAACGCCGCGGCCAACAACTGGGAGTACGACTACCAGCGGGCGAACAACGCGGCCAACCTGCCCACGCTGCAGGGCCTGGAGATCTCGCACGAGCCCAGCCCGTGGATGGGCGACCGCAACCAGATGTCGGTCATGCCGGTGCCCGCAGGCGGGTCGCTCACCGGAGCGCCCAGCGGCCGGGCACTCGCCTTCAGCCACAACGACGAGATCGCACGGCCGGACTTCTACGCGGTCACGCTGCAGAACGGCCTGAACGCGCAGATGTCGCCCACCGACCACGGTGGGATCATGCAGTTCACCTTCCCGTCCGGGCAGGCCAGTGGAAGCCTCGTCTTCTACAACGGCACGTTCACCATCGGCACTGACGGCACGTTCACCGGCTGGGTCGACAACGGAAGCGGCCTGTCGGCCGGGCGCAGCCGGATGTTCGTGTCGGGCACCTTCGACCGGGCGCCGACGGCGACCTCCGCCACGTCCGCCACCTTCGACACCTCCGCGACGCGGCAGGTGACGCTGCGCATCGCGACGTCGTTCCTCTCGGTCGACCAGGCGCGCAAGAACCTCGACTTCGAGGTCACCGGCAAGAGCTTCGACCAGATCCACGCCGCCGCCACCGCGGCCTGGCAGGACCGCCTCGGCCGGATCGAGGTGCGGGGCGCCAACGACACGCAGCGGGTGACGCTGTACTCGAACCTGTACCGGCTGAACCTCTATCCGAACTCGCAGTCGGAGAACACCGGCACCGCCGCCAAGCCGCACTGGCAGTACGCCAGCCCGGTGTCCGCGCCGACCGGCACGTCGACCGCCACGCAGACCGGCGCGAAGATCGTCGACGGTCAGATCTACGTCAACAACGGGTTCTGGGACACCTACCGCACGGTGTGGCCCGCCTACTCGCTGCTGTACCCGGACATCGCGGCCAAGATCGCCGACGGGTTCGTCCAGCAGTACCGTGACGGCGGCTGGGTCGCCCGCTGGTCGTCCCCCGGTTACGCCGACCTGATGACCGGCACCAGCGCGAACGTCGCACTGGCCGAGGCCTACCTCAACGGCGTCAAGCTGCCCGACCCCCTCGCCGCGTACGACTCCGCGGTCAAGGACGCGACGGTGGCCTCCGGGCGCAGCGAGGTCGGCCGCAAGGGCATCGAGAGCTCCCTGTTCCTCGGCTACACGCCGACCTCCACCGGCGAGTCGGTGTCGTGGGCGCTCGAAGGCTTCATCAACGACTACGGCATCGGCAACATGGGCGCGGCCCTGGCCAAGGACCCGGCCACGCCGAAGTCGGAGCGCGCCAGGCTCAAGGAGGAGTCGGAGTACTTCCTCGAGCGGGCTCGCAACTACGTCAACCTCTTCGACACCAAGACGAAGTTCTTCCGCGGGCGTGACGCGGCCGGCAACTTCCTGGCCGGCGACCCGCTCGACTGGGGCGGCGTCTACACCGAGACCAACGGGTGGAACTTCGCGTTCACCGCGCAGCAGGACGGCCAGGGCCTGGCCAACCTGTACGGCGGGCAGAAGGCGCTCCAGGACAAGCTCGACCAGTTCTTCGCCACCCCGGAGAACGCCGACCGTTTCGGCGGGTACGGCACCCTCATCCACGAGATGCTCGAAGCGCGTGCGGTGCGTCTGGGCCAGCTCGGCATGAGCAACCAGCCCTCGCACCACATCCCGTACATGTACGACTACGCCGGAGCTCCGTCGAAGACGCAGGCGATCGTGCGGGAGATCCTCCAGCGCCTCTACGTCGGCGGCGAGATCGGCCAGGGCTACCTGGGCGACGAGGACAACGGCGAGATGTCGTCGTGGTACGTCCTCAGCTCGCTCGGCATCTACCCGCTGCAGGCCGGCTCGTCCAACTGGGCCATCGGCTCGCCGCAGTTCACCCAGATGACCGTCCACCGCGAGACCGGCGACATCGTGGTCAACGCGCCCGACAACAGCACGAAGAACGTCTACGTGCAGGGCGTGAAGGTCAACGGGAAGACGCAGCACTCGGTGTCCATCGACTCGTCCGAGCTCGCCCGCGGCGGCAGGATCGACTTCCAGATGGGCTCGAAGCCGTCGTCGTGGGGCACCGGCAAGCACGACGCCCCGCCGTCGCTGACCAAGGGCGACGAGGCGCCCAAGCCGTTCCAGGACACCACCGGCCCGGGCCTCGGCACCGCGACCGCGACCGGCGGGCAGGACGCGTCGAAGCTGTTCGACGACACGTCGACCACGCAGATGACCTTCGCCTCCGGCACGCCGCAGGTGAACTGGACCTACCGCGGAGGCAGGCAGAAGCCGACGTACTACACCCTCACCTCGGGGGCGAACGCGGGCGACCCGGCCGACTGGCGTCTGCAGGGTTCGAAGAACGGGATCACCTGGACCACTCTCGACTCCCGTAAGGGAGAGGTCTTCCCGTGGCGGAACCAGACCCGGTCCTTCAAGATCGACCACCCGGGGCGGTTCACCCAGTTCCGCCTGGTCGTGACCAAGTCCGTGGGCGCCGCGCAGACGAACCTGTCCGAGATCGAGTTGCTCTCCGGCGGCGACGTCCAGCTCACCGGCGACGACATCGCGGTGACCGGCGTGAGCGGCGTCCAGGCGCGGTCCGGCGCCGCGGTGTCGGCGCCGCTGGCCACCGTCACCGGGGGCGACGCGAGCGGCTACCAGGCCACGATCGACTGGGGCGACGGCACGCCGGCCACCCCGGGCACCGTGACCCTGAGCTCTCGGGGCGTCTACGGCGTCAGCGGCTCTCACACCTACGCCACGCCGGGTTACTACCAGGCCGGCGTGACGGTGACCGACGGCGACGGGCAGGGCTCGGACACGGCGGGGGTCGAGGTGGCCTACGCGCCGGCCTCCGGCCTCACCGCGGCCTTCGACACCGTGTGCATCGGCGACCAGGGCGTCGTCGCGGCCAACTGCGACGCCAAGTCGTGGGCGTACTCCCGTGCCGCTCTCGCGGAGGCGGGCGTGACCCAGGGCGAGCGGCACGACGTGCCCGGCACGGCGCTGCACTTCACGCTGCCGGAGATCCCGGCGGGGCAGGCGGACGACGCGACCGGCAACGGCAAGACGATCGTGCTGGACCTGCCGGACGACGCGAAGAGCATCTCGTTCATCGGCGCGGGCACTCAGGGCAACCAGAGCACCACCGCCACCGCGACGTTCAGCGACGGCAGCACCACCTCCCTCCCGATCCAGATGAGCGACTGGACGCTGGGCGGCAACGCGAACGGCACGCCGTCGTACGGCAACATCGTCGTCGCCAAGGCGGCGTACCGGCTGTACGGCACGAGCAGGGACAGCGCCCAGCCGTTCCTGTTCGCCACCGCGCCGTACCAGATCCCGGCGGGCAAGAAGCTGGTCTCGGTGACCCTGCCGGCGCAGTCCGGCGACCCGGGCTCCGCGGGCAGGATCCACGTGTTCGCCGTCGCCGACGACGGCACGCAGGCTCCCGCGCTGGAGACCACCGCGCCGCAGGCCCAGAAGGCCACCGCGGGGCAGGTCCTGTCTGCGGACCTCGGTACGGTCGCCGGCGGCGTCGTGGGCTCGGAGGGTTACCACGCACGCGTTCAGTGGGGCGACGGCACGGTTCCCGGCGACGCGGCCGTGGAGGCGTCCGGCAAGATCGGCGCACAGCACACCTACGCGCAGGAGGGCACCTACACGGTGCACGTCACCACGTGGGACACGCGGTCGAGCAAGACCGAGTCGTTCACCGTGACCGTGGCGCGGTCCGGGCGGCAGCCGTCGATCGCGGTGACGCCCTCGGCCCTCGCCGGTGACCCGATCACCGTCGACGGCAACGGGTTCGCCGCCGGCGAGCAGGTGACCGTGAAGCTCGGCACCAGCCCGGTGCGGAGCCTGACGGTCGCGGCCTCGTCGACGGGAGCGTTGCACGCGTCGGTCGAGGCGTCCGACGACGCCGAGCCCGGCCTGTACGCCGTCACCGCCGCCGGCACGTCCTCGCAGACACCGGCGACGGCCACCGTGCAGGTGACCGAGGAGCCCACGGCGCCGGTTTACCGGCCGGAGGCGCTCGCCTCCGCGACCTCCGGGCCTCGCGGCACGGCGATCGTGATCGACGCCAACGGGTTCGCCCCTGGCGAGGCGATCACGATCACCTTCGGTGACGGCCTGTCCGCCACCACCGTCCACGCGAACGGCGACGGCGTCGTCTCCGGACAGACCGTCAGCGTTCCGGGTACGGCCAAGCCGGGCTCGACCGAGATCACGCTGGCCGGCGCCGACTCGGCGACCAAGGTCGGATTGTCCTTCACGGTCACCAGTCCGAACTGATCCGAGGTAGTCCGAAGCCGCCGGTGGGCGGGGCCGTCATCACGGCCCCGCCCACCGGTGGTTTCCGGTACGGCCCAGTCGGCACGCGGCTCACCGGGACAGCCCGTCGCTGAGCCGGGCACCGCTCGTCATAGCCCTTCTCGAGCACGATCAGGCCGGCGGGAGCAGGTCGTGGGGCGTTGTCGCACCCTTACGGAATACTTGCTTGGTCATGGCTGATTCATTAGACGGTTCGAGAGCTCTGGATCTGGATGCGCCGGCGATCGGCGACAGGTTCCGGCTGTTCAACTTCACCCGCAGAGATGATCATGTTGCGTACCTGTGGGTGCTGCGGGCGATGGAGCGCCTGCGCGCGGTGCATCGCGTCCAGGTGGACGGCGATGACGTGATGACGGCGCTGCGGGATCTGGCGCTGGTCCACGATGAGGTTCCCCAACTGGACACGGGCCTCCGGAGCCGCTTGGACGCCCTGGCCGACGACGGCATCATCCACAGGCTTGAGGACGCGTCCCGGGCGGGAACGCTGGAGCGTTACCGCAACAGGCAGTCGGTGTACCAGTTCAGCGAGCTCGGCTACCGGGCCTTCGTCGCGGTCGAGGATGTGCTGGCCGCCAGAGTCCGCGACGCGAACCTGTCCCGCCTGGTGTTCTCGGACATCCTCGACGACCTCAAGGCGCTGGCGGCGGCGAACCGTACGGGACACCAGGAGCAGGTCTATCGGCGCCTGTCCCGGTTGAACCAGGTCATGGAAGACATGGTTCGCCGGTCCGCTCAGTTCCATGTGACTCTCAACCAGATCGTCACCTCCACAGAGACCTCACCTGAGCTGTTCCTTCGCTACAAGAACGCCCTGCTGGTCCACATGAGCGACTTCATGGCGGAGCTTGATCGCTACCTGCCTCGACTGGATCGAGCGGTACGGGACGTCGAGGCGACCGGAATCAACACGATGCTCGTCCGGGCGGCCGATGCCGACGACCGGCCCTTTCTCGGCACCGTCGAGCGGATCGAGGACTGGAAGAGACGCTGGCAGGCATTGCGGGCATGGTTCACCTCCACGCCGGGGCAGGAGTCCGGTGCCGCGGATCTGCGGCGCGCGACCAGGGCGGCCGTGTCGGGTGTGATCGCGCTGCTCCGTCAGCTCACCGAAGCCCAGCGCGGCGGCGTGAACCGGGCCTCGGAGCTGCGGCATCTCGCCCAATGGATCTACAACGCACCCGACGAGGACGCGGCGTACGCGCTGGCGTCGGCGGCGTTCAACGTCGGCTCGGCACGCCATCTCGGTGGAGCCCACGATGACGTCGAGGAGATCTCGTCGTCGGCCACGTGGTGGGATGCGCCGGGGATCGAAGTCGCACTCACACCATTTCGTACGGGGCGACAGGCCGGGCCCGGTCTGCCGCAGCCTGTCCGCTCCGACACCGGACAGCGGGCCGATCTGAGGCGGCGCCAAATCGCGGTCAGAGCGGCCGAGAGGGCGGCCGCGGAGAGCCTCGCGGCACGCGGAGCCCATGACCGCGTCCTCGATGAGGCGGAGACCAGAGTGTTGATGTCCTTGCTGACCAGAGCGCTGGAGGCCCGGTCGGTCGTCGCCGGGCGGCTGGAATCCGGATCCGGCAGCGACGACACCGTGCTGATGCGACTCGTCCCGGATGTGAAGGGCGGCGCCGTCCGCACCGCTCACGGCATGCTGCACCTGCCGGGATTCGCCTTGGAGATCGTTTCGCGTTCCGGGAGGGCACATGGCTGAGCCACGGGCGGCGGCCGAGGTCCAGGCCGGCGATCTCGGCGCGTACCAGGACGCGGTTCGGCTGGTGCTCACCAGTGACCTGATCACCGCGGTTCATCCCCGGCCGGGAGTCCTGGAGAGGGTGCTGCCGTGGGCGGACGAACTGACGCGCGACCTTCACGATCTGTTCGGCTACACCTTGATCGCGACGACCCGGCACGTGCGGTTGATCCGTCAGCTCGACACCCTGAACCCGTCCCGGGGGAAGATCTTCACCAACAGGGCGGGTAAGGCGTTCGACCGTCGGCGCCTGGCGTATCTCTGCCTGATCATCGGCTCGTTTCAGAGATCACGTGTGGAGATCAGCCTGGCCGATCTCGTCCGTCAGTTCGGCCCTGTCGCCAACTCCATCGAGGGGCTCGGCTTCGATCCAGTCGTCCCCGGCCACAAGGGAGCAGTCGTCGACGTGCTCGGCTGGCTGGTCGAGCGGGGAGCCTTGAGCCTCTCCGACGGTTCGATCGAGGCATGGGCGCGCGGTGACGGGGGCGACGCCCTGTACGACATCGACCACGACATCTGCGCGATGATCTTCCGGCCGTCGCGTCCGCTGCAACATCTGACCAGCGCCGCCGGTTTGCTGGACGGCGCCGGGTCTGTCGAAAGGAGGGCGCGGAGGCTGCTGCTGGAGCGCCCAGTGGTCTACTACTCCGACGTCGACGCGGACACGGCCGCGGTTCTCATGCGCGACGACGTCGCCGAGAACCTGGCCCGGCTCACCGGCCTCGTCGTCGAACGCCGAGCCGAAGGCGTCCTGCTCGCCGACCCGATGGGACGGTTCACCGACAGGCCCTTCCCCGGCAGGGGCGCGGTCATCAACCGCGCCGCAGGTCTCCTGATCGCCAGGATCGCCGACCTCCTTGAGGAAGGCGGCGTGCTGGGGCGCGTTCAGGCGCCGACCGAGGCCGAGGTGCAGCGGGACCTGCTCACACGGATCGACTCGGCGCTGCCGCAATCCGGAGTCGTCCGTGATCTCGCCTGGTCCGAACGGGCGCAGATGCCCGGACAGGCTTCGCAGGCGCTCGTCTTCGTGGAGCGGCACAGGCTGGAAGAGCTGATCGGGGAGTTGTACGAGCGGTTCGGCGCGGCCTCCTTCACCGGCGCCTGGCAGCAGGATCCGCAGGGGTTGCTCGACGCCGCGGTCGCCCTGCTCGAGGACCTGCGCCTCACCCGCTCCGTACCCGGCGGCGTTCTCGTCCTTCCGGCCGCGCTCCGCTATCGCAACATCTCCTTGGCGATCCCGGCGCCGCCCAAAAACCAACTTGATCTCTTCGATGGAGACCTGAAATGAAGCGGTTCAAACCGTCCCGTGCCGGTTTGATCAACATCTGGGACTACACGGACGAGGAGTTCGTGTTCGCGGACGGCAGGCTGGTGCTCCGCGGCCACAACGGCTCCGGCAAGACCAAGGCCCTCGAGGTGCTGTTCCCCTTCATCCTGGACGGCGTCGTGGACGCTCGCCGGCTGGATCCATTCAGCGGCGAGAACCGCACGATGAAGTCCAACCTCCTGTACCGAGGACAGGAGTCGGAATACGGGTTCGTGTGGATGGAGTTCGCAGCGGGCGTACGGACCGTCACGCTGATCATCGCCATGCACGCCCACAAGGACCGGCCGGAGGTCAAGAGGTCGTACTTCGTGACGGCCAAACGGCTTGGTGTCGACTTCGGTCTCTTGACGGACGATTCCCGGCCACTGACCGATCAGCAACTGAAACGTGCGCTGGAGCCCGAGGCGTGGCACAGCAGCCCCACCGACTACCGGGACGCGGTCGACGACGCCCTGTTCGGGCTGGGGCGCGAACGGTACATCCAACTGCTCGACCTGCTGCTCGCGCTGCGCAGGCCGTTGCTGGCCAAGGACCTGGACCCGGGCAAGGTGTCCGACACCCTCACCGCGGGACTGAGCCCGGTGCCGGAGAACCTCGTCGAGCAGGCCGCGCGCGACTTCGACAACCTGGCCGCCGTCCAGCGGCAGGTCGACGACCTCACGGCCGCGGACGGCGCCGCGAAGGCCTTCCTCGAGGCCTACGCCGGCTACCTCCGAGCCGAGGTGCGTTTTCATCTCGACCGCATCGCGAGCCGTACGCAGCAGGTGGTGAAGCAGGCCGGCGAGATCGCGGTGGCGGGAACCGAGATGCGCCGGGCGGATCTCGCGCGGAGCGAGGCGGAGCAAGCACGCGAGGTCGCGAGCGCGGAACAGAACAGACTGTCCGCCAGACTGGACGGACTCAAGAAGGACAGCGCGTACACCGCTCAGGGAGAGCTCGAAACCCTCCGCGGGCAGGTCGGCAGGCAGGCGCAGGAGATCGTTCACGAGCGGGACGCGAACGCCAGGTCGGCCACGCGCATAGCCGATCTCCTCAAGGAGGCCGACGACGCCGACCGGCGGCTGAAGAGTGCTCGTGACGGAGCCGGGCAGTTCGCCTCCGACCGAGCCGAAGCCGCGAGGCTCGCGGGAATCGTGCAGGCGGAGGATGACGATCTTCAGGCCGCCAGAGCGCATGTCAGCGCACGCCGGCAAGACGTGGAGGACGTGCAGGCCTGTCTGCAGAAGGTCGGCGACACGGAGAAGGACCGGCGCCGGGCGGAGCAGGCCGTGGACAGGGCCCGGGGAAGGACCGAGGCCGCGGAGCAGGCTGTCGAGGCCGCCGTTCGGACCCTTGAGGAAACGCGCGCACAGGCGCTGGAGCGACTGCACGCCTGGGCCGGCAGGTGGTCCGCGGACTCCTTGGTGAGCGCGGACGACCTCGCAGCCCTCGTCGAAGGGCTGGACCGCCTGGGAGAGGCGGGCGCCCCGCGCCTCGCCGAAGTCTTCGGCGACCTGACCGAAGAGCGGCGGACGGTGCTCGCCCAGGGCGTGGCGGCGGCAGACGCACGGTCGGCGCAGCTGTCGGCGGATCTCGAACGGCTGGGCGCGCTCCTGGAGGAGATCGCGGCTGAACGCGACGACGCGCCCGCGCTCTCCGGCGCCCGGCGCGCCGACCGGACGGCACGGCGGGGCGCAGCGCTGTGGCAGCTCGTACGGTTCGCCGACGAGGTCTCGGACGCTGACGCGGCGGCTGTCGAGGGAGCCCTTGACGCGGCAGGCTTGCTCACCTCGTGGATTCATCCCGATCCGCAGCTCACCGCGGCCGCCGTGGAGCAGGCCGAGGCCGACGCCTACCTGCTCCCGGCTCCGGCCGGGCTGCGGCCGAGTGGGCCGACCCTTTCGAGCGTCCTCGTTCCGGAGGACCAGGACCATGTCCCCGGTCAGATCATCTCCGACGTGCTCGACTCGATCGCGCTGACCGACGCGCTGATCGGTTCGGCCGCGACACCCGCGGTCACCCGGCGAGGGCAGTTCACCTTCGGGACGCACCTCGGCGCGCAGCCGAAGACCGCGGCGGAGTACATCGGCGCGACCAACCGCGCGGCTCGGCGGCGGGCACGGATCGCCGAGTACGAGCGGAACATCGAGGCCATGTCCCAGGACCTGTCGGCTGCCCGGGGGGAGGGCGACCGGCTCAGGGAGCGGCTGAACGATGTGAGCCGGGCCAAGTCGGAGCTTCAGCCGGTGGGCACGGACATCCTCACGGCGGTGAGGACGCTGGCGGAGAAATCGACCGTGCTGGCATTGGCCCGTGCCGAACACGGCGAGTCCACCAAGGCTCTGGACGGTGCCGTCGCCGAGGTGGACGCCGAACGCCGCAGGCTGAGGCAGGCCGCCGCGGACCGGAACATGCCCACTGAAGCGAAGGAGATCGAGGCGATCGCCGCGGCGATCACGGATTTCATCACCGCCGCCGAGCGGCTCTCCGCGCAACACACGCACATCGCGTCTTCGGAAACGGACCTCGAGTCGCGGCGCCGTACGATCGCCTCACTGGAGACGGAACACCGGACCGCGCGCGACACCCTGGCCGAGAAGGAGAAGGCGCACGAGGGCGCCGCCGAGCGCCTGACCGCCATGGAAGAGGCGCTGAGCGCACCGCTGAAGGAGATCCTGAGCCAGATCAACCAGGTGGAACAGGCGTTCGCCGTGGCCGCCGATGCCTGGAAGACCGCGGACACGTCGGTCCGCGACGAGCACGACGCCCTGGTCAGAGCCACGTCCGCGCATGAACACGGGAAGACGGGCCTCACTGCCGCACTGGGTGAGCTGCTCGACCAACTGGCGGCGTTCGGGCCGCTCGCCCAGACGGATCTCCGGCCGGTCCTCGGAATCGGTTCAGGGCCGGCGTGGCCGGACCGGGCTCAGTGGGTGGAGCCGGAACAAGGCGTGACCGAGATCATCGAACGGCTGGCCGACCAGGACGCCGCCGCGGTGATCGGATCCATCCTGCCGGACGGCACGGCCGACCTCCGCGGGCTATACGAGGCGGCCACCGTGGGACGGCAGGCCGGAGAAACGGCCAGGAAGCGCGCTCGTGACCGGATGTCGGAAGCGCTGAACGAGTTCGGCGAGGCACTGAACGCCTGCGAAGAGGACTATCGGCTGGACTGGCAACCAGGGGAGTCCGTGGTCGTCGTGCAGGTTCAGGATGCCGACGGCCGTCACCCGGTCGCCGAGTTCGCGCGGCGCATCGCGGACCGTGCCGAAGAACAGGGCGTCCTGCTGGAGGAACGGGAGCGGACGGTCCTCGAGGACGAGCTCCTCGCCGGCCTGGCGCAGCAGATCTTCGACCGCGTTTTCGCCGCGAAGGACCTCGTCAAAGGCATGGACGCCGACACCAGATCCAGGCCGATGTCGACCGGCACGACTGTGGGCATCCGCTGGGTGGTGGCGGACAAGATCACCGATTCGGAGCGGGAGATGTCCGAACTCCTGGGACGGGATGGCCTGGGGGTCGCCCAGCTCGCCGACCTGCGCCGCATCATCCGGCAGATGATCCGGGAGTACCGGGCCGGCCATCCGCGGGCGACCTACAAGGAGGTGCTCTCCAAGGTCCTCGACTACCGAACCTGGCGTTCCTTCGAACTCCGGCTCAAGGTCCCGGGGCAGGAGGAGGTGCGGCTCAGCAAGAAGCGCCATTCTCAGATGTCCGGCGGAGAGAAATCCGCCGCGATCCACCTGCCGCTGTTCGCCGCGGCGAATGCCCTCTATTCGTCGGCATCGGACACCTGCCCGCGGCTGATCGCGCTTGATGAGGCGTTCGCGGGCATCGACGACATCTACAAGCCGGACCTGCTGGGGCTCACCGTCCGCTACGACCTGGACGCGTTCATGACCGGTCACGACCTGTGGGTCCGGTACGAGACGGTTCCCGCGGCGGCCCACTACGACATGCACAGCGACAAGGCGTCGCACACGGTCTCGGCGATGCTCGTCATGTGGGACGGATGCCAGCTCATCGACTCCGCCGCCGGGTTCTCCGGCAACGAAGAACTGGCCACGGAGTTGCTGGGGTTCACCCCGAGCCGGCGCGTGCCCCTTGAGGACGGGTTGCTGGGACTGACGGAGCGCGCCCCGGGGGGCACGCGTTGACGGAGTCGGCGAAGTTCACGGAACCCGGGTTCGCACGGCTGATCTCCAAGGCGCGCCGATCACTCGAGAGCACGGGAGGGGACCTGGCCGCGAATGTCAGGATCCCTGCTCCCACTGACGCAGAACGTAAGGCCATCGGCGGGCTGCTGGGCCGGCGGCATATCCGATCCGGAGTGAAGCAAACGACGGTCAACCTGGCCGAGTTGGACGCCGCCTTACGCGCGAGGAGCGGGGCCGGGCTCGTCGATCTTCTGGAGAAGCTGGGACCGGAGCTGCGGAACCGGCCTCAGGCTTTGGAGCAGGAACGCAAGGCGAAAGCCGACTTGCTGGCCGTGGCCCAGGCGAGCCCGCTCTACGGCAGTGCCGAGTGGTTCCGTGACTGGGTGGAAAGGCTCGTCAGGGATGGCACCTTCACCAAACTGACCAGAGAACCGGGGAGGTTCGCTCAGGCCGTCCGCGTGCTTGAGCGCATCGATGGGAACCTCGTTCCCTTGCCCAAGCTCGCCGGCCAGGCAACGGGGCACTCGCATGCGCTCGACCATCCGCGACCGCTGTCCGGCCTGGTGCTCGCGGCATTGGCGATTCGCGCGGGAGTCCCGAAGCCGAAGGGCGCCGAGGAGCGTCGGGAGCTCTGGGACCGGTTCAATGTGATCGTCGACGATCTGGCCAGTCGTGTTCTGGTGCTCAATCTTGCTGCTCGGGGAGCGGGGCTGGGGGAGTGGCTTACTGGTGCGGCCTCCTTCGGCACGCCCTTTCAGGTGACCTTGCACCAGCTCGTCACGCATGCGCTCCATCTCGACCACCCGATCGTGTACGTCTGCGAGAACCCCGCGGTGCTGCGAGAAGCCGCCGAGGTGCTCGGTCCGAGAGCCTTGCCGCTGATATGCGCGGAGGGCAGACCGTCTACGGCGTTCCACCGGCTTGCGCGGAAGATCACGGATAGCGGGGGTGAGCTGCGGTATCACGGGGATTTCGACTGGCCCGGTGTGGAAATGGCCGGCGCCGTGATTTCGCGCCACGGTGCGATGCCGTGGCGACTCGCTGCCGACGACTACCTCCAGGCGGTTGGGCGGGAGAGCGGCGATCTGATACTGGACGGCGATGAGCGCCCGACACCCTGGGACGTGGAGCTGGGGCAGGTGATGGCACGTGTCCGCAGGCCGATCTATGAGGAGACCGTGGCGGATCTGCTCCTGTCCGATCTCGACCGCGACGCCCCGTCACTCTGACGATCACAACTCCGTCGGATGAATCCCGAACATCCCTCGCGATAGTCCTTTTCGAGGAACCGGCCGGGCGAGGACGACGGGGGACGGCGTTCGAGGCGGAATGGACAGCCGGATCAGGAAATGCGCGATACCACTAATGGTGTCCACGACCACTTATGACGCCTGGTAGTGCCGTCGACGCATTCTCGGATGTCAGCCCCTGTCCCGAAGGTCTTGACGATCGCCCGCCTGCGGTTAACGTATGGCGTAGGCTCGATCGCTTGTGTGAAAACGGGGTCCGCGCTGCACACGAAATTCTCGTTTCGTGAGGCAGCGCGATGAGGGGTGCGGAAACAAAAAAGAAATTCACTTAATCAGTCATGCAATGGGGAACGTATTCCGGCCGACGGATGCTCCTCTTCGTCGAGTCGCGTATCCGAATGGACGGAACCGGCGATGGCAAAACGTGGTGTTTCCATTCTCGACCTGGCGGCTCCGTTCCCCGGTGCCCAGGCACTGGTTCCGGACGACCTCGCGTCCCGGCTCGAGAACCTCGCCGTCGTCTCGCATCAGGCGACGACCAGTCCCGGCGTGATGATCCACTCCGGCGTCGTCCAGCCCATCGCCGACCTCGGCTTCCCGTCCCTGCGCGATTGGGACGTCGAGGTGCCCGGGCTGAACTCGGGACTGCCGTTCCGTCTCGTCCGCACGAGGACGACCCCCGGCGCCGGACAGACCCTCGAGCCTGCCGGGGCCGCCTCGTTCCTCGATCTCTTCGTCGATCGGATCGCCATAACCGTGCCCGGTCTGCGGCCGGCGACGCTCGTGCCGTCCGCTCCCGCCGTCGTCGCGCACCTGCTGCCGGACACGACTCGGAGCAAGGTCCGGATCGTCGGCTCAGGCGTCGTGCGCATCGATCTGTCGGGCGCCGGCGATCTCGTCCGCTTCGTCGACTGGCCGGACCCGTTCGACCCGTCCGCCCCCTCGGGAGCCGTCTATCGGGTCACCTTCGACCCGGTGAGCTTCTTCATCGGGGGTTCCGACATCGGGATGACGGTGGACCGCCTGGTATTCGACGCGTCGTCGGAGATCACGCCCCCGGAGATCATCGCCCGCGGCCAGACGCCGGGCTGGCAGGGCATCTCGATCGCAGAGGCGACGCTCTTTCTGCCGCCTGACACACCGCTGGTCGACAAGATCAACGTCGGCGTCAAGGACGTCCTGCTCGGCAGACCCGCCGGCCTGCAGGGGGAGATCCAGGTGGAGCTCGGGCGCACGCCGATCAGCGGCGCCGCCGTGGAGTTCCTCCAGGATTTCGAGGACTCCGAGCAACCCAGGACCGTCTCAGGCTCCGGCCGGGAGCTCACCGTCCCGTTCATCACGGGGACGCCGAGCACCGGCCGGATGCGCGCCAGGCTCAACCCCTCCGCGCTCGGCGCGTCGACCCACCCGCACATGACGTGGTCCCTGCCCGACGGCACCCTCGTCGACCAGGACGACTCGGGCTGGTTCACCACCTCCGTCGGCGAGACGATGAGTGGCCGCTTCTCCGAGGAGGTCGCCGGAGAGAAGGTGTTCGACTCTCCGACGAGTTACACCTTCGTCCAGTCCGAGGCGGAGGTGAAGCACGCGGCCAAGGTGAACGTGCACGTCGGCGCGGTCGACATCGCGAACGTCGTCGCCGTCGCCGGCACCGCGGCGGACCTGAACCTGCTGGAGTTCGAATCGGCGCTCAACCCGGCCGACGCCGCGAATCTGCGCTGGCAGCACGGGGAGGGCGCGGACGCTCACACCCGCACCGGTCCGGACTTCGTCCTCATCCCGAGCACCGATCCCGGCACGAGCCACGTCGTCGTCACCGACCCGGACAAGCGCACCCGCCGCATCCGCGTCGACGTGCTCGCCAAGGGTGAGCTCCTCATCGGGGCGCAGGACGGCGTCCACGACCGGACGGGCGCTCTCCTGCAGGTCCGCGGCGTCGACCAGACCTACGGCCTCAACGCCTTCCACCGGGACGCCTCCCTCGTCCCGTTCTCCACGCCGGTCGCCCTGTCCGACGGCGCGGTCAGCGTCCCGGACGGCGGGCTGGCCGAGGTGACCGTGGAGCGCGGCAGCGGCACCGAACCGGACGCCCCGCCGCCGCCGGTGACCGAAGGCGAGATCCGCCACCTGACGATTCTCTTCGACTACGGGCTGAGCAATCCCAAGACGTTCGGCGCCCTCGCCCCCCGCACTCGGGGGCCCGACATCCAGGCCTCCGTCCAGGCGTGGGCGGCGTTCTTCCCCGACGCCCGCTTCGTGGTCATCGGCCGCGCCTGCGACATCTCGGACGGCCCCCTCAACGCAAAGCTCGCGACGCAGCGGGCGGACGCCGTAAAAGGCTGGCTTCCGGCCGACAGGACGCTGGCGCGCGGTGAGCAGACCACGCCGAGCCAGGAAATGGCCGATGCACAGAACGCTGTCGCTGGACTGTCGCCCGCCGAGAAGGGCGCCAAATGGTTGATCAAAGAAATCCCTGAAGACGTGCGGAAGGGCTGGGGCAAAGCCTCGACCTACACGACCCGCGTGGAGTATCGGCGTGCCGACATCTACGCCGTCGACGGGACCTACACCCCGCCGGCAGACGCGGGCGCCTCCGACCAGCGCTCGCCGACCGACACTCAGGAACTCGACCCAGCGCTGCGGCGCAGCTACGTCCCGGGCGAGGACGCCGACGAGGTGGTCCTCCCCGAACCGCGCGATCCGCGTCTGGCCTGGCTCGTCCGCCTGCTCGTACGGTGGGACTCTCCCACGGTCACCGACTGGTCGGACGCCATCCCGACCCAGGCCGAGTTCACCTTCGAATGGGCGACCACGAACGTCCAGACCGTGCCGGCGCCCGGTGGCGGCGACTCGCCGGTGCCGGTCCGCGCGCCCTCCGAGCCCGTCGGGCAACCGTCGACCGAGGTCTACACGCTGACCGGACGCTGGTCCTACGACTCCCGATCGGGGCAGACCGTCTTCTCGCTCTCGATCGCGTCCTCGGGCGACCCCAAGGGCCTCGCGGCGATCGACTCGGAGTTCCTCGCCGTCGCGCTCGCCCTGGCCCCCGCACTTCTGGCCGGGATCGGCGCCTCGGGCGTGGACGGCCAAATGGTGCGGGTCGCCGCGCTCGCGATCGCCGCAGGCGTCCTGTCGAGCGTCGCAAAGGACGGCGAGGTCGTCATCCACGCCGCCGAGATCGAGCATCGGCAGCGGAGCCTCACCGACACCACCGGCTTCCGCACGCGGGTCCTGTTCGACTACACCGCTTCGTTAGGGCTCGACATCGAGGCCGCGGGCCTCGGTGGGATCGCCACCGACGACGGCCACCCGCTCAAGGTGCGGTACAAGAAGGTCGGCCTGGAGTTCGACGATTCCAAGACCGAGTGGTACGACAAGGTCGGCCTCGTCTATGAGGACGTGTCGTTCGAGGTGGCCGACCCCGGCCGATGGCAGATCGACGGACCGCTCGGGCAACTCCTCCAGGTCGTCGCCACCCGCGCCGGCGTCGGCTCGACGTGGTTCGAGTGCGATCTGGAGTTCGCCCTCGACCTCGGCGTCGTGTCCGTCACCGGTGCCACCGTCCGGTGCACCTTCGGCGATGACGGCTTCTCGGCCGAACTGCGCGGGCTCGGCGTCGGCGTCGACATCCCCGGAGTCCTGCGCGGTGAGGGCCGGCTCGTCCTCGGAGACGGCGGCGCGTTCAAGGCCGCCCTCGAACTCGACCTCGTCAGCGTCGGAGCCAAGGCGATGGGCGCGCTCGCGTTCGATCCGGCGCACGACTTCCTGTCGATTTCGCTCGGCCTGGTGCTGCCCGTCGGGATCCCGCTCGGTGCGACGGGCCTGGGCATCTTCGGCTTCCTCGGGCAGTTCGTGTCCAACGGCGCCCGCGCGCTGCCACCCGGCTTCGACAACGATCCTGTCGGGCGTGAGATCGCCTGGTTCCGTGACATCCCGTACGAGAACAAGTTCGCCCCGCTGCGCGGCCAGTGGGCGATCGGGCTCGGCATGATCGTCGGGACGCTGCCCGACAGCGCGTTCACGTTCAACGCGACGGGCATGTTCGTCGTCGCCTTCCCCGATCCGACCGTCGTCTTCGGCATCGACGCCAAGCTCGTCGAGAAACCCGCGGCCGCCCCGAGCACACAGGGCGCCCCCGCGGACCCGAGTCTGAGCATCCTCGGGCTGGTCTCCATCAACGATGAGGCGGTCGCGGTCGGCGTCCGCGGCCGATACACGATCCCCAAGGTGCTCGAGTTGCTCCTGCCGATCGACGGCTACTTCCCCTACCCGTCCACTCCGAAGGACGCCTATGTCCGCATCGGATCCGACGGTGTGGTCAGCGAGGGGCGTCCCGGCGACCCGGTGACCATCAAGCTTCTGCCCGGCACGCTCGACGTGCCCGCCTTCTCCTATCTCATGATCGAGGAGAGTAAGCTCCACCGGCTCGGCGGCGATCCGGAGTTCAACTTCGACGGCTTCTCCGTGGGCTTCGGCGCCGGGTGGGAGATCAGGTGGTCGGCGGGCCCGATCAGGCTCGAGGCGTCAGCCAAGATCCTCGTGGGCTTCGGCACGAACCCGATCCTGCTCAAGGGCGGAATCTTCGTCAAGGGCGAGCTGAGCCTCGTCGTCGTCAAGGTCTCGGCGAAGGGGTCGATCGTCGCGACCGTCTGGAACGATGGCGGCTTCTTCCCCGCGGTCAACCTCAAGGGCGAGTTCTGCGGCTCGGTCTCGTTCTTCTTCTTCTCCATCGAGGGCTGCGTCGGCATCGAGATCGGCGCCCCGATCACCCCGGACGCCCCGCCGCCTCCACCACCGATCGGCAAGGTGTCGCTGACCGACAGACGCGGCTTCACGACCGCTCTGGCGACCACCACCTCGCCGGGCCTGGAGCAGACCGTCTGGCCCGACACCGTCCCGGTCATCGAGTTCACCCACCACCTGGACGTCGATCTGAGCGGCGGCGCGTTCGGCCCCGGCCCCGGTCCGGCCGGGCCCACCTGGTCGGGCACGAGCGAGATGAAGTACGCCTACCGGCTGACCGGCGTCGAGATCGTCCCGGACGGCGGCACCCCGCTGCCGGGTCCGCTCGACTCCGGCTGGTGGCTGCCCACCTCACGCCCGGGCGTCCTGAGCGACGGGGACGTCGCCGTCTCGGAGTCCGAGGGCATGTTCCTCGCCCTTCTCGCCTGGGACCCGGGGCCGTGGACGTACTGGCTGACCGACGGCGGCGCGGGCACGGACGCCGACCCCGCCGGCACTCCGGGACGGCTCTGCGACCCGCCGGCCCGGCCGAAGCCCAACTGCGTGCTCGGCGAACTCGGCCTGCGCGCCGGCCCTGACGACGTCCGCTTCTTGACCGCGCACGCGGGCGAGCCCCCGTTCCCGTCCCGCTTCACGCTCCTCGCCCGTGAGCGCGCGTACGGGAGGCCGCTCGCCTCGCTGGTGCCGTTCGTGGCGGCGCAGGGATGGTCCCTGACTCCGGGCCGGGTCGACGCCGGCCCCTTCGGGGAGGACGTCTGGTGGCTGGCCGGGATCACCCAGCACTCGTTCACCGTACGGACGACCGAGTTGCGCGGCCGGCTCGCGCCCGAGATCCGCGACGCCGACCTGCTGCTCGTCGTCTGCCGGGACTTCCGCCGGCGGCCGCCGGTGAAGCCGCAGCGGACGTGCGCCGTGGTCGCCGACCGATTCGGGCCGGGCGCGGATCTCGGCACCGCCAACGCCATCGGGCCGGTGAAGATCGACTCCTACTCGACGGACATGCGGACCTTCGAGGGCGTGAACGGCGTCGGCACGACCCTGCGCTACCCGAACGACGGCATGGCGTTCCACCTCCCGGAGGCGGCCGACGAGGTGCTCGTGACCCTTCACCCGCTCGGCAGTTCCGCCGAGGTGCGGGCCTACGACGCCCGCGGGGCCGTGGTCGCGTCCGACCAGGTCTCCCAGGGCCGCGATCCGGTCGACGTCGTCCTCACGGCGCCGGGCATCGTGCGGGTCGACCTGTACCGCGGCTCCTTCGAGGTCGGCGTCGTCAAGATCTGCTGGGGTGGCGCGGTCGCCGGGCCTCAGCTTCCGGACGACTCCACGACGGGCGCCTTCCCTGTAGTCATGGGAACGGCGGTCGGGAGCGGCGAGCGCGAATGGACCCCCACGGTCGAGCAGGAGATACGCACCGGGGAGGGGATCTGCTCTCTCGTGCGGTACACCCCGCCCGACGCCAAGGCGACCTGGTCGGCGGTCCGCATCCGCGAGTGGTCGGGCACCGGCAAGAACGACGCCGGGCGCATCGGCCTGGTCCGGCTGTGCGGCGTGAGCGGGTCCGCGGCCGCGCAGGCGGAGGCCAACGCCGCCTTCGCGGCACACCTGCTGGCCACCATCAACGACCGCGCCTCAGCCGAGGAGCCCGCACGCAAGGACCTGCTCGAGGCGAACCGGGGCTACACGATCAACGTGTCGTGGCAGTGGCAGGGCTGGGTGAAGTCCGAGAGCCGGCCCGAGCCACCCGTCGTGCCGCCGTCCGGCGCCTGGCAGAACGGCCCGGTGCAGTCCTACCGGTTCAGGACCGCGGCGCGGGCGGTGACCACCGGGGTCCCGCCGGCGGAGCTGACCGACGAGCGCGACTTCGACCCGCGTTCTCTCCTGCGCTATCTCATCGCGTTCGAGCCGGACACGCACTCCGCGCCTCACCTGCTCGACGACACCCTCCTCGTCCACCTCGCCGTCGACCACGGCGAGCAGCTCGCGGCGCTCTACGGGCGCCACCTGCAACTGCGGCTTCGCCGTACCGACCCGCCGCCGGGCAGCATGGCCGAGCAGGACCATCCCGACGACGAGGCGATCGACGTCGGCTGGGGCCCGCTGTTCGACGCCTACCGCCCCCTCGGGCAGTTGCTCTTCCTCCAGGCGATCCGCGAGGCGCCCTGCCTGGAGGAGCCCGCGCTCGGCGGCACCACCGGCGAGATCACCGCAGACCTCGTGCCGGGCGCGTGGTACGACCTCATGCTCATGGCGACGCCGGCCGCCCGGCCCGACGCCGAGGACGTCGTCGTCTCGCGGGCCCACTTCCAGGCCTCGCGCTACCGCGACGCCGGCGAACTCCTCTCGGCTCTCGGCTTCGCCGTCCCCGGCCCCGTGGCGTTCATCGCGCCGGACGCCATGGTCGCCGCCGCCGTGCCGCCCGCACCGCTCGCCGTGGGCGACGGAGACCTCGACGCCGCGCTCGCCGCCGTCGGCCTCGATCCCTGGCCACTGGCCGACCAGGCGCGCACGTCGATCCTCTGGCTTGACGACGCCGGCACGTGGAAACTCGCGGGCCTGCTGCTCGAGGCGCCGGAGGCCATCGTCCGGACGGGCCGGACGGCGCTCGACGTCACGGCCTGCGCCTACGGCGGGGTCACGCTCGCACAGCGCTGCCGCAACCTCGCAGGCACGCGGGTCCTGCTGACGCCGTCCGCGCCGGTCGCCGTGACAGGCGCCGACACCATCACCCTCGCCCTGACCCGCACGGTGACGGACAGGACGGGGACGGCGTCCTCGACGACGGTCACGGGCCGCCGGTTCGCGATCGACGTCCCGCGCTCGGTGCGCATGGAGGCCGGAGCATGACCACGAACGGAGCACTGCCATGGGCCTGAGCCCGTCATGGGCCCTCTCGGGCCAGGCCGTCGACGGCGTGGGCGACGCTCATCTCGCCACCGGCGTGCACTACCGGGTGCTCACCAACCCGCTGCTCGGGCTGCCCGTGGTCCCGCTGTCCATCGGCCGGATAACCCTCGGCGAGATGGCCAAGGGCCACACCCGCCGCGACGTCACGTGGGTCGACTCGCGCGGGAACATGCTCACCCCGCCCTTCACCGTGACCCCCGACAACCCGGTGACCGGCCACCTGCCACTGGGCGAGACGTGCTGCTGGGCCGCACTCGAAGGAACGGCCGCCCGGGGCGGTCCGCGCCCGCCTGTCCCGCCTCGGCCGCCGCGCCCACCTGTCGTCGTGCCCCTTCGTACCGGTGAGGACGCGCGGACGGCCGGCGTGCGGCCCATCGTGGTGCGACCCGGTGCCGGGCCCGTTCCGCAGGCCGGCCTCCCCGCGTCGTTCTGGGTCGAAGGCGTCGTGGCCACGCCGTACGGCGACGCGCCCGTGGCGATCCGGAGCGCCGAGCCCTTCCATGTCTACGCCTCCCATCTCGAGCGCATCGTCGTCCACGGCAGCGGAACCGTGACCGGCCTGTCCTGGCTTCCCCCGAGCGCTGTGGACGTCTTCGAGCGGTTCCGGACCGCGCCGCTGCCGACCGGGCCGGGCGTCCGGTACGCCGGACCCGCCGACGGCGAGGACCGGGGCTTCGAGCGCGTCAAACGCGGAGCGCCGGCTCGCTTCGGCATGCACGAGTCGCCACTGGCGGCCTCGCCGACCGCCTGCGCCCCGGTGAGTCCGGGCGAGGAGTCCGACCGGGTCGCCGCCCTCACCGGGGAACTCGCCGGCAGCCTCGATCGGCTGATCAACGACGTCTCGGCGCCGCAGCGACTGCTCATCTCCGCCATGACGGTTCTGGACGAGAACGGCAGGGCCCTCGGCAGCTCTGAGCGCTACCTCCTCATGGACCTCCTCCAGGGGGCCGTCGACCCCGGCGTGGCCCGCTGGCTGGGCCTCCTCGACGTCGACCAGGACGTGCCGCCCAAGAACGTCGTCGTCGCGTACGTGGTCGACGGCCTGTTCGCCCCCGACTGGAAGTCCGTCACCTCGGGCCGCCTGGACCAGACGCTGCCGTTCGGCACCGTCGTCGAGGACGGCGCCAAGGCCGTGATGGAGATGGCGCGACACGCACCTGACCTGGCGAACTACGCCGCGCAGGTAGCGAGGATGGGCCGCGGCCCCTTCCTTCAGTTACGCGTCGTCCTCGCCGCGACGGCAGGGGTGCCGCTGGATTCCCCCGCCGCCCCCGGAATGGACACGCCGGCCTCCGGCGACTGGCTGCCGGCGACGGCGCCCATCGCCGCCCGCGAGCTCACCGTCTCCATGGAACATCTCGTGCCGGGCGCGGGCCTGGGGTCGGCGATCGCGCAGCCGTCCGGCGACAAGCCCCTCGCACGCAATCCCGAGGAGCCTAAGGGGCGCCGCGTCCTGCTCACCGCGGGCCTCGACGACCCGCCCCTGGGAGCAAGGAGGGCGGCGAGTGCGACCCGCGGCGTGCTGTCCGACCGGCTCGTCGACGAGCGGGACGGCGACTGGCAGGTCGCGCAGGCCGACTGGTTCGGGCGGTGGTCGGCCTGGGGCCGGACCGCCTTCGCCACCGCGGACCGGCCCCGGCCGCCGCGGCCGGTGTTCACGCTGACGACCCGGCCTCCCGTCGTTCCCGCGCCGGTCCCGGCAGGCCCGCTCGCCGGCGTCGTGCGCATCGAGGTCTCAGTGCCTCCCGTCACCGGGCTGCCTGCGGGCGGACGGCTGCTCCGGCACCTCAAGCTCACGGTCACCTCCGGTGGAGTGCCCGTCCAGACGATCCACCCGATCACCAGTCCCGCCGCCCCTCCGGAGACGCTCGTCGTCGAAGTGCCCGGCCCGGCCCTCCCGCCGACGGCGAGCGGCACAGTGACGGTGACCGCCGTCTGGACGGACAGCGCGGGCATCGACTCCGGCACCTCCGAGGCGAAGCAGGCGACGCTCCACGACCCGCGGCCGCCGGAGCCCGTGGTCATCCCGCCGACGCTGACGTACACCGCGCGACCTGACGCGACGGGCCGCGCCCGCGCCGCCCTCCGCTGGACGCCCGGCGCGGGGCAGGCCGCGTACCGGGTCTTCGTCGCCGACGAGACGACGTTGCGCGCCAAGCTCAAGGACACCGCGACCGGTGTCATCGCCGGGGGAGACGCGGGCCAGGCTCCCACGAGCGGGCAGGCCGCGGCGCTCCTCGCGGCGCTCGACGCCGCCCCCGACGCGCCGGCGCGCGGTGCGGTCTGGGACGCGAACCGCCGGCTGCTTCCCCGGCGGTGGTGGCTGCAGTTGACCGCCGAACCCCTGCACCGACCGGTGAGCGGGCAGGCCGTGTTCACCCACGACGTCTCCGGCTCGTTGTCGGTCCTCGTGCTCTACCGCGTGGTGGCGGTCAGTCCCGCGAGCGTCGAGTCCGACTTCGCGACCTGCCCACTGCTGCCCCGTGCCGTGCCGAACCTCCTCGTCCCGCCCGTGCCGACGCTGGACGTCGTGCCCGTCGTCGACGATTCGGCCGATCTCCTGGCCAGGCTCACCGTCACCGTTCCTGTCGGGCCGACACCGGCGGTGCGCTATCGGCTTCGCCGGGCGACGGCCACGACCGACCCCACGTTCATGCCGGTGGTGGCCGAGGGCGCCGTCCCGCCTCGGCCGGTCGGCGACCCGGCCCCTCAGGTGTTCACGATCCTCGACGCGGGCGCCTCGCCGAGTGAAGCGCGTACGTCACTGCCCGCGTGGCTTCGCTACAACTGGCGGGTCGAGGTCCAGGGGGCTCCCGCTCCGGGCGGCGGGCCCGCCGGTGAGTGGTCGGCCCCGTCGGCGGCCGCCTCCACGACCGTGATGCCTCCCGATCCACCGGCGGCCATCACCGATCTGACGGTCA
>Ga0310811_10001729_pt1 | contig 27165 bp, 22 predicted proteins | sample YCmetagenome_FD_207642 | JGI IMG/M metagenome (GOLD analysis project Ga0310811, IMG submission 207642) | Soil microbial communities from experimental microcosm in Duke University, North Carolina, United States - YC | ecosystem: Engineered > Artificial ecosystem > Soil microcosm > Unclassified ... | reverse complement strand
CAATGGAAAAACCAGTTGTCATAATTTTGACAAAAGGCAGCAGCAGCACAATCCAGAGCGGGATAGAAAGCAATCCCTGTGGACTCATGCTGACCTGCACCCAGCCATACCCCATTCCTATCGCCTGCGGAATCACAAGTCCTATCAGACCGACAAGCAAACCACCAATCCCAGGTTTCACCCAGCGCGGAATTGGTATATGGTGAAATATATGCGTAATACCATAGAAGCCTCGCGCATACAGGATACCAATACCACCACAAATTAAGCCTAACACTACGTAGTAGAGCAACTGCACTGGCGATGAAAAGGCAAGGTCCACTGGCGTCGCGAACATCGGATGCCAACCCGACCAGGCTCCAAAAATGCTATACCCGACAATTGATGCTATCAACGCCGGTATCAATGCCTCCACTTCCAGGTCATCTTTATACAAAATCTCTGCTGCCAGAATAGCTCCGCCAAGCGGAGCACTAAAGATAGCACCAATACCTGAACCAACACCAGTCGCTAACGCGATACGCCGATCCTGCGCGTTTAAATGTAATACCTCACCAATGAGCGAACCAAAACCAGCACTGATCTGTGCCGCCGGTCCCTCACGTCCAGCCGATCCACCCGATCCAATGGTAATCGCAGATGCCACCAGTTTGATCAATGGAATACGCGCACGTATGGTCTTTCCATTATGAAATGCGTTGATCGCGGCATCTGTACCATGACCCTCAGCCTCTGGAGCCAGACTAAATACAATGATACCACTGACCAGCCCACCCATCGTGGTCACAACAGGTAAAAGCCAGGGCCGCAGAGAACTCCAGAATGCAGTAACCGTGGTGGCCCCTTCACCAGCGGGATTCGGTGGCGCATAACCAACAATCTTACCCAACAACATAGCAGTGGTAAAATGAATAGCGGCATAGAACGCAATTGCACCAATCCCTGCCACAATCCCGATCATCGTACTTAAAATAAGCCATTTTAATAGATAACGAGGACTCTCAAAACTTCGTTGAATCCGCCGAAATTGAAAACGCCCCGCAAATGAAGAAAACCCCGTTTCCACTTTCATAAATGATAAACTCCTCTACTCTTCTTACAAGGACTCATCCATCCTGTTTTATTCTCATTTTATTTTGGGTGACCCATCACTCAATAAAAGAGCTAAAAAATTTTATCAGGTCGATTTGACTGCCAGACCTTGTACGATAATCTGCACAACCGCACTCGCCTGCCGGGCTATAGCTTGCTCGGTCAAACCGATTGCTTGCGCGGAAAGAATATATGCTTCGGTGGAAGATAGGACCAGCAGAGCAGCACTTTCAACGTTCTCATACTGAATCTCACCATGCGCCTTTCCCTCTTCAAGCATCAGGGAAATAATCGCCAGATAATCACGCAATAACCGTACTGCCTCGGTCTTAAAAGCACGATTTACACCATAAAGCGCACTCATATAGACGTTAAACGAGTCGCCTTCTTCCGCGGCAAGACGTGCAAATGCCAGAAATAAACGTTCTATTCTCTGCTGTAAAGAGCCTTCCGGAGCCAACGCGGTTCGGATTATTGAGAGTTGATCCTGAGCAATAGAACGTAACATTGCGAGAAATAGCTCACGTTTGTTTTCAAAATAGAGATAGATTGTTCCCTTACCAATACCCGCCTGCTCCGCAATCAAATTAATGTTCGCTTGATCAAATCCCAGACGCGCAAATTCTTTGGCTGCCTGACGCATAATATGACGGCGTGTTGCTTCCCGCGTCTCCTCACTTACTATTTTGGGCATACACTCTCCAAATCTACAGCAAAGAACAATAGTCCTCTTGTTATATTACCATTATAATGGGCCATTGGTCAAATAAACCCTATGAATCACAAATTACACCGGGCACAGTCATCAAATTCAGCTATAATACTACACAACATGTTGACCATGATAACCGAGAGCAGGTGACAAGTCAACAGAGAGGAATAGCAGAAAAACATGCATATTTTTTCTATAGTCTACACAGGAGGATACAGGAGAGAATACGAGGTTTATGAAGAGAAGATCCATCCTGATATTAACATTTCATATTGTCTCTCTTCTCTTCACAACACTGGCTTAAACGCTTTGTTCAGAAGATACTTCCTCTTCTTCAAGAGGACACTCAGCCCCCTCTGCGACAGGTATCTCCACAAGATACTTATTGCCAAATTTTTCCAGGGCCGCAATAACGTCTCCTAGCGCCTGCCCTTTTTCGGTGATATGGTACTCGACCCGTGGTGGGATTTCCAGGAACGCTTTTCGCTGCACAAACCCTAATTCTTCTAATAACTTCAGGCGATTGGAGAGCGTTCTTGAACTGATATGTCCTAACGCTGTACGCAAAGTGTTAAAGCGCATAGATCCCTGTAAGAGATTCATGATGATCAATAACACCCAGCTATCACCCAGCAGATGAATAGCACGACCTAAAGGCGTACCAGGGTCCGCGCAAGCATCACGCGTCTGCGTTTCGTTGGCTTGATCAGATACTTTCATACGACAAGTATAGCATCTTTCGGCGAAGAAAAACAATAGTCCTGACAAATTCAATGTTTCTATGTACACTTAGTTTTTTTGTAAAACCGTAACAAAAAAACATGGTATACAGATGGTATCCTCACCAGATATACGGAATCAAACGATATTTTACATGTGTCATATAAGTGTCATACCCTTGCAGTTCAGCACGCAATGTGTTTTCCTCTAGAACGGCTCGCCGTGCGATCAGACATATCAGGAACAATCCCGCCAACACACCATACCAGGACCCTGCTAAGAGTGGCGTTCCCAACAGAAAAAGCAAAGCTGCGGCATACATAGGATGACGTACAAAATGATATGGTCCAGTCGCTACCACCGTTTGCCCCCGCTCCTCTTGAATACGTACCATCGGCGACAAATATGAATTCTCACGGAAAGTGGCAAAGAAGAGATAGAAAGAACAAAGCAGGGCCACAACGCCCACTACTTGCAGCCAGAAAGGGACCTGCGACCAGTGAAATCGTCCGCCATCAAGAGGCATCACGATCAACCAGACCAAAAAAAACACATTCAATATGATGAAGAATACCTTATCCCAGGCCTTTTGATCAGAGCGAGATACGGTCATCCGCTCCTTTAATAACCCCGGATTATTTCTGTACAACCAGAGCGTAATAGCAATCACAAAACAAAAAAACAACACCAGGAAAATCCATCCTGCTACCCAGGCAATTGTGCCAGCGGCCAAGAACAGTATTAAGGCAAAGACCAGCAACATGCCAGCTATCTGCCCTACAAGCAGTTTAATATTGACCATCATTACAGCCTCTTTCAACAATGGCTAAGCTGATATCCGTTATTTCCTCTCACAGAGAGCCTGATCAGCACAACCTGTCCGTCTGCTTCAAACAACATTACGATATCATCTTCGGACAACACTGTGTTCGTCATCACAACTCTTCCGGCTCCTCCCTGACATAGCGATAGAGGGTGGCACGTGAGATACCAAGCGTTGAACAAATCTCTTCAATTGATCTCTCTTTATCCGCATACAAACGTCGCGCCGTGGCTACACTCTCTGCCGTCTGCAATTTTTTTGCTCGTCCACCATTTCTCCCCCGTGGGCGCACCTCAACAGGTGCTACATCACGCTCTGTCTGCACATCCACATACAACTGCTCCTGTGCTCTTGCGACTGCATGATCCAGATACTGCGTCAGGTTATTGGCGGCAATCTGACAGGCATCAGCCACGATAGCACCTTGTGGCTCTAATGTACGATGCCCTGCCTCGGCAATCAATTCCGCTAATTCTTCATTAGAAGGTCTAAATGCCTCTGGTGTCAGCGGCGTAGCCAGGAAAAAACCGGTAAAAATAAGGCTAAACAGCGTTAAAAGCGTATGCAGAGAAAGATCTGTCCGCACCAGACCCTGCTCACGCAGTCCTTGCAGATAACTCGTAAAACCCGCGAGCACTTCTACTGTGCTGGCGTTTTCTTGCTCACGCTGCATCAATTTTCCTAAGACCGCTGTATCACGCAGAAAAACCGCTTTGAGCAATGGACGCTGTAACAATGCGCATGCGGCATGCTTGAGTAGCCCACGCAATGTCGCTCCCAGCGGATCATCTGCGATCCGCTGCTGCATATCTTCCGCCATCACGCTCTTTTCACGCAGTATAAGTGCTGCAAATAGAGCCTCACGCGTCTTCCAATGCAGATAGATCGTTCCTTTCCCGACTCCGGCTTCCCTGGCAATATCATCTATCGTGGTCTTGTTATAGCCACACCGCAGGATGAGAGTAGATGCCACATCGAGAATACGCCGCGCTCTCTCCACACGCCACTCCTCTTCAGAACCATGCCTGCGATCCTGAACTTCCAAATATCATACTCCTTTACTACTATCGATATGACTGATTTACAAAATATAGTCATATCGATAGCACTAAAAATATACGTCAGAACCGCAAAAAAGTCAAGAAACTCGCTATTAATTTGCTATATATGTCGCCATAACACAAATTTAGTCTTTTCAAGACACTGTCTCAAAATCAAAGTATCAAAAAATGTGTCGGCATATACTCGTAGCGACGCATTACGTGCATTTCTCCCGTAACCTGCACATATTCCAAAGATATAGCGCAAAAACCTTGACATTACTATGCTTGCTTAGTATGCTTACTAGTAAGCTCTAAAATATTCATAGTATCAAAACATTACGCAACGACTACTAGACTATTTTCTGTAGTCAGGTATGGAACAAGCACAAAAAATAACAAGGTCGTTCATAGCTGCTACTATGATATCGGTAGGGTGAATATCTGTCGAAGCTGACTCTTAAGATATTCAAGGAGAATATTTGCAATGAAAGCAAATACCCGTTGGATGCGCATCTTGCCATCATTCATTGTCCTTTTACCACTCCTCCTGACCGCCTGTGGCGGCGCGAATAGCAGTAGCCAGGGCCAGACCCTCCATGTGCTGGTCGGCTACAACCCAACCTATCCCACACAGCAAAAGCAATGGATGCAACAAATTAACACTGAGTTCAAAAAGGAAACCGGCGCAACCATCAGTTGGGATACATACAGCAGTACGAATGAAGAGCAGACGAAACTGGAAACGTCCATTGTTTCAGGGAGCGGACCTGATGTCTTTAGTCTGGGTTCTACCTTTATTCCCACTGCACAGGCCAGCGGTGGCTTTGCCACTCTCACCAGCCAGGATTGGCAGACGGTCGGAGGCGAAGACAAATTCTTCAAACAACAACTGACGATGTCAGGATCTTCACCAGACAAATTGATTGCGGTTCCCTGGGTTATGCGTCCATATGGTATGGTGTATAATAAGGAACTCTTCCAAAAGGCTGGTATTACAACCCCTCCTACCACCTGGACTCAATTTATTCAGGATGCACAAAAAATGACTGATCCATCGGCAGGAATCTATGGAACAGAATTAGACCCCTCTGATTCATTTGATCCCTGGAAAATCTGGTGGATGTTCTCCCAACAAATGGGATCTAATTTCCTCTCACCTGACCTGAAAACCGCACAATTGAACACACCACAAGCCGTGGATGCGGTGAATTTCTGGTTCGATTGGGCAACAAAATACAAAATTGTCGATCCCAACTCGATGACCTGGAAAGCCGCCGATGCCATGCAGGCATTCGATAACGGTAAAGTTGGTATGCTCATCAGCATCACACCAACAATTACACCAACCTTAGAAAAATCATCGGTCGCCGGGAAATATGCTTTCGCTCCAATGCCAACGATACCTTATGGTATGTCACAGGCACCTGCGAATAGTGTTCCTGTCACTACACTGGTTTCTGGGGATTACCTGGCTGTCGCCAGTTACTCAAATGTCAAGACACTCGCCTTCAAATTCATCAGCCTGATTACGGACGAACAGCAGGAAATCCAATGGACGAAAACCTTTGGTGATCTCCCTGTGAATGTTGATGCGGCGAATACGCTGGCAAAAACAGATCCACAGACCGCCGCGTTTGTGAAAGCTGAACAAGGAGCTACACCCACTCCTTTTTCGGGTGCCTGGGGTCCGCTGGAAGTCTCGCTGGCTGGTGTCAGCTCGAAACTGGCAAATCAGGTGGCAACCAATCACTATGACCCGAATAATATCAAGCCACTCTTAGATCAAGCCAATGCTCAAATTCAAGGACAAATCCATTGATAATCTCAAATTCAATGTGATTGTCCACGCACTACTACTTCCTGGGACAAAGGCGGTCCTCGCCAGCATTTCTTTTACTCATTGAAGAAGAGGAAAGCAAAGATACAGAAATAAAAATCCTTTGCTTTCCTCTTCCATCACATATGATCAGTTTACTAACTGGGACTCCACCAGCCCAGCACCGGGGCGAAAGTTGTGTAAAGTAACCAGAGATTAAGACTCAGGATGAGTATGCTACAGGCGATGGAGGCCAGCGTGGTAATTGGTTTATTCACCAGCGTTCCCATAATATCACGTCGGCATGTGAATATGACAAGCGAGACGACGGGAAATGGTAACGCAAAACTGAGCACAACCTGACTGATCACCAACGTAAATGTTGGATTTATACCAAGCAAGGCAACGATTATGACTGGCACCATCGTAACCAATCGCCGTATCCAAACAGGAATGGTAAAACCAACAAATCCTTGCATGATAACCTGTCCAGCCATCGTGCCAACGGTGGAACTCGATAGACCTGAAGCTAACAAAGAGAGGGCAAAGACAAAACTTGCGGCAGACCCCAGCAAAGGAGCGAGTGTTTGATAGGCAGAAGGAATATCTGCTATATTACTATGCCCGTGTGCATGAAAGGTTGCCGCCGCCATATAAAGCATCGCGACGTTCACCAATCCAGCTAATCCCATCGCGATCACGACATCAGGAATACTCAAACGGAAGATTCGATGCGCTTCCTTTTCCGTCCGTGGCACAATCCGATGCTGTGTCAGCGATGAATGCAGATAGATCACATGAGGCATTACAGTGGCTCCAATAATCCCAACCGAGAAGAGCACACTCTGTGTGCCACCGAGCCAGGGCACAACCGCATGCAGGCCAACTTGCTTCCATGCAGGATGGGAAAGAAAGGTTTCGATCACATAACTTACGGCAATCACACCGACCAGCGCCATGATTATTGCCTCTAACGGACGAAAACCACGACGTTCCAGCAATAAGATCAGATACGTAACTACCCCCACCAGCAACGTGGCATATAATATAGGAATACCAAACAGCAGATTTAAAGCAATGCTGGCACCCAGGAACTCAGCCATATCAGTAGCGATCGCGGCAATTTCTGAAACGACCCACATCACATACACAACTGGCTTGCTAAAATGCATACGGCTCATCTCTGCCAGATTATGACCTGTCGCCAATCCAAGCTTCGCGGACATCGTTTGCATCAACATCGCCATCAAGTTCGCAAGCACTATTACCCAGAGCAGGTTATAACCATAGGCACTTCCACTCTGTATATTAGTTGCGTAATTGCCAGGATCGATATAAGCCACGCTGGCAACAAAGGCTGGCCCTAAAAATGGCAATATAGCCAATAGCCCACGCTTGTTGCCCGCAAGCACGGCACGAGCAGCAGCACGCGTCCCTGTCTCTTCTAACGCATGGGTGACAACTTTATCTTCGACCAAATCCGAGGAAGAAGTACGTGTGGGATACGCTCTCATGGTTGCTCTCCTTCTCGGATAGAGGCCACAATAGCGTCACGAGTGGCTGAACGCACCAGAATTGTTCTGGCAACTGTATCCCCAAGCGCATGCGTCTGCCTATCAATACGTACGGTACAAACACCTCCAAAGGGAGCGACATCCTCCACACATAACAAAACGCCGGGTACCAGACCCAGCGAAGACAGATACCGCAACAATTGTGGATCGTTATCACTAACCCTTTGCACAATCACCTGTTGCCCTGGTAATACCGTTGAGAGGGGCTGACAGGAGAGCACAATCACTTCACCCGCTTTATTCGGAATGGGATCACCATGTGGATCTTCGGTTGGATACTCTAACATGCTGTCCATCCGATCCACAAAAGCATCCGAAATAGCATGTTCCAGGTGTTCCGCTTCCTCGTCCACTGCGTCTAACGGAAAACTCATAATACGGACAAGGAAAAGTTCCAGTAAACGATGGCGCCGCACCAGTTGCGTTGCGATAAGCAGACCATTCTCGGTCAGTTCTACACCATGATAGGGAATATAACGTACGTAATCACGCTCCGCCAGCCACTTAAAGAGTTGCGTCACAGTGGCATCACTTAATTGCCCTGTGGCTTCTAAGGATTGCAGCCGTTCCTTCATCACCGATGTGGTAATTGCTTCACCATGCTCACGCAACTTATAACAGAGCTTTAAACAATCAATGGCTCGCATAGGTAACGTATCAAATTCCGATGGCATTACTCAACCTCGTATTTTTATGACAATATACATAATTTTTTACACTTCTAAAATATGAATTACCACATCTTAAATTCTTTTGTCAAGGAAAATGAAAAATATGCGGTAAGTAAAAGAGATTTATTCATCTATATAGCTTTTTATCACAGCATAAAACGCCCGGTTCAGCTCGTCGTGAAACCGGGCACTTGATCGAATATGTATGAGTGTTCATACAAAATGTGCTCAAAAACATCTTGCAGGGGTATTGCTGTTCAACAAACAATGTTGCTGGGCGCATATAAGGCTTTATACACAACCCTGAAACCAAATGCTGCTTCGATACAGAGCGCACATAACCAGCCCAGACTCAACCCGGACAAACCAGCGCTATGTGCTCCCACAGCAGCCAGACCAAGTTCAAGGAGACAGCCAATCATCATGGGAAAGAGCGCTCTCTGAATATCTCCACGCACACGACAAATAGCAACATAATGCTCTTTAATGACCCGTGGTAACGCCCCCAGCGCTAATATACACAGTGATAACGATGCCTCTCGTGCATAGTCAGCACCGAACACACTCAGAAAATATGAAGACCCCAGCATCAGCACGATCATTATAACCATACCCACTCCCAGCGCAAGTCCGACGGTCATACGCACCTTCTGGGCAATGGACTCTGGCTTTGTTGCACTGGTAGCAAAGAGTACAAGTGCCAGCACAGTTGAGGGTAAAGCACCCAGAGCTGCTAACATCCAGGCCACATAAAACCAGGCATTAGCCGCCGTTGACAACAGGACAGTTACCAGGATCGGTAGAATCAACGCTGGAGCCTGAAGCATCAAATTCAACGCTTGATGCTGAATCGCATGAACACGCAATGTGCGTAACAATCCCCATTGTGGACGATACGCGATATTGGACCCCCTGAATCTAAAAAAAACATAACCAGCGATAATGAACACAGAAAACAGATTGCCGCCAATCCAGGTTTCAAAGATGGTCACGCCTGTCTTTTTAGCCAACCACAGACCACAGAGGAAAAGTAAAAAGAGCTTTATCAGCGCAAATAGGCCATTGCGCCAGAGTTGTAAATGGCTACGCAGAAGACCAATCAAAGCCTGATCAAAAATCAATGCAAGCGCTGATAGGCTTACCCCACAGGCAAACAACAGGACATCCTCTACACTGGTCTGCAACGATCGGAAATTTGGGGAGAGAAGTGGTGCCACGAACGCGAATATCAACCCAACGATCCAACCAATACCACCCACAAAAAGCAGTACGGTGTTGATTAACACCAGTTCTTTCCCCCGATAATGCGGCATCTCACTGATCAACACCGTGCCCAGACCGATCATACAGATGGTACCCAGCAACATCATCATCGATATTTCAGCCGATCCAAGCCCCACCAGCGCTGGCGGATACTGCCGTGCCGCAACCCACCAGTAGGCAAAACCAAGTATTGAGGTCACTGCTGTTGTGCTAACAAGCGATATCGCGTTCATCAACAAAGCACTATTTACTCTGCCCCAGTCCCATAGCAGACAAGGGATACTCCTCATGCTCTTCATGTGTTGCATCTACTCATTTCTACTACTCCTACTTTTCACATCTTCTCCAGAACAATGATCAGCTCACCACTATCTCACCCCTGACGTTGACAATGGTGAATCGATACGGGGTATATCCTCACCCTCCAGATCCAGTTCTAATCTTTGTGACACTCTGCCGGAGAAATATCCGCTGGCAGTCACAAGCAAACCTGCAATAATTGCGCCAGCACGGAGGAAACCGGACAGATCGCGGTGCAGTAGTCCCTGCAATACGTTACGACCAATCCCTTGTGGCAGACTTTTCATGGTATATCGCCGCTCCGCCGCCAGCGCATCTTTCGTCCCAACATAACGGGAGATAACCGCTTTGGAAAGTCCTTCTGCATAGCAACGCGCAAAAAAATAGCGCCATGTCGCTCGTTGCGGAGGAACACAATGCTTAATCATAGCTCGTGGCTCATATAGAAATTTCCTCTGCGGCCAGCGTTGCTTCGCTCTGATCGCCAATTCCGTCTCCTCACCACCAAGCGGACGTGCTCCAATGCGCCCAATACCATTACGAAATCCACCCACTGTCGTAAAAACCTCTCGTCGAATACAGGTGCAACCTCCATATGGATTACGCACCTCGATAGGATGATCCATGCTCAATTGGTAAGAACAGCCAATCACCCAATAAAATTCGGTCGGGAGCCATGCGGGACGCGCACCAATCCAGTGTGGCTCAACCATCCCACCTGCGCCCAGCACATCAGAGTCTTCACAACAACGCAACAAATATGCCAACCAATCAGGCTCGGCAGTTGCATCATCATCCAGAAATGCAATCAATTCGCTACTGGCTACAGCCAACCCGCTATTCCGCGCCCCTGATAAGCCACGTGGCCCTTTATTTTCAACCACTATCACATCCACAAACTCATTCATCACACGCTGGAACAATGTTGGATTATGGTCAACCACCACAATAATTTCTTGCGGCTGAACACGTTGCAAACGCAACGAGGAGACGGCATTCAATATCTCCTGCCACCGGGCTTCGGTATACATACAGATAATGACCGACACATTCTGTTTCTGAATCGCTTCCATTACACATGCCCTCCTCTGTAGGAACGTGTCAGCGCAGCCGAACATCGTCGCGCAACCTGCCATAGCTGTGTTCGCGTCCGCAAATACATACTTGCGCACAATGATGTATGATCACCACACAATAATGCGGCAAACAACTCGATGCTCGTCTCCGGTTTGACGATGAGACGCTTCAACGCGAAAACGTCGGTCGATACCCTGCTCATGGCAAATTGCACTGCGCACGCCGATGTAAAACCTGCTTGCTGCACTAAGCTCCGCACCGCCCTGGTGAAATATCCATATGGATAGGCGAAGCTCTGTACTGGTTGTCCTAACTGCTCTTCAATGGTCGTTTTACTACGCACAATCTCATCCCACACCAACTCAGAAGGAAGAATATCCAGTTGCGCATGACGATGACTATGTGCGCCACATTCAATCCCATAGGTACTGATTTCACGCAACTGTTCCCAGGTCAGCATCGGACGTGTCGTCTCGTTTTCATGGCTCAACCAACGACTGGTACCGTTAATATATCCACTGGCGATATAGAGAGTTGCGGAAAAATCATAGTACTGCAACACTGGCAAAGCGTTCGTAAAAAAATCAGCAAAACCATCATCAAAGGTGATAACAACAGGTCGTTGTGGTAACTCGCTTACCTGTGTGCTCCGCATACGCACAAACTGGCTCACCGTCAGCGGAGTATATCCATGCTGATGCAAATACGCCATCTGTTCAGCAAAATGCACCGGAGCAATGGCAAATGGTCGAAACTGTGGTGTTGCCTCCGCCGAAATGCTGTGATACATAAGAATAGGGATAGCCTTCCAGGATAGATGAGCAGACACAGAACACCTACCTTTCAGGGAGCAAAGGAGTAGAAAGCAGTGTGCGTGGCTGTGGTGCTGTAAACAGATGAGAACCACGCTCTTTCAAAATCGTACGTAAGACACGCCAACCATCACGGAAAGTACGCAGGTTGCTTTGACCATAGAGACGAGGATGCTCCATGCTTGGCACTTCAACAATCGAGAGTACACTTTTGCACATACGCAGACTGATCTGTGTCTCAACCTCAAAACCAGTACAATCAATCTCAATATATTCCAGACAGTAGCGCCAGAAGGCATTATAGCCGTAACAGAGATCGCTGAAACGCACCCGGAACAACAGGTTCACCAGCAAACATAAACAATTGTTCCCCAACAGGCGTAGCATGGTAATATCACGGCTCCCTCCCCCTTTTATGAAACGTGATCCTTTGGCGAAATCATAACCAGCCTGCAAAGCTTCAACAAAACGCCCTATCTCACAGGGATCTGTCGAACCATCACCATCCAGCATCACAATCACATCACCTGTGCAGTAAACACAGCCAAGTCGCACTGCATCTCCTTTACCATGCCCAATCTGCTTAATCACGCGAATCGTGGGCATAAGCAGGCGTGCAACTGCAATCGTATCATCGGTCGAATGTCCATCCACGAGAATAACCTCTGTTACAAAAGCAGGAATGCGTGGTAGAATATACTGAAGATTCTGTGCTTCGTTGCGTACCGGTATGATCACACTAATAGTTGGATAGGGAGCCTTCGACCCTTGCAACATGGGGTACATCCATCCTTTCGGTGTACAACATAGACGCGGATAGCAGGGATTGGATTGGCATCTGCGTAAGCAAAATCTTTATCTGCAATCATGCCTGTCCCACCAGCATCCAAATATCACTCATTATTTATTGTCGTCAGATATGCACGCTGGCTTAATCCCATCTTCACACATGCCGTTCCTCACCCGGATGGAAAAGTACAAACACAACAGGTATGATTATGCTATACACTATCTATTCAGCCTGAAAAAACGCCTTGCCAATAAAAAAAATTGCCCTCATCTGTTCATGAAAGGACAGATGAGAACACAATCCATCACTGTAGATTTGCATACATTACAGAGCAAATCTACCAGGAAGGTTGAGGAAACCAACCACGCAATGCCCGTATATACCTTCAACACTAAATAACTCTAAGTTCAGTTCAAGCGTTAGCTACAACACATTTGATCGTTTTAGCTCTCTATATACCCTTTGCCAATCACATAAATAATGCAATCTAAATGATGGTCATTTTCCTATTTGCTATTCCATCTCATCTAATGCTGGCAGTTAAAAGAATGGTTATAAATGTAACACTTGCTACATAATCATTGTTGTTTCAAATTACTTCTCATCACCATATGGTATGCAGGAGAAGTTAGCTACTGCCCACTCTTCACACTAACCAGCAGCACCAGAGCAATACAGGTTGCTCTGTTAATAACGCACAGCAACAACTACAATACATTACCATCTCACCTCCTGCTCATTCATTCACGAGCACAGCGCGACAAAAATTGTTCATTACAGCAAAAAGTTTTTCTCAGTTTTTTACAATTTTACACTATTTAGTAAAATCTTATCCGGCAAAAATAGCAGATCCATTATAAAATTGAAAAGCGTATCCAAAAGGATAGCTAAATTATAGCAGAATATTGTTTTAAAGGCACAGATTAAAATGATTTCCATGTAAACAAAGAGCTGAGCATTGAATTTGCTATTGAGAAATTTTTATGGAATCAAACAATTGATAAGTAAATACAGACTTTACACTATAATTCAATTGTATTCTCTTTGCACAAGCGATTCTTTATATTTTATTATTCTAAAAATAGCGATTCTTTAGCTTGACAAATTATCAAGTATGTGTATAATTACATGTGTGATAGCAAACGTATGTTTCATTTGTTCTTATTTATAGATCATCGACATATAACTATCATACTATTAACGACATGGGCAGGAGACAACGGTAGGTCAACGAGGATGGTGGCGTGGGATGCGTTGCTATTCATACGTACATGTCAATCGGACAACTGTACCATAGTCTCACAAACATGACGTGTTCAAGCAAAGCTAGGCTCAAACAACTGTGACAATTTACGAATCGCTTTTTCGTTGAATGATATCTATTTATTTCGACATCATTCGATGGGCTGTAAGCCGATTTAAGACTTGAGCCCTATGACGGAGAAATACCTTTGTAAAATGCCTGCAGAGGGAACCAAACTTCGCTTGGCAAAACAAGACGGATTTGCCAGATGACAAGATCCGCCATCTACATTAACTCTCATACTTATAGGTATGACCGTAGAGTTAAAACTACGACATCCGACCATGTCACCGTAGAGATGGCAAAAGGGAAGATGCCTGTTCAACTCCACTATTTGCATGGAACTTAAAAATGGATTATGAATGCGTCTGTATCATTAATTGTTTTTCATTTATGTCAGGTGCTATCACTGATATTTTGCTTTTCGCAGAATAAATCCAAAAAGTATCCTATGCACACTAAAAAACAAAGGGTAGAATAGGATCATACAAATGGATACGACAAGACGTAAAATTATTCAATCTCTGGCTGCTGCTGGTGCCGCTGCAGGCGTTGCAGCCACTGTCCCTGGTGTAGCAAACGCTGCTACTGCTTCAACTATTAATGGCTTACCCCTGGCTGCTGCTCTTCCAAATGCCTCGGTGCCAGAACCAGAACGACCCGGCGCTGGTGGTACCGATCCAGGTCCTCGCGATCTGCAGATCGATGAGCAGAATCCCGATCTACTGGCCCCCCCCTCAACTGATGCTGGAAGTATTCCGAATGTAAAATGGCCTTTCGGGCTTTCGCACAATCGTCTTTCATCAGGTGGTTGGGCACGCAATGCCAATATTAACCAGTTCCCCATTTCGACGGATATGGCTGGCGTTGATATGTACCTGAAGCCAGGTGCTATTCGCGAACTGCACTGGCATATCGAAGGTGAATGGGGCTTTGTGCTCAATGGCTCATGTCAGGTGACCTGTATGGACTCCGAAGGACGCAGCTTCGTTGATAATCTGGAACCCGGCGATCAATGGTTCTTCCCGCCCGCTGCTCCCCATTCGATCCAGGCATTTGATCAGGGCGTCGAGTTCATCCTGGTCTTCAATGATGGATCATTCAATGAAAACAGCACCTTCCTGATCAGTGATACTTTTATACATATGCCTCCTGCGATGCTGGCCAAGAACTTCGGTGTCTCACAGAGTGATTTCGCGAAACTGCCGAATCCTAGCACTCGCTATATGTATCCAGGCACTGTTCCTCCAACGAACAACAAAGTATCTGATCCATATGGAAATCCGCCACAGCCGTTTACCTATCATATGTCCACAAATAAGGCTATTCAAGCCAAGGGCGGATACATTAATCTCATTGACTCGACCGTTTTCCCGGAGACACAGATTTCAGCGGCAATCGTGACAGTAGATCCAGGTCATATGCGCGTGATGCACTGGCATCCAAACAATGAATGGCAGTTTTACATTGAAGGCACCGCTCGCATGACTGAATTTGCCTCCAGTGGTACCGCTGCTACCTATGATTTCCAGGCTGGTGATATCGGCTATGTGCCAAATAACTATGTGCACTATATCGAGAACACTGGCAACACAACACTACGTTTTATGGAAGTCTTCAACGCGCCTACCTACGCTGATTTTGAATTGGGACAGTGGATGGCGGTAACGCCAGCCGAGTTGTGGCAGCCTAACCTGAATTTGCCACAGTCATTCGTAAATGCACTGCCTAAGACAAAGCAGCACATCGTCTAAATTCGATCCAGATCGGTACAAGGTCAGGGGAGCAATCGCGCTCCACCTGACCCTTCCCTTCCCCACTCTGTATCTCACATCATGTCACACACAACATTTAGTACTTAAACATGCGCAAATTCACACAACTCTATCTGCTTGAACCTGACAATAAAATCTTAAGCCGAATTTTTGTCTATATGATAATGCCAGAAATCGGCTGCAATAAAACTTTTACCTTACGCATACCATACATGGAAATACCTGGAATAAAACATAGTGATAAACAATACGTCAATTAGTGTCAATTTTACGCACACATGCTCCCCTTTTGATCACACAAACTCCATTGCGATTATTGGCAATGGCATCGCAGGCCTGACAGCCGCGATTGAAGCTCGCACACTTGCGCCAGACAAACACGTTGTTATCATTACAGATCAACAATATCCAACCATCTATACGCCCGCGTTGAAACAATTTGCCGCGGGCAAACTCTCGCAGTCACATCTCTTTGCTTATCCAGAGGATAAAGAGCAGGCCGAGCAGATTACGCTGTTACATGCGCATGTTGAATATATCCATGCACAGAACAAATACATTCGCCTGCAAGACAAACGCTATCTGGGTTACGAGTCACTCTTACTAGCCACCGGGAGCATCGCCAGAACGTTGCCGCCTCAATTGCCCGGACACGATTTTACCGGTGTCTTTACCCTTCATCGCCTGCCCGATTACGTGGAACTGAAGCAGTACCTACCACAGGTACAAACCGCTGTCGTTATCGGTGGTGGTGTCCACGCCATTGATACCATTACGGTCCTGCTCAACCGGGGCGTACGGGTACACTGGCTTATTCGCGAAGATATTGTGCTGAGCCACATTGTTGATGCAGTCGGCTCGACGATGATTCTAAATACGATGCAACGGGCAGGCGCAATAGTCCATCTCGCCACCGAAGTACGTGAGATTACCGGTCAGAACCGAACAGTAAATGGCATAGTCACCAATCACGGTGATATGATCCCCTGCCAATTAGTGATAGCCTGTATCGGGACGCAGGCTGCCACAAATCTGGCCCACAAAAGCACTATCCCTCTCCAACACCAGCATGGGCTGCTTGTTGATAGTACATTACGAACCAGCGTACACGATATCTACGCGGCAGGTGATGTGGCGGCATTTCTCAATCCACAATCCGGTCACTATGAAACACACGCCACATGGTATGACGCAGTCACACAGGGAAGAGCCGCTGGTGCCATGATGGTTGGACAACAACAACCAGTACAACAACCGTTCGGTGTCCACTGGCATGCGACTCATCTTGGTGAACTCTCAATGCTCACCGCAGGCACGCCATTGCGTCAGGACCAGCATACAACAACGTTGACGGATATAAGCCAGGGAGGATATCGACGCGTTACCTTGCAGGATGATCGCTTGATTGGCTATTTATCATTGGGAGAACTACCTGCTGATAGCTTAGCCATTAAACGCATTATTGATGAGGGTAAACCTGTTCATACCATTCTCAAACAATTATTGAAAGGGCACCTGAACGCCGATGCCTATTTTTCTCAGCAACAACAAAGCACTGTACCCCATCCAGCACATCATCATACTCTCTTTCCAACATCGCAGCATGCCCCAATGACACAACCATCAACGCAACCTTCCCCCGCACACCAGATGCAACCAGTAGCCATACAGGCTCCCACCCCTGCGCCAGATCCGATCACAGACCCGCTACTCATATCCACAACTAAACAACAAACAACAGCCAGACTTCAACCATTCTCCAGAGTAAATAAAAACAGACACCACAGAAGAATCCCTTCACTTTTGCGGTTGCTCAAACCCAATCCGATCATCTTACATAAAACGGCGCCGCAGGTACGACAAGAAATCCAGGCATGCATCGGCTGCAATGAATGCTTACTGGCATGTCCGGCTCTGGCAGAACCCATCACTATTGATGTATTAAATCGAGAAACCATCGATGGACCTATTTCGGAACCAGTGGCCCGTTTCACTCGCGCCTGCTATCAATGTGGAGCCTGTGTAGCACCTTGTCCGGTAGGACTACATCGGGATGCGATGATGATGTGGCTAAAAGTACGTATGCTGAAACAGAGCTGAAAGATCGACAAAAATAATATCAGAGGGAACACCATCCCCTGACTCTCAACCTGGGTTAGAAGATCCCCACAGTCCTCATGCCCTCCATTTTTCCTACGAGCACAATGAATATTTCAATGTTGTATATTTGTATATATCATGAGAGCTTCTTTTTATGCAGAGAAATCCCACCCGGAGTAACGCAAAAAAGCTCACATAAAGAATACAAAAGAAAAAAGCAGAGGATAATACTTGTATGCCAATACCAGATTATGGTGTCCTGAAAGGGCATCTCGTCGCACGTATTGAGGCAACTTCACAGAGTCCTCATTATCAAATTCATGTTCTCGACCAACAAACACAAACACACTATCGGATAGCAGTGAATGTTCTTTCATCGGTGAAACCATATAACCTGCTCTACCATATAGACGATAATTTTCAGGATACAATCACCTCGCAACTTGATACGCTGGCAGAGGGATTTACCAGTGTGCCAAGCAAGGCTGGTGGTCTGGCTATCGATTTTGTACGCAGCAATATCGTTGATCCTGCACAGATGACGCCACTGCACTTTACTGACATCGGTTCTGAGACGCAACTGAATGATCTGCTGGAAACACGCGTACAACAAGCGCTTGCGGATGCCAATGCGTTCGTCTACGCCTTTGGCAGTCGCTGGGGTCCAGAAAATGGTCAGCCAGATCAGTACTTTCACTTCGAACCGGGCAATGGTATCCATGATATCCATATGAATCAGGGCAATGATCCGGGCCACGCGAATGAGGATGGGGTCTGGCAGGATGGGGCGCTATTTCTCTCCATTCCATCACAGCATATCTGGCTGGCGCTCTTCTTGAAGTTCCAATCACAATCATGGCAAACAGATAATACGACCGGTCACGCTGACTAGATAGGCATCTGTCTATCAAAAAAAATTGGCGGCGGCAGGTGAGCAGAGCGCACCTATTCCTGACAACACTCTGCTCACCTTTTGTTATAGGAAGATTACGTTGACACGACTACGAAGAGAGATAGACGCTGGTAAGCCGGGTAACACCAGATGTCAGTAATGGATAATTCTTGACTTTGCTGGTAGTAAGCTGTTGCACTGCGCTCCAGGTGACAAAAACAGCCGGGACATCCTGCACAATAAGCGCCTCAGCCTGCTGATAATACTGAGCACGTTGCGCCTGATCGAGCGTTGTACGACCTTCGTTGAGCAGAGTATCCACCTGCGGATCACTATACTTGTTGTAGTTAAGGCTACCTGTTGAGGTGAACATCGCATACATTGTGCCATCGGGGTCTGGATCGCCGGTCCAACCAACCAGTAACGCCTGATAATGCAGGGCATCATAGTCTGCAATCAGTGCGTCAAATGTTTCCTGCTTGATATTGACGGTAATGCCAACTGGCTGCAATTCAGCCTGAATAAACTGCGCTTCCTGCAAAATCGTCGGACTACCACTACTGATAATCAGATTAAAGGAAACCTTGCTCACACCGGCCTGTGCCAGTTCAGACTTCGCTGTATTCACATTATAGCTATAGCTGGAATAGGTTTTACTAAAGGCCCAGCTTGCCGGAGAAATCGGGCCATTGGCGACCATACCAACGCCCTTATTGACGTTCTGCAAGATCTCCTGTCGGTTAATACCCCAGGCCACCGCCCGCCGCACATGGACATTATTCAAGGGGGCGGCAGCAGTATTAAATTGGATCGTACCAAAACCGGGTCCAATCACCTGATTATAGGTCAGAGCAGGATTCGACTTCATCTGTGTCACCAGATTAGGGTTCACCGATGTCGCAATCTGGATCTGGTTCGTTTGCAGGTTATTGTACATCACAGTGCCATCTGTGATCGGTTTGAACGTCACTGATTGCAGATATGGTAACTTGTTCCCCTGGGCGTCCTTCTGCCAGTAATTCGGGTTCGCTGTGATCTTCAGATAGTTGCTCTTGATCCATTTACTGAACACAAATGGTCCACTCCCGGCTCCCACCGGGTCATTCCCCAGTTGGGAACCCAGCTTTTTGATTGCAGTGGGTGAGAGAATCGTGCCAACCGGACCTGCGAGCACGTCTAAAATCGCGCCAAAAGGCTTCTTAAGATTAATAACAACCTGACTATCTGATGTCGCTTTGACTGCACTGATATCCGTCACATTCGTATATCGTGGTGACGCTGGATCATTCAAAAAGCGCTCAATATTAAAGACAACCGCCTGTGCATTAAACGGCGTACCATCCTGAAACTTTACGTCCGTACGCAATATCAGTTGCAGTTCAGTTGATGTGATAAATTTGTAGGATGTTGCCAGATCAGGCTCAAGCACTGTCTGGGTGTTGTAACGAAAGAGCGAGTCATAGAGATTGGTCATGACATCACTGGCATACAATGATGTTGAGGTAAGAGGATCGAGGGTAATTGGATCGGCAAATAAGCCAACTGTAATATCTCCGCCCTTCTTTGGCGTTGTGCTTGTAGTATTACTGGAACTACCACTACCACAGGCTGATAACAGTAACATACAAACCAGACCAAGCAGAAGAGCACTCCACAATGGACGATAAAAGATTGAGTGTCGAGCATCGGTTGTACGAGGGGTGCGCCAATTGATTTTAGAATCCATTCTATGCGACCTCCGCATGTGCTAAGGCTGTTCGACAGACGAATCAGTGAGAGAGGAGAAAGAGCCTGCAACACCCTGCGATGGCTCTTCCCCTTTCCCTTCAACGAAAACTGCTTACTACGAAGACAGATAAACGCTGGTAAGTTTTATGACACCAGATGACAATAGTGGGTAGTTCTTCACTGAACTGGTGGTCAACTGCTCCACCGCGCTCCAGGTGATAAAGATCGCCGGAGAATCCTGTACGATCAACGCTTCCGCCTGCTGATAGTCAGGAATACGCTGTGCCTGAGTGACTGTCGTACGACCTGCATTGAGCAGTTTGTCTACCTGGGGATCATCATATTTGTTGTAGTTGAGGCTACCTGTTGAGGTGAACATTGCATACAATGTGCCATCTGGATCGGGATCGCCGGTCCAACCAACCAGTAACGCCTGATAGTGCAGGGACTCATAGTCCGCCAGTAACGAGTCAAATGTTTCCTGTTTGATATTGACGGTGATACCTGCTGGCTGCAACTCTGCTTGCAGAAACTGTGCTTCTTGCAGGATCGTGGTACTGCCGCTACTGATGATCAGGTTAAAGGAAACCTTGCTCTCTCCTGCCTGTGCCAGGAGTGCTTTTGACTTGGCAACATTATAGGTATAGCTGGAATAGCTCTTACTAAACGCCCAGCTTGCCGGGGAGATAGGTCCATTGGCGACCTCGCCAACGTTCTGATCGACGTTCTTTAAGATTTCTTCCCGATTCACACCCCAGGCCAATGCCTGACGTACCTTGATGTTATTAAATGGGGCGGCAGAGGTATTGAGCTGAATGGTGCTGAAGCCAGGACCGATCACCTGATTATAGGTCAGAGCAGGATTCGACTTCATCTGTGAAATCTCGTTAGGATTCACCTGCGTCGCGATCTGGATCTGATTGGTTACCAGGTTATTGTACATCACGTTGCCATCTGTGATCGGCTTAAATGTTACCGTCTGCAAATATGGCAATTTGTTGCCTTGAGCATCCTTCTGCCAGTAATTCGGGTTCGCCGTAATCTTTAGATAGTTGCCCTTCACCCACTGGCTGAACTCGAATGGTCCGGTCCCGGCTCCTACCGGGTCATTCCCCAGTTTGGCACCCAGCTTTTTGACAGCGGTAGGTGAAAGAATCGTACCAACTGCGCCTGAGAGCACATCAAAGATGGCACCAAAGGGCTTCTTGAGATTAATGACAACCTGACTGTCTGATGTCGCTTTGACCGCACTGATATCCTCAACATCTGTATACCGGGGTGAGGCTTTATCATTCAAGAAGCGCTCTATATTAAAGACAACCGCCTGCGCATTAAAGGGCGTACCATCCTGAAACTTGACCCCCGTACGCAACGTCAGTTGTAACTCTGTCGGAGTAACATATTTATACGATGACGCTAGATCTGGCTCTACTTGATTCTGCGTATTGTACTCGAAGAGCGAATCGTAAATGTTTTCCGTGACATCCTCAGCATACAGTGATGTTGAGGTGAGTGGATCGAGTGTGACAGGATCGGCAAATAAACCAACAGTAATACCTCCCCCCTTTTTAGGGGCAGTGCTTGTACTACCGGAATTGCCCCCACAGGCAGAGAGCAATAATGCACCGATCAAACCTATTACAAGGGTACTCCATAGTGGACGAAATAACAGTGAATGACGAGCAGCATTTGTACCTGAGGTACGAAGCTTGATCGCTGATTGCATCCTACGAGACCTCCGTTTCCGCGTGAGAAACCATGTATGTGGTCAAAAGTTATTCCGATGGTGTATTGAGAATGTACAGGTAGAAGGACAATTCAAATATATATATATTTACGTAAATACTGAAATGAATATCACACGAAATTGCCAGAAACGCTAAAATAAGGTAATATTTAGCCTCATGTAAAAGCTTGACACTACGTACTGGCTGTTTTACTCTACAAGCAGATATACGACTATCAGAAATATTCACCCATATTTGCGGCCCGTCACCTCTTTTCTGGTACCTGTCATCATCCGCCAGAGTAAGACATCAGGCAAATCTGGTTATACCAATGCATTTTTAATCTTATTACTCTATATTCTTACTGATATATCAATGACATGAACCAATAAAAATTATCATTCATCAAAACACATCCAGCGCAAAATATATACTGCATCTGATAGGAGCATTCTTTAATGAAACGAATTTTACGCTTTGCTAGCCCATTAATCCTTATTACAATCCTTTTTACAGGCTGTAATAGCACAGCGACAAAGGGCCAATCCAGCACCATCACCAGAACTATCACCGCGCATCCCAGTCCTACTCCCATACCCAGTCCAACACGTACTATCCTGAAAAGTAATAGCGACACCATACAACAGGCAATGGCGACGGCCAGCATCACAAGTTGCCCTTCTGATCTTCAACTTTCCTCCGGCTGCTTGACGCCAGAGGAACTTCGTGCGGCCTACGATATCGATCCACTGCTTCAGCAGGGCATTACCGGCGAGGGGCAGACCATTATCGATATCGTTTCATACGGTAGTCCAACCTTACAAAGTGATATGGATCTATTTGACAGCACTTTTAATCTGCCGCCCGTCAATATGCAAGTCATCGCGCCATTGACCAATATCCCTGTATCGGACCCCTACAACCAGAAATCTGGCTGGGCCTACGAGACAACGATGGATGTGGAAATGCTCCATGCGATGGCCCCTGAAGCCAAAATTATCGTTCTGGTCAGCCCGGTGGCACAAATCGCAGGCACGCAGGGATTACCAGAATTTTTGCAACTGGAACAATATGTGATCGATCACAATCTTGGTTATATCCTCTCACAAAGCTGGGGGACGTCAGAAATACCACTCGACAATGCAGATGGTCGTAACCAGGTGCAACAATGGGGGCCAGTGCTGGAGCAAGGAGCCACCCAGAACCACATCACCTATCTGACCGCCTCCGGCGATTATGGCGCGACCGACTATGCTGATGCCTTTGAAAACGCGCTGGGCACGGTGCCAACAACGACCTTTACCGCTGATAGCCCCTGGGTCACCAGCGTTGGTGGCACATCACTCTATCATCGCAATAATTCCTATTCAGAGATCGCCTGGGGCGGCAGTGGTGGCGGCTTCAGCAAGTTTTATACCATACCAGACTATCAAAAAACATTACCGCAGCATGATGTCGAAGAATTACAGGGGCGGCGTGGCGTTCCCGATGTCTCGGCGGATGCTGACTCACAAACGGGTATGCCAATAGTGGTCGATGGCTCATGGTATCTGTCCAGTGGCACCAGTGCCTCCGCCCCCGTATGGGCCGCCATTGTAGCGCTTGCGGATCAAATGGCTGGACATCCACTCGGTCTGATTAACCCCGGACTCTACAAATTAGGCAATTCATCAACCTATTCCCAGGATTTCCACGATGTCACCAAAGGGAATAATAACTATAATTCCGTGCAAGGCTACCCGGCCACGCAGGGATGGGACCCGGTGACAGGTTGGGGTACTCCTGACGCGGCTCATCTGGTTCCAGATCTGGTTGCTGCTATGCAATGACAATAGACTATTACAAATCATATGCTTGTATCACTGCATGTGATACGCTAAACAAAACAGCATTAATTGACAAGGAGTGTCCTATTGCCATGCCTGTTCAATTTTCGTTAGGAAATGCAACAATTTCAATTCTGAATGTCGGTGACATCATGCTGAATCTGGCTGATGATCTCGTCATTCCTGACAACGAACGCGACCCGGCAGTGCTGGAACGTATTCTACCAGCAGCATTCCCAACCCAATGTTTTCACATTTCTTTTGCTGGTGCATCGATCCTTGTCGATGCCTGCGATTATGTACGCTCATTTCCACCGTCGTCGCCCTATTTCATGGCAGACTACCAGCCACCAGCGGATCTGATCACACAGTTAAGTGAACTGGGCATCCAGGCCAAAGAGATCACGCATCTTCTTATCACCCATGCCCACTTTGATCATTTTTCTGGCACAACAGCGCTACAAGACGGAAAATTTGTCCCATGCTTCCCACAGGCACGCCACATGCTGAACCGGGCCGATTGGGACGAACCTTACATACAACAGGAGCTACAAAATCCGCAATCCGCAACTGCTCTGACGCTGGGTATCCTGCAGCAACAGGGATTATTAGAACTGGTCGAGGGCGAATTTGAGGTCTTGTCCGGACTCACTCTTATTCCAACTCCAGGCGAATCGGCAGGCCATCAGGTTGTACGTGTTCAATCTCAGGAACGAACATTCTACTGCCTGGGGGATCTATTCCATGATCCAGTTGAAGCAGAACACCCAAACTGGGCATTCCCCTGGGGCGATGTTGAGCAAAATGTCAAAAGCCGCCGTGCCATTGCACAGGCCGCTGTCGCGGAACAGGCACTCCTCACCGCCGCCCATATCTCCGGCATCGGACAGATCGAACAAACGCCAACTGGCTTACACTGGAAGACCGTTTAATACAAAAAGAGAGATGAAGCAACCTGATTTTCATCTCTCTTTTTGTATATTAACCTGATTACCTGATTTATCAAATAGCTTTTGACTGTTGCTCACTCAGCACTATCTTTATCTTTATAGTAGTTAGCATTCAAAGCAATAAAGTGTTGCCATTGCTCTGGCACATCATCCTCGGTAAAAATTGCCTGTACCGGGCAGGCTGGCTCACAGGCTCCACAATCAATACACTGTTCTGGATGAATATAGAGCATTTCAGCTGTCTCATAATCAGCCTCTTCTTTATGAGGATGAATGCAATCCACCGGACACACATCGACACACGATGCGTCCTTACTGCCAATACATGGCTCAGTTATTACATATGCCATATCGCCCAACCTCCTCAAACCCGTATTACCCATAAATATTCAGTATTCCTGGGTCAATCCTGCAAATTTCTATTATACTAGCATGCTGTTTTATCTGCTGTCAACAAATTATATTTGTATATATCTATTATTATGTTCTATTGCTTTTCGAAAAGAAATATGTCTATATGAACATGGCAGTAAAAATTGGGAGCTTACTTGAGCTGATATGTTGGCTGGAACACCTGAAACACGCGTAGAGCGTGTTTTATACCCGCAACAACCGGATGGTGATGGTTATGCTGCCCATGCCTGTGCTTTGGCGTGCAGACAAGTGAGGCAGTGTGAAGGACGTTTCATGCATAATGTCATCTCAACTCATCAGTATTAATATTTGGGTCGATGATCTTAATCACTTCCACGGAATAGAAACCAGGATCGAGCCGATTTAGCACGTTGAGGATCGCATCAGCCAGTTCTTTCGCGCCAATCAGCTTATAGCCAGCCAGCGTCAATTGAAAATAGATGCTATGCAAAAACAATCTGGTATTGTGGTACGCATAAATGTCTTCCTGACGAGCAAAACGCACTGTATTCTCCCACTGCATCATCTCCTCTACCTCCGCCAGTTGACGACACCACCAGCGCCAGTACGAAAGGGGCAACAGATTGCGTGTCAATGCCGCAATCACCACCAGCGCCAGTCGCTCCTCTTCCAGCGTCACATATGCATGATTCACAGGCATCATCGTTTTCTCAGCCAGGGCTGAGAGAATCAGTTCCAACCGACTCTCACCAACATAACGGTTACGAGTAAGCACACCAAGCAGGTCGCCCGCATGGGCCAGCGCATGGACCCAGCCTTTCCCCTCAGCATAGCCACGTAGATCCTGCTCTCGTATTAGATAATTGATGCTCTGCTCCAATATATCTTTGACTTCATCCTCACGCAGAAATGGATGCGTATTATCATACTTAATCACCTCGGAGAGGGTGAGAGCGGAGAATGAGCGCCATAATACCGTATCATCTCCCTGCGTTCCCAGACCTTGCTTCATATTATCAGTCAGGTCCGTGATCATAGCGCGGAGCTGTGTATGTGTATAGTACCCCTGCTGTATCCATTTCTCCAGCGCGGTATAGGCCAGATGATCACGTAATTGTGGATCATTATCCCCCAGGTTATGTAACAGCTCAGAGGTAAGCTGTTCGACTGTATAGCCAGCAGGTACTTGAAATTGATTTTGCGCGACAGAGCGCCAAAATTCTCTATCCATTCTTCTTTCTCATCACGATTTTCCTCCATTATCGCACAGAAAAGCGGTGCCGTGAATTCAATGGCACCGCCTTTATCTGTGCTGAATGAAATGCTATGAATGGATATATCATCCTTCAATATCTGCTCTGCTTAGCGACCACTGCGACTCCGCGCCTGAGCACGCCGGATCAGGGCATCAGCCGTAACCGCGAGAATTAGCACCGCACCTTCAACCATCTGCGCAACGTCAGTTGGTTGATTTAACAGGGCCAGCCCATTTTCCAGGCATTCGACAACCAGCATGCCCAGAACAACCGCCCATGCCGAACCACGACCACCAAATAAACTCACACCACCGATAACAGCAGCAGCGATAATATCCAACTGTAAGGTCTGCGGAATACCACTGATCACCGCAGCAACACGTGAAGCCGAAAGAATACCAGCGACAGCCGCCATCACTGAACAGAGAATAAAGACAGACATACGGATCAACGTCACGTTGATACCGGCACGTCTGGCAGCTTCTGTATTGCCACCCACCGCATAGATATGGCGACCAGCAGTGGTCTTTGTCAACCCTA
>Ga0310811_10001727_pt1 | contig 27174 bp, 29 predicted proteins | sample YCmetagenome_FD_207642 | JGI IMG/M metagenome (GOLD analysis project Ga0310811, IMG submission 207642) | Soil microbial communities from experimental microcosm in Duke University, North Carolina, United States - YC | ecosystem: Engineered > Artificial ecosystem > Soil microcosm > Unclassified ... | reverse complement strand
TGCCAAATAGTCATGCTAGTGAAAAGGCAACCAACCTAAGGAGGATCACCATGTACTTCTTTCAAGAAGGCTTCACTTATCGAAATTTCCTGGTGGATGTCCTTTCGATATTTGTATTCATAGTGTGGTTCTGGCTGCTCATTGTAATTTTTGGCGACCTGTTCAGGCGTCACGATATCTCCGGCTGGGGTAAAGCGCTCTGGGTGATTGGGCTGGTTCTATTCTCCTACCTCGGTGTCCTCGTCTATCTAATCACCCAAGGAAGAGGAATAGCGGAGCGGAATGCCCAGCAGTCCCAGCAGGCGCGCGAGGAACTGCGCCGTGTGGTCGGCTATAGCGTGGCGGATGAAATCACCAAGCTCGACCAGCTAAAGAAGTCGGGATCAATAACTGCCGACGAGTACGGACGCCTTCGCGCTAGGCTAGTGTAATGGGGCTATTCAGCGATCATCTTATTGGAAGTCGAACTAAGTGATGATGAACTAATGGAGGCAACGATGGGCATGGCGATATTTCTTCTGCTTCTCGTCGCCACATTTTCGGCCATTGCTATTTGGGTGTTCGGCCGCAAGCGCAAGGCTCGCTTTGCGGAATATTCGAGAATTCCTCTTGACGAAGGGAGCCAAGAGCCGCCCAGCCCAAGGCAAGACTAATTTGCGCTGGGAAAGATTTGTGGTTACGCCAGACCGGTGGATGTTGACGTCCGATATTGGCTCTTGGCTGACATCGCGGGCAGGTCAATCAACGTCAGTTTCTGAGGAACAAGCGGACGTCGCGCTGACGGCAACCTCGGTGCGGGGGCGCCGCCCAAGGCTGCCGGTCTCCAATTTTGCGCTGATGTACTATGCCCCTCGCTTGGCTGCGACGAGCTCCCTAGAGAATGTCGGATCCCTGTTTCTCTCCCTCCGCCAGCCCTGAGCCGGGCCGACTTCTCCAAGGGAGTGTCTCCGATCAGATCCCCCCTGTTACTTGGGCGTTTTGTGATGTGCCTCTCCACGGCCGCTGACCGCCAACGAAGGCAAGTGCTTCTCTCCGGGCCTATTTTCTCTGAACCTCTGTACGTGCGCCTAAACGTACGGTTCTCAAACAAGAAGCAATAACAAGGCGTTGCGGGCGCCGGAATTTTGCAAAGTTCGAATCTCTCTTGCTGAATCGGTCTTGTGGAAAACCCTAAATTCTCATTGAACGCGCGCCCGGTCTGTGGGGCTCGCTTGATAAGCGCGTGCTATTCAAAGGTCGGGGTACGTAGCACGTCTTACGGGATTATCCCGGTCTTTGCGCCGCCGGCGGCACGACGTAGAGCGTCATGGCGAAGATCGCGTAAATGAAGACGAGCAGGACGCCGATGAACCATGCCGAGCGCCCGCTGCTGGTGATGAAAGTCGCCATGACGGCTGAGATCATCACCATCGTTACTGCACCCGGCCAGAACTGCAGGTTCATCGGCGCCGGCCCCACCATATAGCTAAGCAGAACTAGCACGGGCCCGACGAAAAGTGCGATCTGCGAGGCACTCCCGAGCGCGATCGAAACGCTCACGTCGAGCCGGTTCTTGCAAGCGGCGGAGAAGGCCACAGTCATCTCGGCTGCGGCACCCACGATTGAGACGATAATGAAGCCAACGAAGGCCGGGCTCATCCCGAAGCGTTCGGCAGCTTTCTGCACCGACTCCACAAAGATCTCGCTCACAAGCGCAACCAGCAGCGTGGTGGCGATAAGCGTGCCGACGGCAACGCCGATCGGCCCCTGCGTGTGCGTCTCGCCGTGCTCTTCGCTTGTAAAAAACTCTTTGTGCGTGTGGAGCGAGAACACCAATCCGAGGCCGTAGGTGATGATAAGTAGTACGGCGAGGGAGGTGCTGAGTCTTTGTGTGAGCGCTTCGCCGTGCAGTAGATCAAGGTCGGCAACCGCAGAGGGGGCGAGGAGCGCGACGGTTGCCATTAGGAGCAGTGCCGAATACAGCCTACCGCCCGCGCGGCTATATTCCTGGACATGGTACCGCAGGCCACCAAGCAGGAAAGAAGCCCCCAGCATGAACAGTGTGTTGGTGACGATTGCCCCCGCGATCGCTGCTTTCACCAGCATGTACTGGCCCGCGTGGAGGGCGGTCACTGCGATGATCAGCTCAGTGAGGTTGCCGAGCGTCGCGTTCAGCAAACCGCCGATCGCATCACCCGTCTTGGCGGAGATTGTATCAGTCGCGTGGCTGAGAAGGGCTGCCAGCGGAATGACGGCGAGGACGGCGAGTACGAATAGAAATGTGTGCGCCTCCGGCGCCGCTTTTTCGGTCACCAGCACGATTGGCACGGCGACAAGCAACCAGAGCAAAGGATTGTGCCGGATTTCGCTGAGCAGAGATTTCATGAGGCCCTCCTCGGAGGATGCCATGGCAAAAGTCTATGATGGGGTCGACGTGAGAGTTGATCTAGCTCAAATGGGGCGATCTCTATCTGGCGCCGCTCGGCTGAGAGGGGCACGACGACAATCGCCCTCGCCACGCCTGCTGGCGGTATCCCGAGGTACAGCCGCGAACGGGCACTGTGTCACTGTTCAGCTTGCCAACTACGCAATAGCCTGTCGTAAATTTTGGTAATTGCGGCCAAGGCATTGCGCGCGGCTGGCGGCCCAGCCCGGTTTGGGAGCGATCGCCAAATGTACCGCTGGATTCACTGGCTGCCAGGGCTCCACATTCTTCGCCGATATAAGGCGGTGTGGCTCCCACACGATATCTTCGCCGGGTTCGTCTTGGCGACGATGCTGGTTCCGGTCGGAATTGCCTACGCGGTGGCGTCGGGACTGCCAGGCATCAATGGTCTTTATGCGACGATCGTACCGCTACTCGTCTACGCCATGTTCGGCCCAAGCCGCATCCTCGTCCTGGGGCCGGATTCCGCTTTGGCAGCCATCATCCTCGGCGTCGTCGCTCCGTTGTCGGGGGGCAATGCCCTTCGTGCCATGACGCTCGCTGGCTTGATGGCAATAGTTTCAGGTGCAGTATGCATTCTGGCGGGCATCGCACGCTTGGGTTTTGTGACTGAGCTCATCTCCAAGCCGATACGCTATGGCTACATGAACGGGATTGCGTTGACCGTGTTGATTAGCCAGCTGCCGAAACTTTTCGGCTTTTCTATCGAGAGCGAAGGACCTTTACGAAGCCTGTGGGCTGTTGCCAGTTCAATTCTTGAAGGAAAAACAAACTGGGTGGCATTCGCGATCGGGCTGAGTACGTTGACGATCATCGTGCTTCTCAAGAAATACAAATGGCTTCCAAGCATTCTGATTGCGGTCATCGCGGCAACCGTTGTGGTTGGTACGCTAAATCTTGTCCCTTATGGGGTGAAAGTCCTAGGTCCTCTTCCACAAGGCTTGCCCGGTTTCGTCATTCCTCTGATCGGCTACAGCGACATTCTTCCGGTACTGATTGGTGGTAGCGCAATTGCGCTGGTGTCATTCGCCGACACCAGCGTGCTTTCGCGCACTTACGCTGCACGATTGGGCACTTCTGTCGATCCCAACCAAGAGATGGTCGGGCTTGGCGCCGCCAATCTGGCGACTGGATTCTTTCAAGGGTTCCCCATCAGCAGCAGCAGCTCGCGTACTCCCGTTGCAGAAGCTGCGGGCGCCTGCACCCAGCTGACCAGCGTCGTTGGCGCGCTCGTGATCGCCGTCCTTCTGGTGGCTACCCCAAACCTGCTTCAGCATCTGCCCACCGCCGCATTGGCCGCTGTGGTCATCGCTTCAGCGATCGGCCTGATCGAGGTTGCCGACCTCAGACGCATCTATCGGATGCAGCCATGGGAATTTTGGCTATCGATCGTTTGCTTTGTCGGCGTTGCAGTGCTCGGAGTGATCCCAGGAATAGGTTTGGCGCTTTTTATAGCGATCGCCGAGTTTCTATGGGACGGCTGGCGTCCGCACTCTGCAGTATTAGGCCGGCCCCTCGGCGTCAAAGGGTATCATGACATCACACGATATCCGGACGCACGCCTTATTCCCGGGCTTGTCCTATTTCGATGGGACGCGCCTCTGTTCTTCGCCAACGCTGAATTCTTCAAGGAACGCGTCCTCGATGCCGTGGCCAAGGCGCCGTCGTCCGTGCGCTGGCTAGTGGTTGCCGCGGAGCCCGTCACCAGCGTGGACGTAACCGCTGCCGATTTCATCGCCGAATTGGACGAGACACTGCAATCGAAAGGTATTGACCTCTATTTTGCCGAACTCAAAGATCCCGTAAAGGACAAGCTGAAGCGATTTGGCTTGCTCGCACAACTTGGCGAGAGCTCTTTCTTTCCCACCATTGATGCCGCCGTGTCTAGCTTCGTGGCGGCCTATGATGTGAAATGGGAGGATTGAGAAGTGGAAAGCTGAACGCTAAAGGGATGAGAGTCGGGCAACTACGCGCTGACCAGCCTCTGTTGTTGCGTCCACGCCGTCGCAAGCGGGCAAGGGGCTTAGCCTGCCCAGGAAGCGCTATCCGTTTTGTCGACACGTTGAAGCGAGTGTTGCGTAACGAGCGGCCTAGCTGATGGTGTTCTTGATCGCGGTCGGCAGCGTGTGAGACTTGTTCCGCTTACAATAGGCCGCCACCTTGGCGGAGTTCTTTTGCATGCGGTCGTAGTCAAGCACATTGCTGTTGGCTGCTGCGTTGTAATAGCCGCTCATCCAAAAGCGCACGAATGACTGCTGTTCGGGGCTATACTTGAGCCAAGTGCCGCAAGTCATGCGGTTCATGTCAAGCTTGCGTCACGATATCTCCGGCTGGGGCAAAGCGCTCTGGGTGATTGGGCTGGTTCTATTCTCCTACCTCGGTGTCCTTGTCTATCTAATCACTCAAGGAAGAGGAATAGCGGAGCGGAATGCCCAGCAGGCCCAGCAGGCGCGCGAAGAACTGCGCCGTGCGATCTACTGACCGCCGTTGGCCCTTAGCGGAACACCAGCTCGCTTACTATGGCGGTCGACATGATGAAGGACTGGGAGCGTATATTCCCGACTCGAACTGCGGAGTTCGATCATGAAATCACTAGTCATGCTGATGACAATCGCAGTCCTAACGCTCGACGCGCAGCAAGGTCGTGCGGTTGCCGACGAGGTCTCTGAATTTAAAGTCCGGGCGAGTTGTCGTGCCGATACCGAAGCCTATGCAACCGGCGGAAGCGCGTCGTCCTTGTTTGGCCGATGAACAGAGAGCCCACGAGAGTCTCGTCAGCAAATGGACACGATTCGCGCCGGAGAACAGAGCGAATTGCGTGCAAGCTGCGACTGACGTTGCTGGCGCGCAAAGTTACGTGGAGCTGTTGACCTGTCTTCAAGTGGCGAAAGACGTCAAACGCCTGCCGAAAAATTGACGCCGCATTTGCGCGGCAGATTGGAGCGAGAAGACGTTCGCGCGACGCCAGATCTGCAGGACGAACGATCTGCTGATCATTCTGGGTCCCTATCTTGTCCTTGTGGGCCTCCTTGCTTGCGGCGGTCCCTTCCTACAGGCAGCCCGTCACCGATCGAGCGCAATTCGAGCGCGCCGCGGCCGAGTTCGTCGCCGGGCAACAGCTCAATGCGGTCAATCTCGCGGACCTCTATCGGCAGCTTGAGCGCTCCGGAGACGGCGCCGAGGTGCTGCGCACCGCGATCACGGCAAGCCCGCGTGACGCGGGGTGCATCACGCGCTTGGGCTGGCGCTGGTGCGGCTCAATCGCAACGACGAGGCCCTCACCGAGTTTGGAGCCGCCCGCAATCTCGATCCCGATCAGGCCCGCTTTGCCTATGTCTATGCGGTCGCCTTGCATTCGAGCGGCCGCCTGAACGGTCACTGGCCACGCTGGACGAGAGCCTCGCGCGGCATCCCAACGACCGCGATACCTTGATGGCTGGTCACCTTCAACCGCGACGGCGGCGACGCGAAGTCCGCCCTCGCCTATGGCGGGCGGCCGGCGCAGCTCGCCCCCGGCGACCGCGGCCTTACGACCGTCATCGAGGCCCTGAGACGAGAACTCGACCCGGCCGGACGGTGAGTTCGACATAACGTTTAGGCTGCCGAGCGGCATCAATTGCGGTTGAAGGTTGGCAATGGGTATGAACCCAGATACCGAGTTGCAAAATAGACCCGCAAAGTAAGCACCAAGCCGCCACGACGGATTTCTACATCCTTAAGATGCTCGATGCTCTCAAAATGGCCTCCGTAAGCTCTCTGGACGTCCGGGATGTAATAGTCCGTACCAATGATCAGGGCGTCCCAACCAACAAAACTGTTCAAGTTCCAGCCAAAGGCAATAGCCCGCGGATCTGCGCACAGGCACACGACTGGCAAAACGTTTCCGATCTCCAAATCGACCTTTCCGACCTCTTCGCGGTGCGCGGTGACCACGAACAATCGGGGTTTGCCAAGAAGCTTACGCTCAGCAATTGCGGTGCGAAGCCCCTTCCACGCTAAGCCGTCAAGCGTAAAATCATGTCCGGGTCGATGTGAAATCCTGAATAGCGAGTGTGCCCAGCCGGTTGCGGCTTCGGTGCCAACCGCGGCTATGATGACGAAGGGCGCCGCTATCGACAGCGATAACCATCTTAAAGTCAAAACATCGCGAACTTGCAACTTTGCGAACACGTAATTCGCTAGTAAGGGGAACAACAGCAGGTAGCCGGGCGCTTGCCAATGGTAATGGCCATGGGTCTGTGTCCAAAGGGCGACGGCCGTAAAAAATAAAATCGGTATCGAGGCCGTGCATAACAAGAACCAGCTGATCAAATCTCTCGGTCCGTCTTGGAGGGGACGTCTACAAGCTATCAGCATGGGAATCCAAATCCACGGTCCAATGAATACGGCTTGCCCAAGAATGTTTTTAATCATGGCCTTTATGCGAATTCCACCTAAGCCAATCGTCGCTCGCTCTCCTTGGAAATCAAAAGAAACCCAATGATGTTGAAAGTTCCAGATCAAAACGGGCGTGAACATAACCACCGCAATTGCACACGCTATGTACGGACCGGGCCTGCGAAACCACTCTCGGTGCTCCCGGCTCGTGAGCGCGAAGAGAGTAACCCCCGCTGGCAGTAGAATTGCGTAATATTTTGCGAGCATGGCAAGCCCGAGCCAAAAGCCGGCTTGGGCCCAAAGCAATGGCTCTGCTGTCGATTTGCCGTTAAACGCCAAGTGTATGATGCACAGTGTCGAGGCGAGAATGCAGAAAATCAGTGGGCCGTCCGGTTCAACCCATGCCCCGATGCTAATGGCAAACAGAGGTGAAAGATTGAGAAGCAAAGCAGACAATGCGCCCACCCATTCGCCATAGAGCGAAGCGCCGACTCGGTACATCAGCCAAGTGGTTGCCGCGAAGAGAAAGATGAACGGCAGTCGTAGAACGATAAGGGCATCCGATCCCGTCAGCTTCATTGCGGCTCCGACGAGCCAAAATGCGAGCGGAGGATGATCGAAATAGCTCAACGCGAAGTGTCTGGCGTTGGCTACATAGTATGCTTCACCATAAGTCAGGTCGAATGCGAAGACGGCGCAAAGAAGCCGTAGGCCCGTTCCAAGCCCGATCGTCCAAAGCACAATCCGGATTGGTGAGTTGAATCCGAATTCCGTTATTTGCCTTATTGAACGCCGTGCGACCGTCCGCGAGTCTGACCGTGGAATATTCACCCCGGCGATCATAGGTGTCCTCTACGAGCTTGTTCCACCGTTACATCGGCGCGGCCGTCGCCTTTAGTGATGACACACCGAGCAGAATGTTTACGGCGACTGAACCGTGGAGTGAGAGTGGCTGAAGCGCAAAGGTCGGGCCAAAGCCGCCGATCAGGACATTCACGCCAGCCAAGAGGATGAAAACGGCTAATCCAAGCCAATTGGCCCTTCCGATTAGCCTAGAGCAGTTTCCGGCCGCCCTCTGCTTCACAATCACCGAGGAACGACCGTATGAGTGGTAGGCTGACACTGCCAGTCGCTTGCCTAAAGCTCAACGTGTTGATGTGGTGTCGTCTTGGGCCAATTCTGGGTTTTGCCGACCAAGTCCTCCGCCGCCACGTCTCGTCCATTAAAGTGGAACTGATGCCGGCCCAAGTTGTGGCTCGGCTTCGCTACATCGCGCGGCTCAGCCGGTTACGTTGGCGCAACCGCTAGCTCTAGACTAACATTCCATCCGGACCATTCAATGAGGGCTGCTCGGCCGGAGGGAGGCCAATTGGATGCGTGTTCTTCTTATCGAAGATCATCGTCGCCGCGTCCGATCAATCGTGGAGTGTCTCGTAAGCCTTGGGCTCAATGTTGATCTATTTGCAACAGCCGATGATGGTTTGTCCGCTGCGAAAAGCGTTTCATATGACGCGATCATTCTGGATCTCGATTTTGCGGGTCGTTGCGAGACCGAAGTGATGTCTGAGCTTCGGGCAAGTGGAAAGCAGAGTCCGATCCTCAAATTGACTGCGCGTGACGGTGTCGAATGGCTCGATTGCGGCGCGGACGACTATTTGCTGAAGCCATTCGCGATGAACGAGCTGGCTGTTCGCCTGCAAGCGTTGCGCCGCCCCGGTCGCCCGCTCGACACAACCACGGACAAGGCTGCCGGTGCTGACACGGCATCGAACGTCGCTGGCTCAGCTCCCGATGTGACCGTCGTTGTCCCAACATTCAACGAGGTCGCAAATGTTGCAATTGTGATCGAGCGGTTGCGCGTGGCACTTTCCGGGCTCGATTGGGAAACGATATTCGTCGACGACGACTCGCCCGATGGCACCGCCGCCGAAGTCCGCCGCTTCGGTGAAACGGACCGGCGCATTCGCTGCATTCGGAGAATCGGACGGCGTGGTCTGGCCGGCGCATGCATTGAGGGCATGCTAGCGAGCCAGGCGACCTACATTGCGATCATGGATTGCGATCTGCAGCACGACGAGGCGGCGCTCGTGACCATGCTGGACATGATCAGGTCTGAGAATCTCGATCTGGTCGTTGCCAGTCGCTATACGGATGGTCACGCTGTGCAAGGGTTCCGTCGCTCACGAGCACGGCTTAGTGCTTGGGCGACGAAACTCACAACGACTTTGGTGAGCGCGGCGCTGACCGATCCGATGAGTGGCTTTTTCGTTATTCGTCGAACTGTTTTCGAACGTTTGTCGCCACGACTCTCCTCACAAGGGTTCAAAATACTAATTGATATTGTAGCAACGGCACATGGCCGAATGCGCGTGGGGGAGACCCCTTACGTTTTCCGTGAGCGCCTGCATGGAAAAAGCAAATTCGATGGTCAAGTGGTGCTCGCTTATGTGACGCTACTGCTTGCCAAGAGTACCAATGATTTGATCTCTATACGTTTCCTCTTATTTTCATCGATTGGTTTGTCGGGCGTCGGTGTCCACATGTTGGCATTGCTCATTGGTCTATCCATCGGCGGTCTGTCTTTCACCGCCGCGCAAGTAACGGCAACGATGCTGGCAATCAGCAGCAACTATTTGCTCAACAATATGGTGACCTATAGGGACCGGCGTCTCCGCGGGTTTGGCCTCTTGTTCGGCTGGGTGAAATTCACCCTGATATGCAGCATCGGCGCGATATCGAACGTTGGCGTCGCTAGCTGGCTCTATGAGCATGACCGCGTATGGCAAATTGCCGGCCTGGCGGGCGCGGCAGTCGGTGTGTTTTGGAATTTTATGGTCAGCTCAATTTATGTCTGGCGCTTGCGTTAGCGTATTTTGGCTGTCCGCGTCCGGCGTGACATTAGGTATGGGGACCCCGGGCGAGCTTCGATTTGAGTCCGCGCAAGCCCGGAATGGGCGACATTTGTCAAATGGTGGCTATCTGGCGTGACGTCGCGACGAGACGTAAAATCTTACTCTAATCTTGTCCAGATCGAATGCCGGCTCGATAACTTGGGAATTTTGGCCCCATCCCAACGCACGGGTCATGCCCGACGATGGCCAATTGGTCGATGCCATCGCTCGCATTGCGCCTGACGCGCCGACACGACACATGATGTTGGTTGAGAATCCGGCTAGGCTTTTCCGATTTGCATAATTGTCATTCGTGCAGGCGGAGAGGAAATTAGTTATATGCCCCGCATCTCCGATATGCTGCCCGCCCTAAGGCGGATGAGTTTTGAGTCTTAGGTACGATCCGGCTGCTCATCCTTTTTCATGCCGCGGCGCGACAATCTGCAGGACGCCGCCCGGCAATGGCCGCTGGCGACGAAGCCGGCCGTGAAAAGGTCTCCCGCGTGCTAGCGGTCGATTTGGCCGTCTTTTATCTGCATCTCGTCCCGCATGGTGCTGGAATCTCTGGCCATCTCCAGGCAGGTGAGGAGCTCGACATAACTCGGCGGCCCGCCGAGCGAGGTTAACCGGACGCAATGCCCTCGCTGGTCGGCGCTGAATTTGGTCCATACTTTAGTGAGGGAAGTACGGGCTTGCTCCTCGTCTTTCTTGCAGGACTCCAAGTCACGGCTGGCGATCGCCGCGGTCGCAACCGCGGCACGGCAGCTTGGTTCGTAGTTTAGTTTAGGGACATCGTCGGCCACGAGCAGGATGCGTGAAGTGGCCAAGAATACGGGCAGCAGCGCGGGCATGGTTGCCTCCGGATCTGAACCCCCAATCCCAATGATAGAACGCGCGTCTGGAGTTCCAGTTGCAACTCGCGTGCGCCGCATTTCGTAGGACTAACTTCGATCTTAATCCAATGCGACCGTCGCTTTTGGATTCGGCGAAAGCCTGCAATTGCTCGCTCAGTAAAGGATGCGTTTGGCCGATGCGTTTGAAGGCGTCTTTCGTCATCGAAACCGCTCACATCTCGGGCCGCACGGCGCCGGTTCCCGTCGACGTGCCGTCGTTATGGCATGTGGCGCGGTTATGGCATGCGGCGCGATCTTCGATCTGAGGATGTGCCTTCTTAAGGTTATCACTTTGCCGGGGGGCCCGGCTGGTCTCCGCGGCCATCCGTAGGCACGGATTGCGGCGGTTGATGGTTACTTTGTTCGAGCGGCAGGGCGCCGGCATAAGGCACTGTTGCGCTGTCGGTCGTGCGAGGGGCCGCCGATAGGACGCACTGCGCCATCTCCTCAATGCGCGAGCCGGTGACTCCCGTGATCAGTCGCGCGCCCCACTGAAGCGTCAGGTGGTTCCACACCCAGTTCATCGCCACATTGGTGCGATTGCGGAAACCGATCAGATAGTAGAGTTGCGCGGCGCTCCAGACGAGCCAGCCGAGGAAGCCGGTAAGCTTCAGCCAGTGCATTTCGACAACTGCGCTCTTGTGTCCAATCGCCGCGATCGAGCCGAGGTGCTGGTAGCGAAATGGCGCGAACGTCTTCGACTTGCCGCGTGCCATCAGCAGTTTCGCAACATATCTGCCCTGTTGCTTGGCGACCCCGGCGTCCCCGGGCATCGGCTTACCGTCCGCGCCGAGCATAAGTGCGGCGTCGCCGATGACGAAGATGTTCGGATATCCGGGCACTGAAAGGTTCGGCGCGACTATGACGCGGCCGGCGTGATCGTGCTCTGCGCCGAGCCATTCGGCGGCAGGAGTTGCCTTGACACCGGCAGCCCAGATGATGGTGCGGGCCTCAATGCGTTCGGCACCAATTGACACGCTTCCACTGTCGCATTTGGTGACCGCCGCTCTGAGACGCACGTCGACTCCGATCCGCTCAAGCGAACGAAGTGCCCTCGCGGACAGAGACGGGTCAAAGGACGCCAGCAGCCTTGGCCCAGCCTCAACCAGAGTAATGCGAGCGCAACGCGAGTCGATCAGGCGGAAGTCGGACGCGAGTACTCGATTAGCGAGTTCCGCAATGGAGCCAGCCAATTCGACGCCTGTCGGTCCCCCGCCCACCACGACGAAATTCAACAGGCGCCGCCGCTCGTCCGCGTTCGGCTCGTTCTCGGCGAGCTCGAAGGCGAGGAGAATCTGGCGGCGGATATGAGTAGCATCGTCGATGGTCTTGAGGCCGGGCAAGAACTGCGCCCAGTCATTGCCCAAACGGGCATTCTCGGCGCCGGTGGCGATGATCAGGTCATCGAACGGAATTCGGTGCCCGTCGGCGAGGACTTCCCGGCGCGGGAGATCGACGCCGGACACTCTGGCTAAGATGACCTTGATGTTATCGGCGTTCCGAAGAATGCCGCGAATAGGAGTGGCAATGTCGGCCGGTGACAGGTTGGCAGTTGCCACCTGATACAGTAGCGGCTGGAACAGGTGATAATTGTGTTGATCCACGACGGTGACGTCGAGCGGCGTGTTCACCAGCCGTTTGGCGGCGGTTAGGCCGCCAAATCCGGCTCCGACGATCACCACCCGTGAGTGAGATTGTGTCGAGGCCTGAGACATCGCTCCTCGCTCACGTTCCTTTGGTGTCGCGCCAGCGTTATTGCAGCGGAATCTTCTGGTAAAGCTATTATCTCGATAACCGCCTGTAATGCTGCGTCCTCAGGCATTCGATACCGGTCCGGTATCATCGTCCAGCAGCGGAGTGCGCACCGGCCACGCGTTGACCGAGCCCGAACTTCGGCCGGACTTTTATCAAGATGGCCAAGCAATTCACCGGCGCACTTGGGCTCCAATTCAGACGAACTGGACGCGCATCCCGCACATACCGAGCATGATTACAGTCGCGATGCCCCCGGCGGCGACTGCGCCGGCAATCATGAACCGGTCGGCGAACGTCTTGCTCACGCCGTGCGCCATCATGACCGCACGCGCGCCGACCGCGAGATGCGCAAGGACGAAGAATGCGCCGAGCCAATAATGCGGCACAAGGCGGATGTTCCACGCGTCCTTGATGAGACCAACGGGCGCGCCCGTCGCGAAACCCCACCCGGTGTCGATGCCGAGATAGGTCCGTGCGTAGATGAAGACCGAGTTCATGTGGCCCAGGACGTAGAACGCGAGGTAGGCCCCCGAAGCAATCTGAAAGGTGCGGAAGCGATCGCTGGGGGCCACCGTCAGCCGCCAGACGAAGAAGAGCCCGGTGCCAACCTGGAAGAGGAATAGCGTCACGAGCAGCGGCTGCAGGAATTCGGTGCGGTAGACATGGCGGAATATCTTCGTCACCGCGTCGTACGTCGCTTCCCCGGCGGGGAAGACCAGATGGTTGGCGATATGGAGCGCCAGAAAAATGATGACGATAGCAAGCGCCGAGACACCGTGAGCGACGCGCAGCGGTGCCGGAACGGGGCGCGGCGCGCGTTCAGCCGGCGTGTCGTTGGTGGACCGCAGCAGCAGCGCAAGCCCGAGCGCCCACCCCGCGACCCACAACCAGGTATCGGATATCGGATCGCGCAGCATGGACAGGACAACGCCGAGGAAGGTGAACAAGGTTGGCGCCGCAACGGCCAGCAGGGCCGCGCGCTTTGCGCGCAGTTGTGCCGCGGTCGGCCGGCCAATCTCGGATAAAGACATCGCAGCGAGCATGGCGATGAGCGGTACCGCGAAGGCTAGGGCAAGGCACACCGCCGCGCTCAGCCACGACAGGGTAGAGGCGCCCTCGGCGATGCGAGTGACGCTGGCGTTGAAGCTTTTGAGGGCGAAGGGGTAGAGCAGCGCCGCGAGCGGTGGCGCCAGCATCGGGAGCCGCGTCATAGCGCCGGTATCGCCGCCGGTTCTCGCCCGCGCCATGATCGACATGAACTCCTCCGTTCGGACAGCTCCGCCCCGGCGTACTTTTCTCGGGCGCTTTCGAGGGCCGCATCCACGAGCGAAAGCATTGTCTCTTTGACGATGTTCTTGTCCGTCGTTACCTCCTTGAAAGCCCTCGTTCCCTTCGATGCGTCTGAACGTTTATTTGATGGGGGTTGTCAGAGGGTTGTCGTTGGTGTCGAGGACGAAGACAGCGAGCAGCTTTGCCGGCTCGGTCTTGCTCGCGTTGCGGCTGATCGAATGGATCGCGCCCGGCAGTTCGGACCAACTCTCGCCGGCGCGATAGATGCGGGTCTCGCCGTCATTCACCTTCGACTCGATAGCGCCCGAAATCACATAGGCGTAGATGAAAGCCGACTTCGCGTGGGTGTGCGAGGGAGAAGCCGCGCCCGGCGCGTAATCGACCTCCACGGCGAGCAGCGACTTGCCGGGGATATTGGGAATGGCCGCCTCGAAGTTCTTTGTGACGGTTTCCGCTTCACCATCATGGGCACGGAGGGGGCCGGCCATCGAGAAGGCGAGGGCGGCGCAGGTGGCGGCAATTATGATTCGGATGTTCATGGGCTTTCTCCGTCTGCCTTGAGGTTGGTCTTCAGCGTCCGTTCTCCGATTGCTCCTCGCACCACCAATTTGACCTCAGGCCGCCCCTTTCTCAACCGCCGTCACCTGCAGCCCGCGCTGCACCGCCGGACGCGCGAGGCCGCGGTCGAGCCACGCCCGCACCTGAAGAAAGCCGTCGAAGCCGACGAGTTCCCGCGCCTTGTAAAAGCCGATCAGGTTGCGCACCCAGCCGAGCAGCGAAATATCGGCGATGCTGTAGTCGGCGCCCATCACCCAGTCGCGGCCGGCGAGCCGTTCGTCGAGGACGCCGAGCAGCCGCGCCGACTCGCGCGCGTAACGGTCGCGCGGACGCTTGTCTTCATAGGCCTTGCCGGCGAACTTGTTGAAGAAGCCGACCTGGCCGAACATCGGTCCGACGCCGCCCATCTGCCACATCACCCACTGGATCGTTTCGTAGCGGGTGTTCGGATCGGCAGAGATAAACTGTCCCGACTTGTCGGCAAGATAAAGGAGGATCGCCCCCGATTCGAACAACGCGAGCGGTGTCCCGCTCGGCCCGTCGGGGTCGTAGATTGCAGGAATCTTGCCGTTGGGATTGAGCGCGAGAAAGGCCGGGTCGTGGTTTTCGTCCGCCATGATGTCGATCCGGTGCGGCTCGTAGGCGAGGCTCGTTTCCTCGAGCATGATGCCGACCTTCACCCCGTTAGGCGTCGGGGCGGAAAAGAGTTGCAGCCAATCGGGATGCCGCGCCGGCCAGCGCGTGAAGATCGGATGATCAAGCGTCACTTTCTTCCCCTTGCAGAAGCAAGTCGGGCCGGCCCGCAGGCCGAGTCACTTAGGAATTGCACTCGGGCATTAGGCTGGCCGCGCCGCTGCGCCAGCGCAGTGCTTGTCGATACCAAGCTGAAGAGGAGCTTCATTACTGCGAGCCGCGGTGGCGCATATATGCCAGGACGTCAGCCGGGCTGTCGCACCGCGGTCCCTTGATTATTATCGATGATGTACCGCCAGAGTCCGTCCGCGCCGCGGCGCACGATGTCGCATGCCGAGCCTCCGAGGTGCACGTGCTTGCCGTCGGGACCTTTGCCATCAATTGTCCAGTCCACCACGATCTGGGCGATATCGTCGGCGACGAAGACATGGCGCACTGTGGCCTTCAATGGCAGGCCGAGCTTGAGATCTTTCTCGAGTCGGGCGGCGATCTCGGCGTGATCAGTGATGGTTCGCCCGTCATTCGAGACGAATACGGACTTCGGTTCGTGCAAGGCCATCATCGCGCTGACCTTTCCGGAATTAAACCGCTCAACCAGCGACGGGATAACGCCTTCGGGTTCGGTAGGGAGTGGAAAGGACTCGGACATCATTGATCTCCTGGTGGCATTGGTTGAAAGGTTGCCCCGAGCGTTACTCGAAGAAACCTGCGACAGTGGTCGCTATTGATCGCGGCGCGGGACGAGAGTTTCCAATAGCCGGCACGCATCGTTTCGATGGCGGCAGGGAATGGCGTTAAGGCACGTTGCGCCGGCCATCGCCCTGCCCGTCCACCGGTCGCGCTGGTAGAAAGCGGCCGTCGCCGCCTTCAGCCCGCTGCGCGCCTGTGCAATCCCGCACGCGTCGCGACTGGTTCCTCAGGCGCATTGAAGACTGACGTCGTGAGCAGGACGGCGGCGGCGAGGACCCAGTAGTACCAGGCGTCGAGCCCAGTGAATTTAAAGGCAAATGCTGCGATGATAAATACGACGCCGACAGCACGGTCGACCCAAAGGTGCAGCCAGTAGGGAATGATGTGGACGAGCCCGGTGGGATGGTCGGTCACGGCGGCCAAGAGCAGCGCCGCGACACCGACGACAACCGAAAGCCACATTGCGACCGGCCCGCTCTGGCCCAAATTCAGCACGAACGGCGCCGCGATCAAGAGGATCGCGACGGGATAATCGATCAGGTAGGCGTGGATAGACTTAGTGACGAAGCGGAACGACATCGGTGACTCCTACGTGTGTGGTTGATCGAGCAGGTCCTTGCGGCGCGGAGATTGCATCCACCCAAGAGGACGATCACGCCGCCCTGTACTGACAATCACTCCGCACAACCGTCACGGGTCAGCCCGTTTCGAGGGAGAGATATGCCGACACGCCAACCATTAGAAATGTCCGGTCGTTATTGTTTCCATTCCACTCGCCCGGCGCCATGGAATCGGGTTCGTGTGGCTCGAGCATCGACCGCCAGTCTAAGAGTGGAGGGAACTTCAAGCGCGGACTCTTCGGCCCATGCCGCACACCGCGCTCGTGTCTCACGAATAGTCACCGCCGCTCTGTTGCGTGAGGTTGCCGAGATAGTCCCGTTTCCCGATCTTCGCCCCGAGAGTCCTGAGGATCGCGTGCGCGATCGAGATGTGGAAGAAGAAGTCGGGTAGCACCAGGTGCCGAATGTAGTCGTCGCCGCCGAACCACCCGCGCACGATGGGCGGCGTCAGCTCGTATGTGTGTGCCTGGGCGCCGGCAATCTCGTCCGGTTGCACGTTTTGCAGGAAGCCGCGAGTCTCAAGGAGCCGTTCCTTCAATGCCGGATACATCATCGCGGTGTCGCGAGGTGCTGGCGGGTCGCGCTGCATCAGCTTCGCCATGTGAGCGTCGACCTTGTTGCAGCTTACGGAGAACTGTTCTCCGAAAGTGAGCATGTCAGGCGCGAGCCGCTCGCTAAGGATCCTCCCGGGCTCAAACCCCTTGGTCCGCTCAAGCGCTTGGGCGTGGTCGAGATAGTCGTCCATCACGTTCAGTCCATGTACGATGACAGGGACCGTGATGTCATGGACTGAAAAGGACACGCAGACCTCCATACGCTCGTTTGTACGCTGAACCTCGTTCGGACCCGAAGGGTCGCTAACCGAAACGGATGGTCACAATGAGCCCTTCAATCTTTCGGGCTTGCCGGACTCGACCTTGGCGTCTGCGGAGCCGCGGGGAGAGGAGGGCTCCAGGCAGGCGGCCGCTTAGTGACGCAGGACAGGATATCCATTCACGTAAATCCAGTCGGTGGCCTGTGCGGGCACGTGGCATCCTTGGCAATCGGAATGGTAGTCGGTCGAGGTCGTCTTGAGCGGCTTGTCCGCGTCGAACCACGACCATCCCCACCCATCGCCCCACAACGGGTTGCCCGGGTGCGTGCCCTTGCTGTCTCTCACCATGACGAACCAGCCCTTGAGCTTGTCGGCGTGGCTTACCGTGCCGGTGGTCATCTCGTTCGTCGACGTCTCGAAGACCTCTTTCACCAGAACGGCGCCGTCCGGGAAGTGTCCAGTCTTCCGGTACGCGTCGATTGCCCCTGGGGAGGCGTAGACGGCGTGGATTTCCTTCGAACCCTGGCCGCTGTCGGCTGCAATCGCCCAGCTCCCAAGCGCTTGGTAGAGGGTTCGGTAGTCCGCCGGCACGCGTAGATGTCCGGCGGCATCCACCACGTTCGCGGTGGAACCGGCGGGAGCTGTTGTGCTGATCTGCGCGAGCGCGGCCACGCTGCAGGCGGCCAGCGAGGCGGCGACCGCCAGGCCGACAGTCCTTGATAATTTCATGGTGATCTCCCTTGCTGCTGGCGCGCGACACGGTGGCTCGGCGCATTGGCTTCAATCGCTGTCAAGGCGGTCGCGCGTGCTCGGCCGGCCAGCTGAGCAGAGGATCGGACGCAGCCAACGAAATTAGAAATTCCCTTTGGACATGCATTCGATAGTCACGGGGTATCGTCGTCCAAAGGCGCTGTGCGCGCCAGCGACCCATCCGTGTGCGATCAGCCGGCGAGGAGCGCGTCTCAATCGGGATGGTGCGCCGCACAAGACGACATGAAGGGCGCTTCGCGCCGGGTGCAACGATCTGTCGACGCCTAAAAAAGCGCCGCTACTCGGCGGCCGCGATCGCGTCCACCTCGATGACATATTCCGGCTTGAACAGGCCTTCAACGACCAACAGCAGTCCGGCTGGACGGAAGTCGCCCAGGTACTTTCCGCGGACCTTCAGGTATTCCGCAATGTCTTCTTTGCGCGTGAGATAGGAGTTCACCTTGACAAGGTTCTCCGGGCCCATGCTGGCCGCCTCCAGAATTGCAAAGACATTCTGCCACACGAGTTCCGTTTGTGCGGCGATGCCCTCCGGCATCTTCCCGGTCGATGGGTCGAGACCTGGCGTGCCGGATATGTGTAGCCATCGGGCGTTGGGCCCGACAACGACGCCGTCGCTGTATTTTCCGATGTGCTCGGAAACGCCGACTTGATGCTTGGTAATCAGCATGGTTTCTCCCGCATTGTTTTGATGGCCGTTCAAAATTTCAAGCACCAATGGCTTCGCGCATCTTCTGGTGGAGTTGCCGAAATCCCAGGCCCGCCGATGTGGACGGCGCTTCACCGGCGCCCTTTAGGACATCACCTGCGAGGAGTTCTTTCGCGCCTTGCGCGAGATTGCCCATGACACGCATGTAGAGGGCCACGCCAAGGCTTAACCGCTTGACGCCGGCGGCCTGAACGTCGGCCCACGGCACTGTCCCGGCCATCGTGCCGACGACAAGATTGACCGGTTTGGGCGCCACTGCGCGCACGATCGCCCGCACCGCGTCCATATCGGTGGGGTAGGGCGCGTAGAGAACGTCGGCACCGGCTTCGGCGAACGCGCTCAGGCGCTTGATCGTGTCGTCGAGATCGGGGCGACCCTGAATGAAGTTGTCGGTGCGGCCCGTCAGCAGGATGCGACCCTTCGCGACCTTCGCGGCGGCCTTTATCCGTGCGACTGCCTTGTCGAAGTCGTGGATCGGCTTTTCGGGATTCGCGGTCGTGTCCTCAATGCCGATGCCGGCGAGGCCGGCCCCGACCGCGGCGAGGACTGTATCGGCAACGTCGGTTGGCTCAGGCCCCAGACCGTCTTCGAAATCCCCGTTCACCGGCAAGCCGGTCACACGGATGAGTAACTCCGCGTTCTCCAGGTGTTGCTTCAGAGATACCGCGTGACGGCCGTCGAGCGTACCGAGCGCGAGCGCGGCAGAAGATGTACCGAGCGCTTCGAAGCCTGCGTCCTTCAGGATGAGCGCCGAAGCACCGTCCCACGCATTCGGCATGATGAATCCGCCCTTGCGCTCGTGGAGCGCGCGAAAGCGTTCGTACAGCTCGGGTTGGTTGATCATTGATTCTCCTATAAGTCTTTGCTCCGACCGGTTCCCTTCGCCAGATGCGGAAATGCGGTCCCATGGTCGGGCGCCAGGTCCTAATGCGCGAATATCCATGTCGAGTCCGATAAACGTCGCCGAACGTCCGGGCGTTGACGCAAGCGTCCTCTCACGACGACGGTGAAATCACTATCGAGGTCACCGATGGGTCATTACGTTCCGCTAGCAGCTTGAATGCGATACGGCCCAGCCAATCGCTGTCGAGGCAGCCGCGCGTGCGCGACCGGCCAGCGGCGTAGAGGATCGGACGCAGCGGCCGAAACTAGAAATTCCCTTTGGACATGCATTCGATAGTCATGGGGTATCGTCGTCCAAAGCGCTGTGCGTGGCACCGACCCTTCCGTGTGCAATCAGCCGTCGAGGAGCGCGCCGTACTCGGGGTGTTGGGCTGCGTAGAACGACATGAACGGGCACTTCGCGATCACTCTTTTCCCGTCACGTCGCAACGCTTCGAAAACGCCATGCGCTAGGCGCGATCCGTACCCTTGGCCGGACAATTCTTGCGGCACCTCCGTATGGAGCAGGACGACGCGGCCGTCTTCGACCTTGTAGTACGCGACCGCGAGTGCGCCCTCGCCGAGGGGCATTTCAAACCGGCTCATGGCCGGATTGTCTCGGATGTCGCTTTCCACCTTCAGCCTCCCGGTTGGCCTGCACAGATTGAACCGCGTCGGCGTCAGAGCTCGAAAGCCTGTCCGATCTCCGGCACCAGCGCCTTCGTCTTGGAGCCTTTCATGCCGGCGACAAACTTGTCGGCCGTGTGATCGATGATCGGAAACGATCCGTAATGACAGGGGATCGCGGCTTCGAAATTGAAGAATCGCCGGCAGGCGAGGGCCGCCACTGCGCCGCCCATGGTCAGTCGATCGCCGACCGGCACCATGCCGACGGCCGGCCGATGCAGTTCTTCGATCAGCGCCATGTCGCCAAAGATGTCGGTGTCACCCATGTGATAGAGCGTCTTGTCATCGGGGAAATGAAGGATGAGGCCGGTCGGATTGCCAAGATAGACGTTCTGCCCGTCTTTCATGCCCAGTGACGAGGAATGCACGGCGTTGACAAACGCGGCGGTGAAACCGCCGCAGTCCACGGTGCCGCCCTGAAGTCCAGGATTGACTTTGTCGCCTTTGACGCCTTGGCCGGCGAGATAGTTGCAGATCTCGTAATTGGCGACGAGCATCGCGTCGGTCTTTTTCAGGATGGCGAGCGCGTCGCCGACGTGATCGTTGTGGCCGTGTGTGATCAGCACATGCGTGACGCCCTCGGCGCGTTCCTCCCATCCCTTTTTCCAGGAGGGGTTCTCGGTCAGAAACGGATCGAGCAGGATCTTGGCCGCACCTACCTCGATGCGGAATGCGGAATGGCCGTACCATGTCACTTTCATTGGAACTGTTCTCCTCGGTCACCTCACTGCGACGATGGTGCTGATTTGTCGCGGCGCGGAGCGACTTTCCAATAGCCGGCATGCATGGTTTCGATACCGGCGGGTAATTTCCGAGCGGAGACGATCGCCACGATTAAAATTGGCGACGATGATCAACGGGAGGGCAGAAGCGCTCGCTCTCCCCGGGTTCTCACGGACGAACGCGGATAACCGTCTTCCCTGCGCGACGCTCTTTCGAGTTGAAGGCGGCCACTGCATCGTCGAGGGGCGCGACGGTGCCGATGTTCGTCCGCAGTCGTCCGTCCCGTACGCGCTGGACGATCTCGCTCAGTTGGGCGCGATCGGCCTCGACAACGAAGTCGATCGCCAGGCCGTCGGCGGGCCGCGCTTCGACCGGCCCGACGATGGACACCAGTGTTCCTCCGGCGCGAACTAGGCGGGCGGACCGCTTCCCGATGTCGCCGCCGATGAGATCGAACACCAGATCGACGCCGCCGACGTCTTCGAGGGCGTCCTTCTCAAGATTGACGAACTCCTGCGCCCCGAAATCGAGCGCCTTCTGACGATCGCCGGCGCGTCCGGTGCCGATGACGTAGGCGCCGGCCAATCGTGCAAGCTGCGCCACCATCGACCCGACTGCGCCGGCCGCGCCATGCGCGAGGACGCTCTGCCCCGCTTGAAGACGGCCGTGCTGGAACAGTCCCTGCCACGCGGTGAGCCCCGAGATCGGCAGGCTCGCGCCGACCGTGAAGTCGACGTCGCCCGGCAGTGGCGCGAGGTTGCGCGCCTCCATGGCCACAGACTCCGCGAGGGTGCCGTCGCGATGCCAGTCGGCAAGGCCGAACACGCGCTGTCCGAGCGACAGTCCCGTCGTACCGTAGCCGAGAGCGGTGACCACTCCGGCCAGTTCGTGGCCGGGGATCGACGGTGTTCGGTCACGGTCTTGGCGATCGGTCCAGGTCGAGGGCCACGCCAGCTCAGTCGGGACGAAGCCCGACGCATGAATCTGAACGACGACGTCGTTGATCGCTGCCTGCGGCTCGGGCCGCTCGGCCAGTTTCATCCCGGCCGTACCAGCAGCCTGGTCCGTTACCACGATTGCCTTCATGATAATTGTCTCCTCGATCATTGTCCGTTGGTGGACATGTTGCAGGGATGGGCGCGTGTCGCTTACGGGCGGACGCGGATGATCGTTTTCCCGTTGATCCGCTTGGTCCGGTTGAAGGCGGCGACGGCATCGTCGAGGGTCGAGACATTGCCGACGTTCGTCCGCAGTCGTCCGTTCCGTACGCGCTGGACGATCTCGCTCAGCTGGGCGCGATCGGACAAAACAACAAAGTCGATCGTCAAGCCGCCGGCGGGCCGCGCTTCGGTCGGCCCAGCGATGGTCACCAGCGTTCCTCCGGCTCCAATCAGGGCCGCGGACCGCTTGGCGATGTCGCCGCCGATGACATCGAACACCAGATGGACTGCGCCGACGTCTTCGAGGACGTCGTTCTCAAGGTCGACGAACTCCTGCGCCCCGAAGTCGAGCGCCTTCTGACGGTCGGCGGCGCGTCCGGTGCCGATGACGTAGCCGCCGGCCTCCCGTGCGAGCTGCGTCGCCATCGACCCGACGGCGCCGGCTGCGCCGTGCACGAGGACGCTCTGTCCCGCCTGAAGGCGGCCGTGCACGAACAATCCCTGCCACGCGGTCAGGCCCGGCATCGCCACGCTCGCGCCCACTGTGTAATCGACGTCGCCCGGGAGCGGCGTGAGGTTGCGCGCTTCGACTGCTACGTATTCCGCCAGGGTGCCCCCGCGATATGAGTCCGCGAGGCCGAACACACGCTGTCCCACCGACAGTCCCGTCGTGCCATAGCCGAGGGCGGTGACCACTCCGGCCAGTTCCTGCCCGGGAATCGACGGCGTGCGGTCACGGCCGAGGCGATCGGTCCAAGTCGAAGGCCATGTCAGTTCACCCGTCGTGAATCCCGACGCATGAACCTGAACGACGACGTCGTTTATCGCCGCCTGCGGCCTGGGCCGCTCTATTAGAGTCATACCGGCAGTTCCCGCGGCCTGGTCCGTGACCGCGATCGCCTTCATGGTAATTTTCTGCTCGGTCATTTGTGTCATTGCTCGAAATGGTCCGGCGGTAAAAGAGCCGTTCAACATCCAATGCCAGGGCCCAGGGGCAGGTTGTCGAGGCGGCTGCGCGTCTCAGCCGGCCAAGCGAACCCAAAGATCGGATGCTGCCGACGAAATTAGAAATTCCCGTTGGCCATACATTCGATAGTCATGGGATATCGCCGTCCAAGCGGCCGGTCTCGGCGCGCGCAGCTGCCTGGGCCCGGTTCAGCAGCAACGACGTGCCGCACGTAAAGCCGCACGGTTTGTGTGGTGCGGCGCCAACTTCAATCGATACGTAATACGGACAAGCCGCAACAGTTCAACCAGAGCGCTCTTCCGAGCCTCGCGTACAACCACAGTCATCGGGCCCTCTTGTTCAGACGGGTTTTCCCGACGGCTCCTCCTCGAACGTCACCGCCACGGCCGCATTCGCAGAAAGACGAACCCTCTTGCCCTCGACGTCGGCGACAAGTCCAAGATCGATAAAATGCGCGTGGCCTTTGTGCTGGCCTTCGCCGCTGTCGCGCTTCGCGAGCCTGATACGGCCGTCGGCGACACTGTCGACGGTGCCGACGTGCACGCCGTCGGCGCCGATCACTTCCATGTTTCTGGTGATCTTGTCCGTGGTCATGTGGCTTCTCCCATGGTTTCCGTGGCGATGCGGGGGCGGCGCCTGCCGCAGGCCACGGAGGCCACAATCGCCCTCAGGCGGCGCTCCTGCGTGGCAGCTTCCAATGCGGGCGGACGAAGTGGCAGGTGTAGCCGTTCGGGTAGCGTTCCAGGTAATCCTGGTGCTCCGGCTCGGCCTCCCAGAAGTCGCTGGCAGGCGAGACCTCGGTCACCACCTTGCCCGGCCACAGCCCTGAGGCTTCAACGTCGGCGATCGTGTCTTGAGCGACGCGGCGTTGTTCCTCACTCGTGTAGAAAATCGCCGACCTGTAGCTTGCGCCCCGGTCGTTTCCCTGCCGGTTGAGCGTCGTCGGGTCGTGGATCTGAAAGAAGAACTCCAGCAGGTCGCGGAAGCTCGTCTGGCTCGGATCGAACGTAATCTCGATCGCTTCCGCGTGCGTGCCGTGGTTGCGGTAGGTGGCGTTCTTGACATCGCCGCCCGAGTAGCCGACCCGCGTCGAGAGGACGCCGGGCAGGCGCCGCACCAGTTGCTGCATTCCCCAGAAGCAACCCCCTGCCAGGATCGCGCGTTCTGTCGTCGCTGCCATCGTCAGACCTCCTGCTTTGCGAAGAGCTTCGCGTACTCGCCGTATCCCTCGCTCTCCAATTTATCGCGGTGGATGAAACGCAAGGAGGCCGAGTTCATGCAGTATCTCAATCCGCCTTTGTCGCGCGGCCCGTCCGGGAAGACGTGGCCAAGGTGACTGTCGCCGTGCTTGGAGCGGACCTCGGTCCGTGTCATGCCGTGCGAGCTGTCAACGTTCTCGACGACGTTCGCGGCCTCGAGGGCCCGCGTGAAACTCGGCCATCCCGTCCCGCTGTCGAACTTGTCGAAGGATGCGAAGAGCGGCTCGCCGGAAACCACGTCGACGTAGAGGCCCGGCTCCTTGTTGTTCCAGTATTCGTTGGCGAAGGGGCGCTCGGTTCCGTCCGTCTGCGTGACGCGGTACTGCTCGGGAGTCAACTTCGAGACCGCTTCCGGGTTTTTTCTGTAGGTCGGCATTCGCGGAACTCCTTTTTGTTCTGCCGGTGAAGATAGGCACGGTCTGAGCGATCGTCCAATCACGTCCGGCTATTGAAACGATGCCGTGAGGACCGGCGCTTGAGGTGCCCCAGTCTGCCGGGGCCGATCCGTTCCCGCCGGCCGATGGGCCTGCTCGGCCGATGACCTGCCGTTATCGATTGCATGATCAAGAAACATGACCGCCGCGTCGCGGGCCATCCTAGTTTGCGGGACAGTCAAGTGGCCGCCCACCGGCTGAGACAGCCGGCGTCAGTAACGGCCTGCATCGTCACCAGCCGAACAATCGTGCGCGGTCTACAGCAAGAGCATCAAATGCCTCGTATTGCCATTCCGAAACGCGAGGACGTCCCCGCGGAATCCAAACCGATCCTTGACAACGTCGACAAGGCGCTAGGCTTCGTGCCCAATGTGCAGCGCCTCATGTCGATCAGCCCGAACGTGCTCTCCGGCTGGGCTGGCTTGATGGGATCGCTCGCGAAAACGCTCGACGTCAGGACGCGAGACGGGATCGCGCTGGCAGTGTCGGAGGCCGATGGGTGCGACTACTGCCTGGCCGCGCACAGCTTCATCGCTGGCACCATGGCCAAACTCCCGGTGGAGGAAATCGCGCTGAACAGGGAGGGCCGCTCGAGCGATCCCAAGCGCCAGGCTGCGGTCGCCTTCGCGAAAGCGCTCATCGAGACGCACGGCAAAGTTTCCGATGCCCAGTTTGCCGCAGTCAGGGATGCGGGGTGGACGGACGCCAACATCGTCGAGATGATCGCGCTGACCGCCCAGTTCCTGTTGACCAACTTCATGAACAATGCGGTGCAGACCCCGATCGATTATCCCGAGGTCAGCCCCGCGAAGCTGGCCTGACGCGAGGTGCATCCTCTGGAGAGGGGAGGGCAAGAGGATCCAATGCCTCGACGGCCCCCGCTGCCTGGTGTCAAGCGTGTCTACGAGCCGCCCGAGGCCTCGGACGGCACGAGAGTGCTCGTCGACCGCATCTGGCCGCGCGGGCTCACGAAGGAGCGCGCCAAGGTCGACGTGTGGCTGAAGGACATCGCCCCGAGTGCCGGCCTCAGGACCTGGTTCGGCCATGACCCGAAGCGCTGGAATGAGTTTCAAAAGCGATACTTCGGGGAGCTCCGCGCCAATCACGCCGCGGTCGAACACCTGACGGATCTTCTATCGGCGGGCAAAGTGACGCTGCTCTTCGGCGCGCACGACACCGAGCACAACAACGCCGTGGCGCTCAGACAACTTCTTCAGCAACGTTCGATCTAAGGCGGCAAGAATGGACGCATGGACTGGTCGAAAACTCGATATCGGATCGCGAAGGGCCGATCCGCAACAAATACAATACGTTCTCGGTCACTCAGACCTTGAAGTGCAGCGGCTGCTGCTTCAATCGGCGATCATTCGCCCTATCACGATCCGATTGCTGCGTGAGGCCGGTCTCTCAGCGGGAATGCGGGTGCTCGATCTTGGTTGCGGCGCCGGCGACGTCACAATGCTCGCGGCCGATCTGGTCGGAAGGAGCGGATCGGTCGTTGGCCTCGACCGCAACGCCGACATTCTCAGCGTTGCGCGCCAGCGTGCGCATGCCGCCGGATACACAAACCTCGAATTCGTCGAAGGCTCGGTGGACGGTACGGGAAAAAGATCGTTCGACATGGTCGTAGGTCGCTACATCTTAGTCCATCAATCCGATCCTGCCTCGCTGATCCGTCTCGCCGCGTCACACGCCCGGCCCGGAGGGGTTGTCGCCTTCCATGAAGTGCAGGGTTTCGGCGACGTTCAATCGCGGCCCCGGGTCCCCCTATGGCACGAAGCCTGGAGCTGGATTGTTGCCGGCTTTGCTTCAGGCATGGCTCACGCGGACGCGGGTGCACGCCTGATCGAACATTTCAGTACGGCCGGCCTGGACCTGCCCGCGATTTTCTCCGAGATTCCGAGTGGCGGCGGACCTGCCTCGCCACTCTATGCGTGGATGACGCAAACGTTGCGGAGCCTCTTGCCGCGGCTCAAAGCCGGCAGCTTGATAGATGCCGCGAAGGTGGACGTGAAGTCACTGGACTCGCTGGAGGAGCGCATTCGCGAAGCGGTCACATCCGCCCGAAGTCAAGTCGGCTTTGCTCAGCAGTACTGTGCCTGGACGAAGGTTTAGCCGCCCGGTTTTCCTCCGGCGACTTTGGTCCGTAGAGACGAGACATTGTTGGTTCGGAGCGGCGGCTGCGAACCGATCAGCTGCGCGAAACCGTTAGCCGGCCCTGCCATCGATGCTGAAGGCGCCTGCGCCGAAGGCCATCACGTAGAGGAACCCACCCGTCAGTGCCAGATTCTTGTAGAAGTGGATGATGTTATCTTGGTCTCCGATCTGCAGATGCACGCCAAAGGCGGTGCCAACAGAGACGAGGGCGAGTAGGGCGGCTGCCCACCGAGTCTTGAAACCCACCAGCAGACCGATGCCCCCGACAAGATGGATAATGATCGAGATCCAAATTGCCACGCTGGGTAGCGGCACGTGTACGCTCGCGAAATACTGCGCGGTGAGGCTGGGACTGCGTAGCTGGCCGATGCCGTCCCAGATAAAAAGGCTCGACATCAACAAGCGTCCAAGCGGAGGCAAAT
>Ga0310811_10001726_pt1 | contig 27181 bp, 24 predicted proteins | sample YCmetagenome_FD_207642 | JGI IMG/M metagenome (GOLD analysis project Ga0310811, IMG submission 207642) | Soil microbial communities from experimental microcosm in Duke University, North Carolina, United States - YC | ecosystem: Engineered > Artificial ecosystem > Soil microcosm > Unclassified ... | reverse complement strand
CGCTGCAATCAGAATACGTTTCATTTTTGTTGTTTTCGGTTTTTGTCGAATTCCTTTGCAAATTTGCTCTTCCTGAATGGAAAAGAAGCAAGGTAAAAGGGTCATTCTTACCTGCTGATTGCGACAATTATCTAACCGAAATCTATTCTGTTCTCAAACGTTTTGCCGGGTTCATCAGGGTACGCCAGGCAATTCTGAGGTAATTTTTGATCATCGCAGTTATTGTTGATCAGCGGGTTGCTCTAAATAAGCGTGCTGCCCCAAACAATTAATATATTGATTTATCGTTGAGTATAAAAGAAACTAATTCCATCACTACGATGAAGGCAATTCTTGTACTGTTTTTACTGCCCTTGCAACTCTTTTCGCAGGATCTGTCGGGAATTTGGGTGGGAACGATCGCCACCTCCGGAGTACAAATGCCATTTGAATTGGCCATCAATCAGGATATGACCGGTTATTCGATGATCACCTTCCTATTTAAAGGTGCTGAAAAAACAGCCGTCAAGAAAATTACCCTGGTCCGGAAGGATAGTACTTTTACTATTTCGGATGATAAACTGATCTACAATAATTTTGCGACCCGGTCCCGTAGCATCAAAACATTTTGTGAATTGTCCGTTAAGATGGTTGATACCATAATGGTTTTGAGCGGACCTTTCCACACACGAACGCGAGACCTCCGGGCGGGCGACGAGGATCTGTCTACAGGAACCATCACGCTTCAAAAGCAAAATAAGCAGGCTCAGACAAGGCTGATCAGTAAACTCGACAGTTTGAAATTGTCAAATACCCTTGTGTTTTCAAATCCTACAACAACTACACAAGAAAACCCGGTAGTGGCAGTATCCGAAAAAGGCCCCCCTGCGGTGGCTGAGAATCCGGTGAAAGATCTAACAGCCGTTAAAGTGCCGGAGCAGGCAGGTTTTGAGAAGGGAAAAAATGAACCTCCTCAAAAAATTATTGCGCCCGCAGCAGAAATTGCGTTACGTAAGACAGAAGTTATTCGCACTATTGATTTCAAGTCTGACAGCCTTACATTGGTTTTATATGACAATGGTATTGTCGATGGAGACACGGTAAGTGTCGTGTTGAATGATGAAGTGATTATTCCAAAACAGGGGCTTACAGAACAAGCATATCGAAAAGTCATAAAAATACCGCCCGGTTCGGGTGATTCTCTGCAATTGGTGATATATGCAGAAAACCTCGGTTCCATTCCACCGAATTCCGGCTTGCTAATTATTGAAGATGGGTCCCAGCGTTACGAGGTAGGATTCGAGGGAGATATGAAAAAAAGCTCCGCAGTGAAATTGATAAGAAAGCTGTAGTGGCAGTCCCTGGCGGAGGGTTTTCAATACGGATTACCCCGTAATTGGCTGAAAATCAACGAATTAATAGTTGTCCGTAAGACTGAAATTTGCGGTATTGTCAAGTTGGAGTAACTTGACACTCGCGTATGGTGGAATTTTTTCAAAAAATTACGGATGCCTTGGACAGTAGTCAAATTCCGTACATGCTTTCCGGGAGCGTCGCCATGAGTTTATACATCGTTCCCCGGACAACCAGAGATTTTGATTTCATTGTTCACTTGCAAGCAAGAGATATCGATCGGTTTGCGGAGAATTTCAAGGACGGATATTATTGCGATAAGGAGTCGATCGAAGATGCGGTCAAGCTGGGAAGTATGTTCAACATCATTGATCATGTTTCAGGATTTAAGGCGGATTTTGTTGTTTTGAAAAAAGAGCCCTTCAGACAAAATGAGTTCGCCCGGAGGACTGCCATGGAATTTTTGGGCAAAACTATTTATGTAGTTTCTCCGGAAGATCTTATTATTTCGAAGCTAATTTGGATACAGGATATTCAATCTCCCATTCAAATGGAAGACATTAAGAATCTGGCTGTATCCGATAGACTTGATTGGAATTACATCGATCTATGGGTTGACAGACTCAAACTAAATTCTTTCAATCTTTTAATTCATGAATGACACTCCTCCAAATGTCAAAGCATTGCAGTTAAAGATTTGGCTTTCTAAATCGCCGGAGGAGAGGCTCATGCGGATGATGCAAGACAATGCCGCGATGATGCAATTTTGGGCCACTGCCAGAAAGAAAGATAACGTCGATAAATTAAGCCCAAAATCTCTCAATTCCAGTCAACTGCCGAAAACTGAAGATATTTTCCCTGATTTTACCAGCGGTGGATAGGGTAATCGCCTTTGCCCTTTCATACGTTGGAGTAACTTTGTTGAAGACGCCCTCCGAAGAAGCGATTGAACATGAGCAAAAACCTACTTTTTTTTATTATAGGAAATGCATTTCTTTTCACATTAGTCTACCTGACGAGGAAAACGAGAAGGCCTAATAACGTTGTTTTATTTTGCGCTTCGCTATTTTTTACCTTATCGATAATCGAAACGGCTTATCGGAATTTTTTCAAGCCAAGAGAAGAAGGACATTTTGTAAACAGCTATGATCCGCTGGTTCTCCAACCCCATCCCTTATCAGGGCAACAATTTGGTTCAGGGAAGATCTTCAATAGTATAAAATTGACCCATTCGGGAGATACCATCTATAATGCCAGCTATACAATGATCGTAGATTCATCTATAGATGCGTTTAGCTATAACCATCGCATCGGATATTTGAATCCTACCTCGCGCACTCCTAAAATGATTTTTCTGGGCTGCAGTTTTACGTTCGGACAAGGGGTTAATGATTCGGAGACACTTTCCTATAGATTAGGGGCTATAACAAATACTTCAACCCTGAATTTAGGTACTATCGGTTACGGGATCCACCATGTATACAAGATATTCCTGGATAAGTATGCCAGCCAGAACAATGCGAATAGGCTATTTATATATACAATGATCCCCGATCATGTTTTGAGAGCGGGTGGGCTATACGACTGGAGCGCCGGGCCTTCCTATAAGATCTCAGGTGATTCTCTTGTCTACAACGGTCCGCTGCACTTTCCAGGCAATAAATTTGCTTATTATGCCTCTTTCTTTGGGTGTTATAGCTTTATAAAGGACATGATCATCAATATTCAGGAAAAGAACAGAGCCCGGGGAATGTCCGCCGAATACCAAAAGGCGTATCTAATGGTCAGGAAGATGAGCCAATATTCAAAAATGACAGGGGGCAATTTTCTTCTACTATTTTGGGATAAATATAGATCTGACGCAAATCACGCTTCTCTTACCTGCGATACTCAGCTACTGGAATACGAGATGGACAAGCTCAGAAAGGACGGCGTTGATATCGTCAGGGTTTCCGATATTTTAGATATAACGAATCCAAACTATTATTTCCCACGCGATGGACACCCTACTGCAATTGCTTATGATGCTATTGCAAAATATCTCGCAAAACGGTTGAATCTTTCCGTGGAATGAGTGGTAGTCCCGACAGGAATCGAACCTGTATCAAAAGTTTAGGAAACTTCTATTCTATCCATTGAACTACGGGACCAGCTTGCCATTAAGGCCGGCGCGGCGAACTCCGGCGCGCGGAAAGCCGCATGCAAGGGTCGCAAAAATAAGGCATTTTTTTTTAGCTTGGGGGAATTCCTTACTTTAATCCCCAATAAAACCAAGTCAAATGAACCGATTGATTATGCCCAAGTTAGGCCGTCGTTGGGGCCTGTTTGCAGTGGCCGTGCTGGTGACGTTGGGCGCCCAGGCGCAGGGGCCACACTTCAGCCATCAGACCATCTTTGTGACAGACCTTGAGCGGTCCGCGAATTTCTATGAGAAAGTGATGGAGCTGAAGCGCATCCCCGAGCCCTTCCATGATGGCAAGCATGTCTGGTTCGGCCTGGGCGGTCACGGGCAATTGCACGTCGTGAGCGGCGCCAAGGAGGATATCCCCCATGATATCAATATCCACCTTGCGTTCAGCGTCCCTTCCATGGCGGCATTTACAAAACACCTGGATGAAGCGAATGTTAAGTATGGGGACTGGTCGCAGAAGAACAAGACACCCCAGGTGCGGCCGGATAAGGTATTGCAGATCTACCTGCAGGACCCGGACGGGTACTGGATCGAGGTCAACGACGATAAATTTTGATCCGCGGCGGCCATAGCCCTATCTTTGCGGCCTATGAAGTTTTACAATGTCGTCATCAAATATCGCCTGCCCCTGGCCATCGCGTTCCTGGCCCTTGCGATCGTAGCTAATATCTATGCGGGCTTCTGGCCGGCGTTCCTCCCCTACCTGATCGCAGTGATCCTGCTCTTCGGGTACTTCTTTTTCGGTCCGCTGCGGCTGATCCAGGAGCATATGGAAGCCGGGGACATGGATGCCGCGGAAAAGGTGCTCAATTCCGTCAAATTCCCCAACCTGCTCTATAAGCCCATCCGCTCCGTGTACTATACTCTGAAGGGCAACATCGCCATGATGAAGCAGGACTTTACGGCGGCGGAGAAGAATATGAAGAAAGGGCTCGACCTGGGTATGCCCATGAAAGAAGCGGAAGGCGCCAGCCTGCTGCAGATGGGAATGCTGGCCATGCAAAAGAACGATCTCAAACAGGGCGAAAGCTATATCCGCCAGGCCATCCGTAAGGGTCTCCCCGACAAGGAAAACCAGGCCGCGGCCTTTCTGCAGCTGTGTTCGATCATGATGACCAAGCGCGAATTCCGCGCGGCCAAGGATTTCTTCCGTAAGGCAAAAGCGCTAAAGCCCACGACGCCGCAGATCGTGAGCCAGATCAAAGAGATCGAGAAGTATATTTCGAGGATTCCCGGCTAAGTTATCGTCTAGTGATTTACCGCCCTGGACCCAGAAGAGGTGACACAATCCACCATCTGCCGGAGCGTACGAAGGGAAAGGCTATTCTTCTCCAGGAAATCAAAGCTGCCGTATTGCAGGAATACCTCCTTGGTATTCAATCCTTTCTGGCTAGAGAAGAGGATCACATATACATTGGGATCGAAGTCCCGGACCCGCTGAAGGGTATCCAGGCCATTCATTTTCCCGTCCAGGTTATAGTCCAGGACGATGACGGCGGGGTGCTTGTCCAATTCGAGAATACAGGATTCCCCATTGGTGTAGAAGTGAAGATTGCTGCTGATGGACTCCAGCTCCTTAGCGATAAGGCTTTGGTAGATGACGTTGTCCTCAACGACAAAGATCACAGGTTGATGGCTAAATTCCATGATTAGTAGTGCTGTAGTGCATTTATAATCAATGGAAAATGGTGCCAGAAAAAACCCGCGGATAACCAACTGATTGTCAAAATCTTTTGTGTTCTCCGCCTGAAATTGCCTTCTCAGTTTGGGAAAAGCGGCCTGAGGATGGGAATTATTTCATTACCTCCGCCTGCAGCTGGCTGATGCATTCCTTGATGACATTGTCGATGGTCGCCACCAACGGGGCCACCTGGTCGAGGGACTCTTTTTGCCGGGCATTGGCCTCGACGGTCCGGATCTCCTGCCGGATGGACTTGATGCCCATGGAATCTATGGTGGACTTGAGCTTATGAGCTGTCTTACCTACCTGGTCCCAGTTCTCTTCCTGCAAGGCATTCTTCAGGTCCTGCATGTTCTGTGGCACGGTCTCGATAAAAAGTGCTACCATCTTCTTTATGAAGTTCTCATCACCCCCCGATACGGATTGCACCATGGAAAGGTCATATAATCTGGTGTTCCCAGGTATCATATTGCTGTTGTTAATGTTATAGGTATGGGCAGAGGCAACCGACGCAGTGGACCCGACCGGGTCCTGCAGACGCGTCAAATTTCGCGAAATTACCCGGAACAACCTCGCCTCGTCGAAGGGCTTGGCCAAATAATCGGTCATACCCGCCGCCAGGTATTTTTCACTGTCGCCTTTCAGGGCATTTGCCGTCAGAGCGATGATGGGGATATTCGCCTTTACCGGATCGGGGAGCCTGCGGATACGCTGAGTGGCCTCTATCCCATCCATCTCCGGCATCTGCACATCCATCAGAATGCAATCGAAGGAGCTATTGTCCATCGCATCGAGGGCTTCCCGGCCATTGTTCACGATCACCACCTCGAAATCCCAGGACTCGAGGATATGCCGTGCGAGATATTGATTCAGCTCCACATCTTCTGCGACCAACACTTTCCGGTGTCCGAGGCTCTTATAATCTATTTCCTGACTGACTTCATTTTCCTGCATATCTTCAATACTTAACTTATAGGGGACGCGTATTGTAAAGGCCGAGCCCTTGCCCTCTTCACTATGTACCAGCAATTCACCGTCCTGCATCTCGACCATGTTCTTGCTGATGGTCAAGCCAAGACCGGTGCCCCCATATCTCCGGGAGATCGTCGCATCCGCCTGTTCAAAGGGTTCAAATATAGTTCGCAGCTGATCTTTCCCAATGCCGATCCCGGTGTCCTGGATCGTAATCTCCACCATTACATCCAATTCATCGTGTTCCCGGATGCCGGTCGTGATATTGATATGGCCTTCGTTGGTGAACTTCAGGGCGTTGCTTAAAAGATTGTTCAGCACCTGGCTGAGCCGGTAAGGATCGCCCTCGACCACCAGGTCGCCGGGGATCGAATTCTGGAAGATCAATCCCAGCTCTTTCTCTTCTGCCCGGTATATAAAAGATTGGATCGTCGTGGCGATCTTATCCACGATCTTGAACGGAATTCGTTCGAGCTGCAATTTCCCTGCCACAATCTTCTCCAGATCGAGAATGTCGTTTACGATCACTAAAAGATTGTTTGCGGACTCTTGTATCAGCTGAAGATAGTTGCGCTGTTGCGGATCGAGCCGGGTCTTGTTGAGCAGGCTGGCGATCCCGAGGATACCGTTCATCGGGGTGCGGATCTCATGGCTCATATGCGCGAGGAAGGACTCTTTTGCGCGGGCGATATCATCGGTCATCTTCTTGGTGATACGCAGCTCGCGCTCCATATGGATGCGGTCAGTGATGTCCTGCGAGAAGCCAATGACATACGGCACGGACCCGGGTTCTTCCATGCGAACGTTCTTGTATAACAGGTAGATCTCCTCCCCGGCCTTGCTCAACACGCAAAACTCGCCGCTCACGGCGTTTACTGATGCGCGTATTGCCTGGAGATAGTCGGCTTCGAATTTCTCCCGATGTTTATCCGGAACGAACTCCTGGATGCAGCGTCCCAGCATTTCGGACTCTTCGAATCCGAGGACCCTGCGGATGGCGGGATTGACGGAGAGCAGCCTCCCGTCCAGGTCGTGTGTGCAAATCAGCGCCTGGCTATGATTGAAGAGATCGCGATATCGCTTTTCGCTCACCCGCACCTTTTCCTCGAACTCCTTTGTCTCGGTGATCCGCACGGCGTAGATGATCACCTGCTGCAGGTTACCGCCTTCATCGAACACCGGGAATACCCGGTGCTGGAAGTGCTGCACCCTGCCTTCGGAATCCATGGATGATTCGGCCCACTCCACTACCCTACGGGTCCGCCGCGCTTTTTCGAACACCATCCGCCTTGCCCGCGCCATCGCCGCAGGCCGGCCGGCATACTGGCAGAACTCCTCATTGGTCTTCCCGATCATCCATTCCCGCAGGTGCTGCTCCGGGATGGCGCTGGGATTGACATACAGAAACCGGTATTCGGGATCTGCGACAATGATCTCAGCAGGGACGAGACTGAGGACGTCTTCAAAAAATTGGTTTTGCAGGGGCATGCATAGGAGGTTTTTGGTGGCGCGATGACCCGTCACTTCATTTTCAGCTCCCCGTTCTGGATCATGCGGTAAAGCGTGGACTTGCCGACATCCAGTTTCTTAGCCACAAGCAAAACGTCCTTGTCGTATTTATCCAGGTAATGCTGCAGGATCTGAATCTCGAACTCCTTTAAGGTCATTTCTTTATTCAACAGGTCGGCAATGCTTGCCGAAGTGTTCAGCGTAATATGCTCACCCTGGATCATCTCTTCATCCGCCATGACGACGGCCAGCTCCACCACCGATTTCAGCTCGCGGACATTGCCCGGGAAGGGATAGGACAGCAGCTTGGTCTGCGCCTCCGGTGACAGGGTCCTTTTCTCCATTTTGTTCTCCTTGCAGAACCCGTCGATAAAATACTTCGCCAGGATCAGGATATCGTTGCCCCGTTCCCGTAAGGGCGGCAGGGAGATGGGCAGGCCGATCAACCGGTAGTAAAGGTCTTCGCGGAAATTCTTGTTCTTTACTTCCTCGAGCAGGTTCTTATGAGTAGCCACGACGATACGGGCATCGATCTTTGTCACGGCGTTGCTGCCGATCCGGGTGATCTCCTTTTCCTGCAGCACGCGAAGCAGCTTAGCCTGGAGATTGATATCAAGCTCGCCGATCTCATCAAGGAAGAGAGTCCCCTTATCCGCCTCTTCGAACTTCCCGATCCGCCGGGTGACTGCACCCGTAAAGGCGCCTTTCTCGTGCCCGAACAGCTCGCTTTCGATCAGGTCCTTGGGGATAGCGGCCACGTTGACAGCCACGAAAGGCAGCTTATGACGATCGGAATTATAGTGTATCGCTTTGGCTATCATTTCCTTACCCGAACCGGTCTCGCCGGTGATGGATACGGTGATATTCGTTTTGGCGGCCTTCTCGATCATGGAGAAAACCTTCAGGATCTGTTCGCTCTTCCCGAGGATCATCTGGGAGAAGTCGTATTTGCGACCCACCTGGCTCTTCAGCGTCTCCACCTCTTGCTTCAGATTGCTGATCTCGCGCAGGTGTAAGATGCTGTTCCAGAGCCGGTCCTTTGTGTCATCGTCCTTCACGATATAGTCAAACGCCCCGTTCTTCAGCAGGTTGATGGCGGTTGCCACGTCCTCCTGACCTGAAATGACAATGACCCGGCTGTCGGGATTATGTTCCTTGATCTTTTTCAGCACTTCGGCGCCATCACAGTCCGGAAGGGAGTAATCGAGAGTTACAACATCCGGGTTTTCATGGAGTTGGGCAAAAAAGTCACGGGGGGATTCAAATCGCTTTACCTCATATTCGGGATTGAGGGAAAGATAGTGCTGGAGCATTGAGCCGTACCAGACATCATCTTCCACGATAAAGACTTTAAAGTGATGGTTTTTCATGCTGCGTTTTGCTTAGGATATGAATCAAACGTTGAAATGACGAATTTATTCCCATATTAAGACATTTTCCAATCCATTCTTGCTCTTTTCGACTAATTAAGACAATTGAAGACGCCAAATAAGGGAAAACTCTTACCTTTGCCGTTTGGCCAGGACCCTGATTTTCGCACATCGGCTGCACATCCCGCACCGGCCAAAATCGATCGCTTATCTTTGAACCATGTCGCTAAACCGGGAGAAGCTTCGGCAGCGTTTCGACGAAGAGTACCAGAAACTGAACGCACAACAGCGCCTGGCGGTTGATACCACAGAGGGGCCCGTCATGGTCATCGCCGGGCCGGGGACGGGCAAGACCCAGATCCTGGCGGCGCGGATCGGCAAGATCCTGCTCGAAACAGACGCCGTCCCGGGCAACATCCTCTGTCTCACCTATACGGATGCCGGCACCATCGCCATGCGGCGGCGCCTGTTATCCTTTATCGGTCCGGACGCCTACAAGGTTAACATCCACACCTTCCACTCCTTTTGCAACGAGATCATCCAGGAAAACCTGCCGCTGTTCGAAAAGACGGCGCTGGACGCGATCTCCGACCTCGAGCGCATCCAGCTGTTCAAAGACCTGATCGACGGGTTCCCGAAGAACCATCCCCTGAAACGCTACCGCGGGGATGTCTATTTCGAGATGGGAAACCTGCAAAGCCTTTTCTCGACGATGAAAAGAGAGGGCTGGACGCCGGTCTTTATCCACCAGAAGATCGGCGAATACCTCGACAGCCTGCCCGGCCGGGAGGAATATATCGCCAAACGGGCCACCAAAGAATTCAAAAAGGGCGATCTGCGCACCGATAAGATCGAAGAGGAACGGGAACGGATGAGCAAGCTGCGGGCGGCCGTAGGCGAATTCGACCGGTTCCAGGAGCTGATGCGAAAGCGTAACCGCTATGATTTTGACGATATGATCAACTGGGTGATCAAGGCGCTCTCGGGCAACAAGGCCCTGCTTTCCTCTTACCAGGAACGTTATCAATATATCCTCGTCGACGAATACCAGGATACCAGCGGGACCCAAAACCGGCTGGTCAGCCTGCTCATCACTTATTGGGAACAGCCGAATGTCTTTGTCGTCGGGGACGATGATCAGAGCATATATCGTTTCCAGGGAGCCAATGTGGAGAATATGCTGGACTTCGCCCAGCAGTACCAAAAAGATCTGCTCACCGTGGTGTTGACCAACAATTACCGGTCAACGCAACCCATTCTCGATATTTCCCGCGCGCTGATCGAGCGGAATGAGGAGCGCCTTGTCCGCCAGCTACCGGGGCTTTCCAAACAGCTGGTGGCCAGCCATCCGCATACGGGTAAGCTCCAATTCCCGGTACGGCTGCTGGAATACCTGAGCCCCCGCCAGGAGATGACAGGCATCACGCTGGAGGTGGAGCGGCTGCTTGCCGAAGGGGTAGCGCCGGGCCGAATCGCGATCATTTATAAGGAGAACAAGTATGGGGAAGAGCTGGCGCGCTTCCTTCAGCTGAAGAATATCCCGGTGTACAGTAAACGTAGTGTCGATCTGTTCACCATTCCGCTGGCCCGCCAGGTCCTGCTGCTGCTGCGATATCTTGCGGCCGAGCACGACGCGCCCTATGGCGGCGACGAAATGCTGTTCGAGATCTTGCACTTCCATTTCTGGGGGATCGCCCCGATCGAGATCGCAAAGCTCTCCATCGAAGTGGCGGACCGGCAATTTGGCGATCAGCGGACCTCGATCCGCCGGCTGCTGCATGAAAAAGCAAGCCGGCCGGCCCGTGATCTGTTTGACCCGGGGCTGCCTGAGCCCATGAAAAAGGCCAGCCAGGTGCTGGAAAAGCTGATCGGGGAGGCGTCCAATGTCACGCTACAGGAGCTGTTCGAACATTGCATCCGGGATACGGGTATCCTCAGCACCGCGCTGGCCGGACCGGATAAGGTCAACCAGGTGCAGGTGCTGACGGCCCTGTTCGATTTTATAAAGGAGGAGACCCGGAGAGACGCCGATCTCAACCTGGAACGGCTGATCCAGACGATCGACCTGATGAAGGAGAACGAGCTACCCCTGCCGCTCATCCGGGTCTCCGGAAGCGATAAGGCAGTCAATCTCCTGACAGCGCATGGTTCCAAGGGCCTCGAGTTCGAATATGTTTTCTTTGCCGGCGTCAATGCCTCCACCTGGGAGAAGAAGCGGCGACCGGGCGGTGGCTACAAATACCCGGATACCCTGTTCTCGTCCATGACGGCTTCCGCATCCAACGGGGATGAGGAATTACGACGGCTGTTCTATGTCGCCCTGACGAGGGTAGAGCACCATCTGACCATCTCCTATCCCCGTTACAGGGATGACGGCAAGGAGTTGGAGCCGTCGGTCTTTCTCGCGGAGATCCTCGAAAATCAGGGCCTGGACTTTGAAAAGGTGACGATAACGGCGGAAGAGCAGGCGAGCTTTGATACCCTGCCTTTTACAGAAACCATTGCGCCGGAGATCGAGGCAGCCGAGGAGGATCTTATTGGCCGGATGCTGGAAAAGTTCGTCATGAATGTCACGGCGCTGAACAATTACCTGAAGTGTCCGCTGGAATTCTATTATCGCAACCTGATACGCATTCCTTCCCCCAAGAATGAAGCTACGGAGTTCGGCAGCGCCGTACATTTTGCCCTGCAACGACTCTTCGAGAAGATGCAGCAGCACGCCGGCGGAGAGTTCCCCGAGAAGAAGGAAATGCTGACGGACTTTGAATGGTATATGCGCCGTCACCGGGAGATCTTTACCCGCGAAGCCTTTGCCCGGCGGATGGAATACGGCCTCGAAGTGCTGACCAACTACTACGATAAGTATCTCTTTCTCTGGAATAAGATCGTGGCGGTGGAAAGGAATATCCGGAACGTGGTCGTCAAGGGCATTCCCTTAAAGGGAAAGCTGGATAAGCTGGAATTCCAGGGCAAGGAGGTGAATGTGGTCGACTATAAGACCGGCGATGTCGATAAGGCCGCGGATAAGCTGAAGCCCCCGAGCGAAAAAAATCCGGACGGCGGCGACTACTGGCGTCAGGCCGTCTTTTACAAGATCCTGGTGGATAGCTATGAGCAGAAGGACTGGAAGGTGGTCAGCACGGAGTTCGATTTTGTCGAGCCCGACAAGAAAAAAGAATACCGGAAGGTAAAGATCGTTATCACCCCCGAGGATATCACCACGGTGACGCAGCAGATCGTTCAAACCTGGCAGAAGATACAAAACCGGGAATTCTATACCGGGTGCGGCAAACCGGACTGCCATTGGTGTAATTTTGTGAAGACCAACAACCTGGCCATCGCGCTCCATGAAGTGGGGGAAGACGAAGAAGAGGATAGCGCTCCTGAGCCTTTATTGCAAAAATAAGGCTCGTCGCGCTATCAGCTAATGTCGGGCCTTCGGCCGGCCGAACTGTATTCGGCCCTGTCGAGCCGCGCCCGGCCAGCGCCTAAAATAACATTTTATTGAGGCAAAACCCATTATGTTTGCGGAATGAAGATCAAGACCGGGCTTCTGTTTCTCCTGTCGTGCTCCCTCTTTGTCCTTTGTATTTTGGGCCCCATGGGATGCGCCAATATCGTGGCCCCGTTGGGAGGACCGAAAGACACCATCCCACCCGTGCTCGTATCCGCGGTTCCGAAGGACTCCGCGAAGAAGTTTACCGGCAATAAGATCATCCTCAACTTCAACGAATACATCGACGGCAAGGACCTCCGGAACGAATTGCTGGTCTCGCCGGTGCCGAAGATCGATCCCATTATCGACGCCAAGCTTAGGACCATCACGATCCGTATCAAGGATACCCTGCAGGCCAGTACCACTTACGCTTTGTATTTTAACAGGGGCATCAAGGACGTGAACGAAGGGAATACCCTACGCGATTTTGTTTATGTCTTTTCCACCGGGGATACGATCGACCGGGCCGAACTCTCGGGCACATTGCTGGTGGCTAATACCGGCCGGCCGGACAGCACGCTTGTCGCAATGCTCCATGATAAATTCGACGATTCGGCCGTCGTCAAGAACCGGCCCAGGTATATTGCCAAATGCGACACTCTTGGGCACTTTACGTTCCATTTCGTAAAGCCGGGGACCTACGCGCTTTACGGGATGAAGGACGAAGGGGGAAGTCACAAATATCTTTCCAAGGCGCAGCTGTTTGCGTTTGCCGACTCGCCCGTCATCGTCGGACCCCGATCGGCGCCTCAAACGCTTTACGCCTACGTGGAAGGATACGATACGGTCAAAAAGGCCGGGACGACAGGGGGTCCGACGACCAAACCGGCTCCGGCGCCCCGGAAAACCAACAAGGAGAGCGACCGGCGGTTACAGGTAGGCATCAATGCTCCCGGTAACAGCTTCGATGTGCTCGACACCTTGCGGATAACCTTTTCCTCGGGTTTGAAGATCTTCGACTCGACCCAGCTCCGGTTTACGGATGACGGCTACCATGATATCGACGCCAAAAAGTATCACTTCGAGCGCGACACGACCGGTAAGATCGTCACCCTGTTCTATGTATGGCCGACGGATACCAAGTTCCACCTGGTCCTGCCCCGGACCTTTGGCCAGGACTCCCTTGGCAGGAAGCTGTTAAAGGATGACACCCTCAGCTTCAAGACCAAGAAGGACATCGACTATGGCGAGATCCGCATCCGGGTCGTCAACCTCGATATGTCCCAGCACCCGGTGCTGCAGTTCATATCGGGAGACAAGGTCAAATACACCTATTCCTTCGATACCCGGCGACAGGTGCGGCGCCTGCTCTTCTCCCCCGGGGATTATGAGCTACGTGTCCTCTACGACGCCAACCGCAACATGACCTGGGATCACGGGTCCTTCTTTGGCAAGAACAAAAAGCAGCCGGAAAAGGTGATCACCATTCTGAAAAAGTTCACCGTCAAGCCCAATTGGGATAATGATAGGGATATAACCTTATGACCCGGACATAAGATCGTATGCGGGGGATGCGCTAACTTTCCGGTGGCGTATCCCCCGCGTATAGCGTATCTTTGCTGAATGCAATTTTCTTCGTCCTTACTGGAGCAGGCTGTCAATGAGTTTGCCAAATTGCCGGGCATCGGGAAGAAGACGGCCCTGCGGTTGGTGCTGCATCTGCTTAAGTCGGACAGCGGTAATGTCCAGGGTTTTGGTGAGACGCTTATCCGGATGCGCAACGAGATCAAATTCTGCCAGCGCTGTCATAATGTAGCCGATGCCGATATCTGTTCCATCTGCGCCAATTCGATGCGCAAGCAGGAGATGATCTGTGTGGTGGAAAGCCTGCGGGAAGTGATCGCCATCGAAAGCACGCAGCAATTTAACGGGGTTTATCACGTTCTTGGCGGGATCATTTCCCCGCTGGACGGGGTCGGCCCGGACCAGCTCAATATCGAGACCCTGGTATCCCGGGTCCGTAAGGAGCATACCCAGGAGCTGATCTTTGCGCTGAACCCTACCATCCAGGGCGATACGACGATCTATTATATCCAAAAGAAGCTACAGGACACCAACGTCCGGATCACGACGATCGCCCGGGGTATCGCCTTCGGCGGGGAGCTGGAATATGCGGACGAGATGACGCTGGCACGAAGCATCACCAACCGGCTGCCGGTGGAAAGCTACCGGGCGGGGAGTTAGGCCGGGTGGCCCGGCTTGCCCGAGGGGCGGCGGTGGCCGTCGGCAAGACGACATTGCATTTTGCCGCAAAATGTGTAAATTTGCATCCACAGGCGGATTTGTTTATTGTTCGGCCTGTTTAAAAACTTGAACTAATAAACGGTTGAAATATCCCACCAATTTCCGGTTATTTCTCGTTTATAGGGTTCTTCAATGGACCAACGGTCCAAGCCGAAGGCTAATTATTAAACATTGAGCACCGAGGAACTATTTTTCGAAGGAGTTCCGAGGTGCGAAATCGGAGGAATAACATATGGAATCAACACGCAACAAGCTGGAAGAAGCCCTCAAAGAGCGCATCCTCGTCATCGACGGCGCCATGGGTACGATGATCCAACGGCATAAGCTGGAGGAAAAAGATTATCGGGGCGAGCGCTTCAAGGACTGGGCTTCGGACCTGAAAGGCAATAACGACCTGCTCTGTCTGACCCAGCCGGATATCATCGAAGGCATCCACCGTCAATACCTCGATGCGGGGGCCGATATCATCGAAACGAATACGTTCAATTCCCAGGCGATCAGTATGGCCGACTATCATATGGAGTCGCTGGCCTATGAGATCAATGTCGCCGCGGCCAGGATCGCCCGGAAGGCGGCCGACGACTATACGGCGAAAAACCCGGCCAAGCCCCGGTTCGTAGCCGGCGCCATCGGACCGATGAGCAAGACCCTTTCCCTCTCCCCGGATGTCAACAATCCGGGATACCGGGCCGTGACCTTCGACGAGGTGACAGCCGCGTATTACGAACAGGTGAAGGGATTGGTGGAAGGCGGGGTCGACCTCCTGCTGATAGAGACCATCTTCGACACCCTGAATGCGAAGGCGGCCATCTTCGCCATAAAAAAATACTTCCGCGACAGCCATCAGCCCGAGCTGCCGGTATCCATCAGCGGAACGATCACCGACGCCAGCGGCCGGACCCTCAGCGGCCAGACCCTGGAAGCCTTTTATGTATCGGTGATGCATGCCCGGCCGCTCAGCATCGGCCTGAACTGTGCATTGGGCGCCCAGGAAATGCGGGCCCATATCGAAGAGCTGAGCCAGATCGCGGCCTGCTATACGTCAGCCTACCCCAATGCCGGTCTGCCGAACGCCATGGGCGAATATGACGAACAACCGGAACAAACCGCGCATTTTATTGAAGACTGGGCGGAGAATGGATTCGTGAATATCGTGGGCGGTTGTTGTGGAACGACCCCGGATCATATCCGGCACATTGCCGAGCACGTCGCGACCATCAAACCCCGTCCATTACCTGTAATTGAAACCGAGCTCGCATAAATGACTATGACCACGATCAAACCCTTTCTCCGCCTGTCCGGTCTGGAACCGCTCGTCCTGCGTCCCATGACCAATTTCGTCAACGTAGGAGAACGCACCAATGTCACTGGTAGCAAAAAATTCGCCCGGCTGGTTCGTGAGGGCCAATATGAGGAAGCGCTTAGCGTAGCCCGCCAGCAGGTGGAGAACGGCGCCCAGGTGCTGGACGTAAATATGGACGATGCCCTGTTGGACGGAGAAAAGGCCATGCAGACCTATCTCAACCTATTACAGGCCGAACCGGATATCGCCAAGATCCCGATCATGATCGACTCGTCGAAATTCTCGATCATCGAGGCGGGACTGAAATGCGTCCAGGGGAAATGTATCGTCAACTCCATTTCGATGAAAGAAGGCGAGGAGAAATTCATCGAGCAGGCGATCGTCTGTCAAAGCTATGGTGCGGCTGTGATCGTCATGGCCTTTGACGAGCAGGGCCAGGCGGATACGAAGCAAAGAAAGGTCGAGATCAGTGAGCGCGCCTATAAGATCCTCACCGAGCGGGTTGGAATTGCGCCGGAAGATATCATTTTCGACCTGAATATCTTCGCCATCGCCACCGGTATCGAAGAGCATAACAATTACGCCGTCGACTTTATCGAGGCGACGCGGGAGGTGAAGCGGCGGATGCCGTTGACCCGGATCAGCGGCGGCGTGAGCAATATCTCCTTCTCCTTCCGCGGCAACGAACCCGTGCGGGAGGCGATGCATAGCGTATTCCTGTATTACGCTATCAAGGCGGGCATGGACATGGGCATCGTCAACGCGGGTCAGCTGGTGGTCTATGACGAGATCGAGCCGCAGCTGCGGCAGCTGTGTGAAGATGTGATCCTGAACCGCAACCCCGAGGCCACCGACAAGCTGTTGGCTTTTGCGGAAACGGTCAAGGCAAAGGGCAAGGAAGAAGTAAAAGACGAGGCCTGGCGCCGTGGAACGGTAGAAGAGCGGCTGAAGCATGCGCTGGTCAACGGCATAACCGAATACATCGACGCCGATACGGAAGAGGCGCGGCAGAAATATCCGAAACCACTGGACGTGATCGAAGGGCCGCTGATGGCGGGAATGGATGTGGTCGGCGATCTCTTCGGAAGCGGAAAGATGTTCCTCCCGCAGGTGGTGAAAAGCGCACGCGTGATGAAGAAATCCGTGGCCGTCCTCACCCCCTTTATCGAGTTGGAGAAAGAAGAGCGCAAAAAGTCCGGCGCTTCGATTGGCGAAGAGACCGCGGGAGCCGCCAAGATCCTGCTGGCCACGGTAAAAGGAGACGTTCACGATATCGGGAAGAATATCGTCGGGGTGGTGCTGGGCTGCAACGGGTACGACATTATCGATTTGGGAGTGATGGTGCCGGCGGATAAGATCCTGGAGACCGCGAAGCGGGAGAAGGTAGACGTCATCGGGCTCAGCGGGCTGATCACACCGTCCCTCGACGAAATGGTGCATGTTGCGCGGGAGATGAAAAGACAGGACTTCCACGTGCCACTGCTGATCGGCGGAGCTACCACCTCGAGGATGCACACAGCGGTAAAGATCGCACCCGAATTCGACAAGGGTGTTGTGCACGTGCTGGATGCCTCGCGGAGCGTCACCGTGGTGGGTTCGCTGCTGAACGCCGAACAAAAACCGGACTTCCTGCAAACCATCGGCAAGGAATACCGGAAGCTGAAAGAAGACTTCAACAATAAGAAGACCATCAAGCAATTCCTGCCTTTTGGCCGGGCGCAGGAGAATCATGTACCGATCGACTGGACCGGGTTCCAGCCGGTGGCGCCAACCTTTACAGGCACGAAGGCCTTTGATGGCTATGATCTTGCGGCTATTGCCGAATATATCGACTGGGGTCCTTTCTTTATCGCCTGGGAGCTGCATGGCAAATTCCCGCAGATATTGCAGGATGACGTTGTCGGGAAGGAAGCGACCCGCCTTTACAACGATGCCCGCCGGCTACTGGACCAGATGATCCGGGAGAAATGGTTGAAGCCAAGGGCCGTTATCGGGTTCTGGCCGGCCAATTCGGATGGTAAGGACACGGTTGTGGTGCACGCCGCATCCGAAGCGGCAAACGCGCAGGGCGAGGTCCATCTCGAATTTTTGCGTCAGCAGATCAAGAAAGCGCCTGGCCAGCCCAATATCTCTCTTGCTGATTTTATCGCCCCGGCCGCTACGGGAAAAAAAGATCATATCGGGGCCTTCGTTGTCAGCATCGAAGGCATCGAGCCGCATATCCAGCGGTTTCAGGCCGCATTCGACGACTATAACAAGATCATGCTGCAGGCATTGGCGGACAGGCTTGCCGAAGCCTTTACCGAACTTCTTCACGCAAGAGTGCGGAAGGAATTCTGGGGCTATGCAAAAGAGGAACACCTGGCCAATGATCAGCTGATCAAGGAAGAATACCTGGGTATCCGGCCCGCGCCGGGCTACCCGGCCTGCCCCGATCATACTGAGAAGTGGAAGCTGTTCGCTATGCTCGATGCGACAAAGCAAACAGGGACGATCCTCACGGAGTCCCTGGCGATGTACCCCGCATCGTCGGTGGCCGGCTGGTATTTCGCCCATCCCGAAAGCAAGTATTTCGGCATCGGGAAGATCGAGAAGGATCAGGTGATCGACTATGCCGCCCGGAAAGAGATGGCGATTGCCGAGATAGAGCGCTGGCTACGGCCTGTATTGGAGTATGATGCATAGATTGCGCGCGGCGACTAATCATAAATTTTGCCTAATTTTGCATTGGCTTTAAACAATATCTTAACCAAAGCACAATAGCAAACGTATGATGATGAGTGGCTCGCGTTATCGAAATCTTACCCTTAGCCTGTTCACGATCGCACTTCCTTTTTTGGCGTTCTCCCAACAGCAACCGGAAAAGAAAAAAAAGAAATTCATCAAGGAAGTATATGCCTCCTGGGGATATAATGGAGAATGGTACACGCACAGCACGATCCATATCTCGCAGCCTAAGCTGGGCAACGACTACAATTTTGTCCATGTGAAGGCGCATGACCATCCGGGCTGGAATGAAGGACTTTTCAGCAAGGCCCTGTCCATCCCGCAATACAACTACCGGCTGGGGTTCCTGCTCGATGAGGAGCGGGGCTGGGGTTTTGAGATCAACTTCGATCACACCAAGTATATTTTCGCCGATCAGAACGTAAGGCTGAAGGGTACGCTGTATGGCCGGCCGGCGGACACCACGATCGCGTTCAACCAGGCCAACGGCTTTTATTACTACCTGAACAACGGCGCCAACTTCCTTCTTTTCAACGTGACGAAAAAATGGCATCTGGTGAAGACCCGGAATGAGAAGGTAAAAGTGGACTTCCTTGGGAAGTTTGGCGTCGGCCCGGTGATCCCACACACGCAGAACAGTCTCTTTGGCCTGCTCAATCACCAGGGTTTCCAGTTCGGCGGCTGGAATACGGGGCTGGAAGGCTCGCTTCGGGCGACCTTCTTCAAAAATGTTTACCTGGAATATTCAAATAAGATAGACTACGCACGGTATTCAGGACTGAACGTTTACGAAGGCAAGGCACACCAGGCCTTCGGCACCTACGAGATGATCCTCAGCCTCGGGCTGATCCTTCCTACGACCGGGAAGAGATAACACCTCCATCGGCAGGAGTGGCCGGCTTTTTCTCGAACAGCCACCATTTTCTTTTGCGGGCCTTTTCGCGATAGTTCTTCTTTATGAAGGTATCGATATGCTTACCCGCTTCGGCAATGCTGTCGGTCAGCAGGACAAGGGAGAGGTCTTCCCTTGAGATCGTGCCTTGCTCGGCCATCGATCCCATATATTCGAAAAGGGGGGTATAGTATTCTTTTCCAAAAAGCACGATGGGGAACCGGACGAGGGTCTTTGTCTGTACGAGGGTGAGGGTCTCGAAGAACTCGTCCATCGTTCCGAACCCGCCGGGCATGATGACGAAGGCGTAGGAATACTTTACGAGCATGACCTTGCGGACAAAGAAATGTTCAAAGGTGATGGAGGTCTGTACATAGGGATTGGCGGCCTGTTCGAAAGGCAGCTTGATATTACAACCTACGGACATTCCCCCGGCTTCAAAGGCTCCGCGGTTGGCGGCCTCCATGGTTCCCGGGCCGCCGCCGGTCATGGTGGTAAAGCCCATTTCCGCGATCTGCCGGCCCATCTCGCGGGCGGACTGGTAATGCGGATGCTGTTCTTTAAAGCGGGCTGATCCAAAGACGGTGATACAGGGACCGACGAAGTGAAGCGTGCGAAATCCTTTTATAAATTCCCAAAATATCTTCCAGGCAAAATTGAATTCGTACGTTCGGCTTTTGGGGCCGTCGAGGAATTGGACCTCTTTGGCGGGGATGATCCGGTGTAATTGTTCCATGCTGGTGTAGTATATTGCGGCTACAATTTAACGCAAACATGGCACTCTCCACGCTTCGTATCGTCAGCTATAATGTTAATGGCCTCCGGGCCGCCATGAACAAGGGATTGATCGAATGGCTGAGATCGGATGTCGCCGATATCTTCTGCGTACAGGAGATCAAGGCCCATCGGGATAATGTCGACCACGCCTTATTTACCGGGCTGGGCTATCATGACTACTGGTTCCCGGCGCAAAAGAAAGGGTACAGCGGCGTCGCCGTCTTCACGAAGATCAAACCGGACAATGTGGTCTATGGAACGGGGCATGCCGTCAGCGATGAGGAGGGCCGTGTGCTCCAGCTGGACTTTGGCGATCTCCGCCTGATCAATGCTTATTTCCCATCGGGGACCAGCGGCGAGGAGCGGCAGGGCTATAAATATCAATGGCTGGACGAGATGCTTGCTTATCTTGCCGAAGTGAGGAAGGAGCGGCCCCGGCTGGTTCTTTGCGGCGACTATAATATTGCACACAGGGATATCGACATCCACGATCCAAAGGGCAATAAGAACAACTCCGGCTTTTTACCCGAGGAAAAGGCCTGGATGGATAAGTTCCTCGGCAGCGGGTGGGTCGATACCTTCCGGCACCTGAATGCCGATCCTCACTCATACACCTGGTGGAGCCAGCGTTTTCCGTCGGTGCGGTTGCAAAACAAAGGGTGGCGGATAGATTATATCAGTGTCACCGAACCTTTACGGCAGCAGGTGTTGAAGGCCGGCATCTACCCGGATGCAAAGCATTCCGATCACTGCCCCGTGTACCTGGAACTTGCCTTAAAATAAGACTATGATCGTATATAATGTCACCTGTAAGGTGCGATGGGAGATAATGGAAGGCTGGCTTGTCTGGCAGGTGGACGAACAGATCCCCGCGATGTTGAAGACGGGGCTTTTCGACAGCTATCAGCTTTACCGCCTGTTGGACCAGGAGGAAGAAGAGGGTCCTACGTTCGTGATCCAATATTTCACCAGTAACCTGGAGCGCTACGAGCAATTCCTGATCGGGTTCGCCCCGGGGATGCAACAGGCAGGATGGGACAAATGGGGGGAAGGCTTTATCGCGTTTCGGACGTTGATGGAGCGGGTCCGTTAACGGACCGCAAGATATTGTGGCTGTGCGTTATTTGTGGAAAAACGCCAAAATCCGCTGCCGGCCAGTCTTTCAGCATGCCACCAAAAACGCTCATCGGATTTTTACTAATGTCAATTCCCGTAAAATCCTTGTCTGACGCGGTTTCGCGGAGGTTGTGATGTGCGCGTGAGAATGAAAAAAATTTTGTTTGATTCAAAAAGCGGGTATATTTGTCCCTGCTAATTAAATAAAATTTCACACTATGAACAAAGCTGAATTAATCGCAAAGATTGCCGATGACGCTGGCATTACAAAAACTCAGGCAAATGCTTCCCTGGATTCTTTTGTTGAAGCAGTTACCAAAACGCTGAAAGGAAACGGAAAGGTTACCCTTGTGGGTTTCGGTACTTTCTCCGTCTCCAAGAGAGCTGCCCGTAATGGTCGCAATCCGCAGACTGGTGCTGTTATCAAGATCAAGGCGAAGAAAGTAGCGAAGTTCAAAGCAGGGAAAGAACTGTCTGCAAAATTATAATTATGGGAAGAGGAGATAAGAAAACAAAAAAGGGGAAGATCTTCAAAGGTTCCTTCGGCAAGAGCCGTCCGGCAAAGCCCGCGAAGAAATCTGCTCCTGCCGCAAAGGCCAAATAATATTTGTTGCGCGGAGCACTCCGCTGGCAAATAAGACTTCTGATCGCCGGTTTGAAGCCGGCGATTTTTTTTTGAATCCGCCGGAGGCGGATTGTCCGCAAGGACAGACATTAACGCTTTGTGGGCGATGCGCTAATTTTCGGCCAGCGTATCGCCTGCAAAATTATGGGGCCAGCCGTTCGATCTTCCAGACTCCTGTATTTTGCAGGGTATAGAGGATGCGATCATGTAACCGGCTGGGCCTGCCCTGCCAGAATTCCATCTTTACCGGCTTGACCACATAGCCACCCCAGTGTCCGGGTCTCGGGATCGTTTTGCCTGCCCAGACGGTGGTGATGCGCTGTTCGTTCTCTTCGAGCCATTCCCGGCTTTCGATCGTCTCGCTTTGCGGCGAGGCCCACGCGCCGATACGGCTTCCCAGCGGCCGGCTGTTGAAATAGTCATCGCTCATATTCCCCGGCGCCAGCGACACGAGCCCGCTGATCCGGACCTGCCGCTCCAGCTCCTTCCAAAAGAACACGAGAGTTGCCCTTGGGTTTTCCAGCAGCTGCTGGCCCTTGGTGCTATTGTAGTTGGTATAGAACGCAAAACCTTTTTCGTCGAAACCCTTCAGGAGGACGATGCGGGCATCGGGCATCCCGTCGGAGGAAGCGGTAGCAAGGGTCATCGCATTGGGTTCATCGATGTTGGAATTGATGATCTCCTGCCACCACTTATTGAACTGTGCAAAAGGATCCTTGAGAACATCTTTTTCCGAGAGGGATTGCAGCTTGTATTCCTTGCGTATATCGGCGATGGTTGTAGTCACGGGAGCTCGATTTTTTGGACAACGAAGGTACGAAAACTACCGCACGTCATCGGAAGACCCTTGCGTGCCGGTGATCTTGGCCAGGAGATTCTCCATATCGGTGACGCGGCGGAGCTGGCTTTCGATCTTTTTGTTGTGCTCGGCTATCTCCTGGAGGTCGTGGTTCAGCTCTTCGAGGAAGGCCGAGCGCTTCTGGTATTGCAGGCGCTGGAAGTTGGCTTCCTTGAGCTTTTCTTCGGTGTCGCCGAGAATGCGCGTGAGACGTTGGTTCTCTTCGCGGATGGAGATGTATTTCAGCTTCATCTCGTCGTGTTCTTTGCCCAGCTTGAAATAAGCTTCCTTCAGGCCGTCGTAGTCGGTGCCGCGGTTATTGGGCTGGGTGAGATAGGACTGCAGCTTTTGCAGCTTTTCCTGCAGGGTGTTGTATTCGTCGTAGACCTTGTCCAGGCGCTGGGTCATTTCCTCGGAGAGTTTCTGCTGGTGGCGCAGATTGCTGATCTCCGTTTCTTTTTCGACCAGCAGTTGGGTATGGCTGTGGAGCTGTTCGTTGAGGTCTTCGTTCTGGCGGAGCAAGTCCTGGTTGCGCCGTTCGGATTCCTCTACGAGGCGGGTATGATCCAGCAGGCGATAGATGCTGTTGTTGTGCTCGACCAGCTTTTCCTGGGCGGCTTTCAGCTGGGACAGGTAGTCGTTGGTATAGTCAGTCAGGGTCTCCGCGGCAGCGTGGACCGTCGAGGTCTCTTCGTCATCGGCGGGGAGGTTGGCGGGGGCCAGCTTGATCTCGACCTCTTCGAGCTGGGCGCGGACGATGTCCAGCTCATGGTGGACGTCCTCGAGCTCCTTGCGTTTTTCCTCCAGCTCGATGGTGAGGATCTGCTCGGTTTCCTGTGATTGGGAAAGGCGTTCGCGCAGTTGTTGCTGCGACCTTTCCTGCATATCCATGTCGTTGTAATATTTCAGCTTCCAGTTGTCATTCTCGCTGATGCCGGCAGATTGGGAAGGTTCGTCGATGCGGAGGCTTTTTTTGGAGTTCCAGAAAAAATGGATCGTGAACCCGAGGATGAGAGCGCCGAGCTCGCAAATGATTATTTCAGGCAAACCCATTGTCAATTGAAGTCCCAATATGATGTTTAAGGTATTTAGGGTGTTCATAATGGTTCGGAACAAAATTTACCAAACAGAGTGCTTTACAACGTTATTGATTTCCGGGGATAAATCGATAAACAACTGGGCCTTTTCATGGAATATTGACGGGGAGGAAGCTGGCGGAACCGCTACCCATGGGTCAGCGGTGTATAAAGGCCCAAATTACTATGGTTTGAGCAGATAAGCAAATAGACGGCCGCCTTTTTTAATCACGTAAGTATCAGTCTTTTACCAACGTCCCGACCTTCTCGCCGCGAACGACGCGCAGAAGGTTGCCGGGTTTGTTCATGTCGAACACGATGATCGGCAGCTGGTTTTCCATGCAAAGGGTGAAGGCGGTCATGTCCATTACCTTGAGGTTGCGGGTGATGCACTCCTGGAAGGTGATGGATTCGAATTTTTCGGCGGTGGGAACCTTTTCAGGGTCGGCGGTATAGATCCCGTCGACGCGGGTGCCTTTGAGGATCACCTCGGCATTGATCTCGATCGCCCGGAGGGAGCCGGCGGTATCGGTGGTGAAATATGGGTTGCCGGTGCCGGCGCCGAAGATGACCACCCGGCCTTTTTCGACGTGGCGGATGGCGCGGCGGCGGATATAGGGCTCGGCGATCTGTTCCATTTTGATGGCGCTTTGAAGGCGGGTATAGACCCCTATCTTTTCCAGTCCGGCCTGCATGGCCATGCCGTTGATCACGGTAGCCAGCATGCCCATATAGTCGCCGTGGGCGCGTTCGATGCCGGTCTCGGCTTCGTTCATCCCGCGGTAGATGTTGCCGCCGCCGATGACGATGGCGACCTGCACACCCAGTTCCACGATGCTCTTGATATCCTTTGCATATTGTGCGATAACGCCGTTATCGAAACCAAAACTCTTATCTCCCATCAGGGCTTCACCGGATAATTTGAGCAGAATACGCTTGTACTTAGGCACCATGGATAATCTTGAATGATTTGGGAGCGAAGGTAAAAAAAAGAGGTGGTTTGCACCACCTCCTTTTAAATTTATCCGAGCTGAACTCTTTTGAACTGAGTGACCTTTGCCGATCCGTCGACGCTCTTGAGGTAGTCGCCTACCGTCTTGGAGGCGTCCTTTACGAAGGCCTGGGCGGTGAGGGTGTTCTCCTTGAAGAAGGCGTTCAGCTTGCCGACGGCGATCTTATCGATCATTTCATCGGGCTTGCCGGCCATTTTAGGATCGTTCTTGATCTGTTCGGTGACGATCGCCTTTTCGCGGGCGACGACATCGGCCGGAACGGAATCCGGGTCGACGGCAACGGGGTTCATCGCGGCGATCTGCATGGCGATGTCCTTGCCGGCTTCGAGGACGGTGGGAGTGTTCTTCGACAGCCCTACCAGCACGCCCATGCGATAGGCGCCATGGATATAGGCCGAAACGCCATCGGCGTCGATCCGCTCGAAACGGGCGAGCTGGATCTTTTCGCCGATACGGGCTACCTGGTCGTTGATCTTATCGGCGACGGTAGCGCCATCCAGGGGAGCAGCCAGCAGCTCGTCCAGCGTCTTGACGTTCTTTTTGACGGCTTCCGCTACGATGCTTTGGGCGAAGTTGACGAAGTCCGCGTTCTTGGCCACGAAGTCGGTCTCGCAAGCCAGGGTCACGATGAACCCGGTCTTGTTGTCTGCCGTAGTCGTTGCGATGATGACCCCTTCCTTTGCCTCACGGTCGCTGCGCAGAGCGGCAACCTTCTGACCTTTCTTCCGCAGGTAGTCGATCGCTTTTTCGAAATCGCCATCACTTTCGACCAATGCTTTCCGACAGTCCATCATTCCGGCGCCTGTTGTCTGGCGCAATTTGTTGATATCTGCCGCTGTGATAGTTGCAGTTGACATATACGTTTATTTTGAGATTGAACAATTGGATCGGCCGGCCGGTTCAACTCGGCAGGCGTCCGTTAGCGACCGCCCGGGCCACGACGGGGACCGGAGTTCGGAACCCTGCGTTTGGGTTGGGTGGTGCCTCTTACTTTCTCTCCACGGCCCCGGGCTGCTTCGCTCTCGGCTTCTGCCTGGAGACGGGCTGCCTTCTTCTCGTTCTCGTCGCTGCCGGATTCGTCTACATCCTCTTCCTTGGCGGCTTGTCTTTCGGCAAGACCCTCGGCGATGGCGGCTGTGACGTAGTTTACGATGATAGCGATGGATTTGGTAGCGTCGTCATTTGACGGGATCGCGAAATCTACCTTGTTGGGGTCGCAGTTGGTGTCGACCATCCCGAAGGTGGTGATGCCCAGGCGCTTGGCTTCAGCCAGCGCGATATGCTCATGACCGATGTCCACGATGAAGAGAGCGGCGGGAACGCGGCCCAGCTGGGCGATACCGCCGAGGACCTTTTCCTTCTTGTCGCGCTCACGGGAAAGAGTCAGGCGCTCTTTCTTGGTGATGCTGTCGAAGGTGCCGTCGTTCAGCATTTTTTCGATGCTCTGCATTTGCTTCACGCTCTTGCGGACGGTATTGAAGTTGGTGAGCATGCCACCCAGCCACCGTTCGGTGACGAAGGGCATGTTTACCTTGCGGGCGCATTCGGTGACGATCTCTTTCGCCTGCTTCTTGGTGCCGACGAACATGACCTTCTTCCCGCTCTTGGCGATCTGCTTCAGGGCCGCAGCGGCTTCCTGCAGGCTTTCGGTGGTTTTGTTGAGATCGATGATATGGATACCTTTCTTTTCAGCAAAGATATAAGGCAGCATTTTGGGGTTCCACTTCTTACGCAGGTGACCGAAATGGACACCGGCTTCGAGGAGTTGCTGTTGTAATGAAGTGTTATTTTCCATTGTATGAGTTTAAAGTAGTTGTGATAAAGATTAACGTTTGCTGAACTGGTAGCTCCTTCTTGCTTTCTTGCGGCCGGGTTTCTTTCTTTCCACGGCGCGGGGGTCGCGGCGAAGAAGACCTGCGGCTTTCAGCGCGGGGCGGAACTCAGCGTTCACTTCGAGGAGCGCGCGGGCGATGCCAAGCTTGGCGGCTTCGGCCTGTCCCTTGATCCCACCACCGGCGG
>Ga0310811_10001725_pt1 | contig 27190 bp, 19 predicted proteins | sample YCmetagenome_FD_207642 | JGI IMG/M metagenome (GOLD analysis project Ga0310811, IMG submission 207642) | Soil microbial communities from experimental microcosm in Duke University, North Carolina, United States - YC | ecosystem: Engineered > Artificial ecosystem > Soil microcosm > Unclassified ... | reverse complement strand
AGAAATTGGAGCGCAAACAGGACAACGAAGCCCGCTATCACTATCATCAGATAGCTACCACCACCAATCCCAAGGAAAATGCCCATGAAAGCACCAATGGAGGCAAAGATAAACGAAACAGAGAGCAACGCAAGCACCTTACTCATCAGACTACTTGCCTGAATGGCGTCCGAGCCATAAGGAAGTGTCTGATATTGATAAGATGAGCCAAAGTTACCTCGACCATACCGCTGATTCCCGCCGCCGTATGGAGTATTCCACTGATTCCCACCATAGGGATTATTATTGTTAAACATTGTAAACCTCATAGGAGTGCCACACGCACTCTTCCTGACAGAGAACAAATCTTGCAATGAGCCATGTTTGCGCTTCCCACAGAAACTGCTGAGAGCGTTCACTGATATATACGCTGAGGGTTCGCAACAAGTTGCATTCCCCGGAACTCCGCCAGGGGGTCAGGTTTGCAGCATACCTTGGCAGGTGAGATTGTAACGAAAGCCAGCAAGCCATTATGGCCGTAATTGGCGGCTCCAGAAGGTGTATTATCGTTGCGAGGCAATTGGCTTCTCTGCTAAATCAAACACAGATGGGCAACGATAAAAAGCGCAGGGGAATTCCTCTTCATGTGCCGCCAGTATGTAGAGCTGCGGCAGATGAAAATTCCCCCGGCGGGAGGCGTGATGAGCGAGAGCGTTTGCAGAAACTACATGACACTCCACACGCCACAAATTTCACAGAAGGCGATCCCAATTTCGCCAAAGGTCTTGCTCCGTGTATTCCAGCGGTCATAGACAATCGCCAACGAACCACAATTCCAGCAGCGAGCACGACCACCGGCTTTACTCTCGTCCTCAAGTTGATGCAAGAGCACGCTCCGTGCCTCCTCAGAGCCTGTATAGCCAGGATTATACGCCAGATGTAGCAGATTACCCAGTGGCAAGCTAATCTCATGCGTTGGTGCCTGGAGTTGAGGCGCTTGCGCTGGCTGAGACGGTGGGGGCACATATGGCGGTGTAGGTGGCTGTGGCGGACGACGGAAAAGTTCACCACGAGCGGTACGACGTCCGCCCTCAATGGACGAAGGTGAATAGTCCTGGCGCTCTGGTCGGTCACCATTGCTTGAGCCTGAAGGCAACAATGGTTGATAGGGACCATTCTCAGCAGCCGCACGAGCTGCAACTGAACGACGCGCATGAGCCGGAGCTTCAGCGCGATGGTGCGCAGGAGCCGGTTCCTGCCGATTAGGCTCAGGCTCCGAAGGCTCTTTTACTTCAAAATGAGCGGTCGTCCTGGTCTCTTGAGCAGGAGTCTCGGGTACGTCAATAGAAGTCTCCTGAGCTGCAACAGGAGAAGATTCTGCATCCGCAGCATGCGAAGATGCAGTCATCTCAGGCTTCTCCGTTGGAGATGATTCAGCAACGGGATCAACCGGCGAGGATTTCTCGCTGGATGCTGCCTTCTCTGTTGTCGAAAGTTCTGCTGCTGAAGCCTCTGCTGGAGAACCCGCAGCCTGCTCAGGAGTTTGAGCAGCCGTATTCGTATTTTCTGGCTGTTCGGGCGAAGTAGCACGTTTGCGTCGGGTTACTGGCATAGGGGTTTTGCTCCATCATGTGAAGTTATAGTGTGAGTGCATACAGATGTAAACGCTGCACATTTATAATACCACGAAAAGTGGAAATACGAAAAAAGGGATAAATAGCAATGGGGCAAGCTTCTCTATGACACTTGCCCCATAAAAGCATCACACCGCAGCGCTATTGATCAGCGCGACCGGAGCGTAGTATTTAGCCTTTAAAGAAGTCCGCATTGACCTTAATATAGCTTTTCCACTCTTCGGGGACCGCTGATTCTTCGTAAATAGCCGTGACGGGGCAGGCTGGCTCACAAGCGCCACAATCAATGCACTCATCTGGATTAATGAAGAGTTGTTCATACGCTTCAGCACCGGGTTCATTCGGCGCAGGATGAATGCAATCAACAGGACAAACATCTACGCATGATGCGTCTTTAACGCCGATGCACGGCTGAGTGATTACATAGGCCATTGATCTAGATATCCTCCTCTTGGCACGCTCTGTAGGACATTTATACACAGCGGCAAAGTTCTATTTTCGGTCAGTTTTAGTATAGAGGGTTGTACAGGCAATGTCAATTGCCTGAAACCTGGACAGCCAATGCAACTTTCTCTTCCCTATCTTCTTTCTCTTCCTCTCTTCCTTCACCCAATCCAGCTACAGAGGGACTTCAAGTAGTCTCTATTCTTCTTTATCGGCAGGCGCAATTATTTCTTCAGGAATAGAGCAATATCACACGCACGTCACATCATCTGAGCTGCCAGAGATCTTGACAAATCACAGATCGGGTCGGTACACTTAGAAAGGTGCAAAAAACGTATGATCTCAGAAAGGAGAGCTCCTGATGTCTCTGTCGTATCTTACTATACATCGGTCAATCAGTCAGCAGGAACTCACCCGTCTGTTCATAACCCCTCACACCGCACTGTTCCTTGTTGTTGATACGCCACCGGCCCAGAGGGTGATTCTGCCCATTTCTGGGAGCGCGCGCATGTATCAACACCATTAACATCAATACAGATGCGTTTCTCCTTCTGGCCGTGGACCACTAAAGCCCTTATGGCAAATTCCCAACTGTTTTTTTGCCACTTCACCACTATCGTCTGTCCTTAAATTGTCTCGCCTTGCGCGAAAAGGAAATATATTTATGCTCACAACAGCATTCAAAGCCGCAGAAGCAAGCTATCGTCGAGATCTGGGAGATGGACTGGTTCTCCGCTGGGCGACCGCGCAAGACGCCGAACGTCTTGCGCAACAGGTCGGCCATGTATTCCGCCACAAAGCGGATGCTCCCCCCAATGCCCATCTGCAAACACTCGTGCGCCTCATGATGCGTGGCAATTTTCCCCACATGAAGCCCGGCGACTATGCCGTCGTTGAAGATACCCATCGTCAACAGGGCAATCCGCTTGTCGCTGGTGTCAGTCTGTGGAGGCATCAATGTGACTATGAAGGCATTCCCTTTATGCTGGGAAGACCAGAAATCGTCTTTACCGATCCAGAGTATCGCAAACGCGGCCTGATCCGCGCTCTGTTTGAGATGATCCATACGCGCAGTGCTCAGGAAGGGCATCTGGTCCAGGGCATCACAGGTATTCCCTACTTCTATCGTCAATTCGGCTACGAATATGCTTTTGATCTCGAGGGTATGCGCGGCACCTATCTCTCGCTGATCCCAAAGACCAAAGAGGGCGAACAGGAAAGCCTCAGACTACAGGAAGCCGATGCGACCGATATTCCTTTGCTACAGAAACTTTACGCACAACGTCGCACTCGCACCAATAGCATGGTCTGGATGCATATCTCTGATGACTACTGGCGCTATCAGCTAGAGGACTGGAAGCAATATGGTCCCGAAGAGCGACTTGCCAATTTTCAGGTGATCATCGACGCTCAGGGAGAAAAAATTGGCTATGTGCATATGGCAACCAGACGACGCGACAAAGTGCTCGGTATCTGGGACATGGAAATTGCACGGGGCACGAATCTTGCGGCCATCGCACCGTCCCTGCTACGCACGCTGCAAGCGTATGGCTTACAGATGGCAACGACGGAGGGTGAGAAGACTGAGCCGCTCAGCGAGATCCACTTCTTCCTGGGACGTAACCATCCCGTCTATAATGTGCTGGGACAAGAGCTTGCTCCCAGAGAACAGCCACCTTATGCCTGGTATGTACGCGTTCCAGATATTGCCGCATTTCTCAACCATATCGCCCCGGCTCTGGAGCAACGGCTGGAAAACTCGGAGAGGGCTGGCTATACTGGTGAGCTCAAATTAGACGTCTATCGCGGCGGCCTGAAACTGGTCTTCGAGCAGGGAAAACTCAATGGCGCAGAAAACTGGCCGGTTCCGCTCTATGATGCCGAAGTCCAGGGAGGCTGTCCACCTCTCCCCTTCCTACAGGTTGTTTTTGGCTACCGATCTATCAATGAGCTGATCACTATCTATCCGGATGTATGGGCCAATAGTGAGGGACGCACGCTCCTCAACATTCTGTTTCCCACACGGCCTTCGGTTGTGCAAGCATTATAGGGGGACAAAGAGATCTCTCCCTCTGCTGGAAGAGGTCTCTTTACTTCAGAGGATCGACATACAGATGAGAAAACGCCACTTCAGAACCTTTATTCTCCACATAGAGCCCTATCAGTCCTGCGAGCAACGGCTGCTTGTTGAATGTATCTGAGATCGTCTTGCCCACTGGCTTGTCGTTGACCATGAACACAAAACTATTGCCCTGAGCCTGAATCGAGAGCGTATTATTCTTGCCAGGGTCATCATTCAATGCAGGAATGGTACCATTTGCCAACGTATCCCAGTGTAAACCACCCTCATAGCGCATAAACATATACTGCTTGCCATTAGCTGGATCGATTTCGAAGAGATAATAGCTGGTTTGATCACTGCTGGCCCGGAAGACCACACCATAAAAGTCCGTCTGATAATCAGATTCGTCATCAGGACGATGCACTTGAGACATCGTTACGGTAAGATGAAAATTGGAAAAGTTGCCAGGCTGATCTGGATGGTAGAGCGCCAGAGACATATTGTCGCGCGACATATCGCGGATATGATACTTCCCATCGTCATAGAAAAAGGTCGCGTTCGACGGCCAGCCATCGTGATCCACCAGAAGATCACGACTGGTGGTACCCTTTGGAGGATCAAGAGCAGTACTCACCTTCGTGGTGGGATGGTTGTTGGCCCGGGAGAGAGCCAGGACCGTCACGAAACTGCCAGAGACGAGCAGAGAAAACATAAAAAAGGCCAGGCAAAGTAAACGCACCAGCCCTACACGCTGTACGAGAGAACGGCGCGGCTGAGGCGGCTGATCAGAAGCGATAGCATGAGAAAGAGGGCCGCTCAACTGTCCGGTACTCCTGACCAGGACAACGGCACGTTTGCTACTCGCCGCTCCCGAACGCTTCGCCTCTTCGACCGCCTGCGCAAAATCCCGACTAAAAGCCTCCAGTGTCTGATAGCGATCGTCAGGTTTTTTTGCCAGAGCTTTATATAAAACGCTGTCGATCTCCTCGGTCACGTCTGATCGAATGCGTGCCAGCGAAGGCGGAGGTTTATGGACATGCGAAAGCGCCAGGGCAATTGGCGTGTCTGCATAGAAAGGCAACTGCTTCGCTAACAGGTAAAACAGCGTGATCGCCATCGAATAGATATCTGAGCGGCCATCAACGGTCTGCCCGAGTGCCTGCTCAGGAGAGATATAGTCGGGAGTTCCGGCGAGTGCATCTGATGTGCGCGCAAGAGCACGCGCCTCTTTCTCAGAGTCCTGGGAGACGCGAGCGATGCCAAAATCAGAGAGGCGCACCAGGCCATCACTATCCAGCAAAACATTGGCTGGTTTCACATCGCAGTGGACGCACCCCTGCTCATGGGCATAATCCAGCGCGGCGGCAATCTGCTCCAGATACCAGACAGCCTCTTGCAGAGAAAGCGCGCCATGCCGTTGAATATAGTCAGCCAGTGTGCCTCCGGGCATATAGGGCATCACAATATAAGGAAGACCATCTTGCTGTCCATACGCATAGACAGGCAAAATATTTGGATGGTCCAATTTACTGGCAGCCTCAGCCTCGCGCAAAAAGCGTTGATAAAAATCCTTTGGCATCTGCCCATCAACACCATTCCGAGGAAGAAAGACCTTTACCGCAACTTTGCGTTCCGGCTGCTGTTGTTGTGCCAGGAAAACGGCACTAGAACCACCGTATCCAAGCACGCTTTCTAAAACACAAGAGCCCATTACCCTGCCAATGAGATTCTGACCCTTGGTCATCGCCATGCCAAAGCTCCTCTCTAGCCCGACTACATAAACAACACGTATCAGCGGAGCAACAGTCCACAGGAGGGTACGACCAGCACATAGATCCTCACGGTCATCACACCTGCCCCGTCCTGTATAGCGCCTGCTGCCTACGAGAAGGGTCACCACCACAAAGCGCCAGGCCACAATACGATTATCTGTAGAGGAAACAACAAATTTCTACTGCGTTGTTGGACTCTTCAGTGAGTAGAGCGCCTGACGCTCAAGCTAGCAACAGAGGGCGAGGCTAGCTTTTCCATTCCTCTATACTTAACTATACGTCATACCTGGTTTTTTGTTACGCGCATATGACAAAAAGCGCAAAAAACATCCTTTTTTCCTGAAGTGGTCCCTTGCCATACACAGAGAAAGACCAGAGCAACAAACTGCCCGCCGATTATGCCATGCTGTTGCGCATGGCAGATCCAGGCAGACACTATCTTGCGCAAAACGCATAAAGATCTACCACAGGCAACAGGATGCAGATAGGCGACTAGAAAGTAAACACGCCGTCACGCATAATCTCACGACCATCGACTTCAATCGTACAGCGTGTAGGAATAACATCGACATGAATTGTGGCATCCCAATTCGCGCCCGTAAACTGGGGATAAGGATTGCCAAATGCAACATGCAGTCCCGGCATCTTCTCATCCTGTAACAAATTGCCGCTGAGCTGCTGCAAACTCGTCAAGGTGCCAATCGCGAACTCGCCTGCCCGATTTCCATTAGGCACGGAGAAGAGATAGTCCCGCAGTTCCTGCATAAGCGCTTCATTTGCTGAATGCACTTCCGTAACGTAGCCATCTTTTACATGGAGCGTCACAGGCTGCTCCAGCACGCCATATTTCGGGGAGAAGTAGTCACCGAGCACGTCACAAACCAGCACACCATTCAGATTCGCAGGAGCGGTATAGACTTCGCCCTCCGGCAAATTCCCCCATTTCCCCTGTTCATGATAGCGTCCGTGACAGGGAACCCAGCGCCAATCCTCATGGAACGTAGCGGTCACATCACTGCCTTTGGCCGAAGTTACATGAATGGTATGCGCGGTACGAACCAGATCGTAGACTTCATTGGTCAGACGAAATATCTCGTCATAATCGGCACACATTCCCTCGACCATCAGCCGATCGTCGATACCAATCATATGACCATGGCGCACTTTTAGCTCGTTTGCCAGAAAGGGCAGCAAAGGAATACGGAACGCAATCTCGCCGGGTTGAGCTGTGGCAATATAATACGTCACGGTGGGTTGAGCCTCAAGCAAATCATTGCGCAGCGTCTCAGAGAACGCCGTCAGCGGTCGCGTGCCATATTGCTCCAGAAAGTGAATCGAGACTTGAGCATGTTGTTCACGAGCTGCATCCGCCACCTCGCGCGCAATATGTTCACGCTCATGATCGGTCAAAATAAACACACGATCCTGTGCGGTCACCCCCATACAGCGAACCGCACTCTGTGCACCATAGCGCATACGCTCAGCGAACGTTAACTGCTCAACAGGCACTTTTTTTTCTCCCTCAGACATAGAGCACTCCTTTTAGCACTTGCTGCTATTCTCCAGCATCCCTGGATAAAATGACTATATTCAGCAAAAGATTATAGGAATTGACAGGTATCGGCATTACACATAGACGCATTACGGGTAAATCTGGTAACAGAATAGCCTCATCAGCAGCAGAGAGACCTGCCTATGGTCCTGAAAAAGCATGTATCTGGCTCCTCTTCAGCAGAAGAAGCGCAGGAAGCATTACTTTTGCGGAGGATGCAGATCCTACCTATCCTACCTATGTTACCTATCCTACACAAATTCGCTTTTTTAGGAAAGGGCCCTTCTCATCTCTCTATCGACAAAAGACGGTTATTTCTTGAGGGAACGGGGAAGTTCTATAGTTAAGATGGAGATATGCCAGAAACAGAACATTGACAGAAACAGGATGTTGTGATAGCCATATATATATTAACTCTCGTATAAGGGAGAAAAAATAGCGATCGCAACATTCAACATACACTATCAAAAACTATCTGCCAGGCAGATAGGATACAAGCGAAATTGACAACCACGTCATATGTACATTGTATGCAAACATTAACCAGAGATATGCAAATATTACTGGACTACAACCAATTTTGCGAGAGAGTGTAGCGTATAGCTGTGTTATACTTGGGCGCAAAGAGATGATATATATGCAGTCAGGAACCAGCAGAAACCGGGCTACAAGAGAAAAGAACGCATTTTGCCAGGCGCCTGACCAATCCAGCCAGCGCTATAAAGGCGACGATAAAGGAGAAATCTATGGCTGATAGCTTCGGCGTCTCCCATCTCATTGAATACTTTATAAAAATGGACATAAAAATCGCGCAGGTGGACCGAGAGCGCGAAGTGATAGAACTGGCATTTCATGGTAATTATGGACAATGGCGTATGATCGTAGGCTTCCAACAGAGCGGGAACGTGCGAAAGCTTATGTTTGTGGTGCCACAGATTGCTAGTATCGGGGATAAGAGGCGGCAGGAATGCCTGGAGGCACTCATGGTCGTCAACTACCGCATCGCAATGGGTAAGTTCGGCCTCGATCTGGAAGATGGAGAAGTGCGTCTGGAAGAGACGGTTCCCCTTGCCGATAATTACCTGAGCTATGGACAATTCCAACTAGTTTTTGGCGCAATCATACAAACGGTCGCCATTTATCATAACCTTCTCCCAAGAATTATGCATACAGATGCGACAATATTAGAAGTAATACGCGCCTGCGAGCAAGAGTTTTTCCAGGATGAGGCCGGTTTTTCCCAGTCAACAGGGAGAACACCCCTGCTACCCAGCTCGCTTCAGCAATCCGAAAACGCGGATGAAGAGACCGACCTGGATGTAAACGATGTACTCGCAGAAGTAACACGCTTATTAAGACAGAGTCGGAACTAAAAACGAAGAGCCGGTTCCCTCTCCAGGATATTTCTTTCGTCGACACTGTTGCATACAACAGCGTCACACAAGGGGCTTACACGGCACCAAAAAGAAGGGTATCACTGAGGCTTTTTACTTTTGAAACAATAGCCGCTCTGTTGCCCACGTAAATAAGCATCCAGGAGAGGATTAGGCTCTTCTTCCAGCAACTCATCCTCCTCCTCAGATGAGGCAAGCGGACGAATAATAATCCAGGGATCAGGTTCCCCGGCAGGAGGCTTTTTGTGCGCACGTGTATGCTGAACGAGTGTCACAGAACTCCAGACTAAAATACTAGCAGCAACTGCCAGGCCAACATACGTAATCACCGTTGGATTCATCGTGTCCTCCGTCTGCTAAACGCAACTACAACAAGTCCATATCAGCTTGTACGGTTGAAAACTGTAAAGCGCTTCCCCTCCGTCTTATCTGACTATGATCGCGTTTCTTAAAGCAGAACTATCCTGATGACCTCTATGCAACGAGTTTCCAGGAAAGATCGACTGAGGGAAAAGACGCAACAAGAACGGCTGGTTCTTGCGCAAATTTCTTTCCCCTCATTCTACTTCCCTAAAACACAACATGTCAAAATAATAATGTAGAGATTTATAAGGTTGTAACCGTTCCATCGCCATTGACCTTTATGCCAACGGTAGGCAGGGGAGAGGTTGCAGGACCCTGTAGCACTGCACCTGACTTCGCTGGATCGAAGATCGCTCCGTGGGCCGGGCAGACCAGCGTGTGCGTATTCGGATCGTAATTGACGCTTACGCCCTCATGCGTGCAAGCCTGTTTATAAGCGACAAAATTCCCACTGGGCAGATGAATGAGCAGGCTGCTCTTGCCATCAGCTGGATTTGCGAACTGCTGCGCAGAATTGATGAGCAACGTTGTTGAGCCAACTACAGATCCCGTATGCGCAGGCTGCTTCCCATTCGTAGCGGGCTTCGTTGCGGCAGCCTTCGTTGCATTCTGCTGGGAAGCGGGAGTAGATGCGGTCTGCTGCGTGCCCGGCGTTTTTGCCCCGGCTGACTGCTGCGAAAGCCCTAAATGCTGGAAAAGATGCAAGTTAGTCGCCACCACTGCGCCAGCAGCCACCACGCCGCCCGCTCCCACCAGGGCCAGCACCTGACGGCGGTTCGGCCCGGAAGAGCGCTTCTGTGACGTATTCCCATACGATAATTTCTTCGAGACCCGCGCCGGGGGAAGTTGAGCCGATTTTGTCTTTTTTTGCTTACGTATATCTGGTTGGGCTGGCAAGAGCGGCGTTTCTGCCGCCTGTTGTGTCCACCAGGCAGCATCTTCAGCCATATTCACACCTCTGCTGCGTACTTCCTGGCGCGGAGGCGGTGCACTCTCACGCACGATTGGCGGAGTATACTCTTCACGCACTTCTCGACGCGGAGGCGGTGCACTCTCACGCACGATGTTCACGGCTGGCGGCTCAGCAGCTCGCAACGGCTGCACTGGACGCTCAGGCAGCGGACTCGTCTCTTTACGCTGTGGCAGACGACTGAACTGACCGGTGATTCCTGAAGGGGCGAACTGTGAGGAGGCGACGATCGGGCCTGTTGATGACTGTCTGGATTGCGGCTCAGGAGGTGTAACCTGTTTGGGGGTGATAGCCGCAAGTTTTCCGGTGATAATCGGTGGCATCAATTGCCAGGAACCCGACGCATGCCCTTCCTCAGACGTCTCTGGTACATTCCGTGTCTTTGCACCGGTTTGGCCGGTGCCGGTGACCGCAGTATGTCGCGAACTCGTTACTCCAGCTACCACCTGAGAATATGCCTCCAGAACATCGCTTACCTGCTGGAAACGACGCTGCGGGTCACGCTCAAGGGCCTGATGGACGACCGATGCCAGCGCAATAGGCAGATCGGGCACAAGCGAGCGAAGCGAGGGGAGTTGCTGCTGAACGTGCATCTGCGCAACCGCCAGAGGATCATCACCCTTAAAGGGGGGGGCTCCGCTCAAGAGCTCAAAAAGAATACAGCCGAGCGCATAGACATCTGAACGTTTATCAATCGCGCGGCCCTCAACGACTTCTGGTGCCAGATATTCGGGAGCCACCAGAAACGTCTCCGCCAGACTGAGCAGGTGTGCAAAAGGCTGTTGCGTCTGCACAATGCCACTCAGTTGTAAGATATGCATCAGACCAAAACCAGCTACTAATACTTGCTGCTGACTATCCAACACCAGATTGGTAGGTTTTAATGTACCATGCACCTGACCACGATTATGCGCGTGTTGGATCGCAGGCGCAATCTGCTCCAGCCAGTAAAGCACCTCCTCGTAGGAAAAACGCTTCTGCTTGCGCAGAAGGTCCGCTAACGAACCACCTGTCAGATACGGCGTAATCAGATAGGGATAGCCAAACTGTTCACCAAACTCATGCACGCGCAAAATATGCGGATGCTCCAATGCTACCAACGCAGGAGCAGCAGCAACAAAACGTTGAATAAAACGCTGATATGCATCGAGCGAGAAATGCTCGGGAGTAATAAAAAGCGTCAGGGCGACTATCTGCTGACTACTAAGATTCCGCGCAAGATAAACGGCATTCAAGCGGCTTTGACCCAGCAAGCGCTCTACCCGATACTGACCCTGTTTGCCAACTACCTGCCCGACAAATTGGTCTACAATCTCTGTTTGCATACAACATCTCTTTCCAAACGATGAACCCGCGAAAATCAGGCTATTCAGGTGACTTACAACATGCCCATACAAGGAGAGCAGTAACACCAAAACCAGAGGGAAAGCGCGCACAGGCTTGAGACCCGTGCATCCCATAGCTTCACTGTAAAAGAGTCTACATACTGTGTCATATCACGTCAATATGGATAGCTCGCAATAGGACTTGTGGGTAACCACATCAACTGAAAAAACTACTTCCCCGGCGGTCGGGTGGGAGAGAGAGAGGATAACACCCGACCGCTACAAAGAGGCTCTATCTGGGGTTGAGCATGAGGATGGGAGAGCTTCGCGAAACAAGAACATTTGTTCCACACGCAGATAGTACCATAGGTATTACGTATCTGTCAAGGGTTTTTAGAACAAAAGACCAAATATTGATAGTATTGATGATAAGCTGCCTGCACACGCAAGACGCTGACCTGCTGTAATGACCTCATTCATTATAACGATCAGACTTCCCTGTTGCGTGATACAATAAAACTGCAATAGCATCTCTCAGCAAAGCGCAAACGGGTCTGAGAAGATTGAAAAAGAGAAATCGAGGTAGATCCATCTATTATGGCTGATGTGCGACCATTACAGGGCATCCGTTTCTCACAAGAACGGGTAGGTAGCCTCGCGGAGGTCATTACCCCTCCATACGATGTTATTCATCAAGAGGCGCAGGCACGCTATTATGAGCGTAGCCCGTACAATAGTATTCGCATTGAGCTGGGGAAAGAGAGCCCCAACGATAACACGCTGGATAACGTCTATACGCGGGCCGCGGCCACGCTGGCAGAATGGCGCCATCAGGGCGTGCTGTATCAAGAACAAAAGGCCAGTTACTATCTCTACCAGCAAAAATTTCACCATCGGGACGAAAGCTTCACACGTACCAGCTTACTTGCCAGGGTGCGCCTGGAGCCCTGGAGTGCACGCGTTGTCCTGCCACACGAATATACGACGACAAAAGCGAAAAACGACCGCTTGCAGCTCTATCGGGCCTGCGCTACCAATACCAGCCCGATTATGTGCCTCTATGAAGATCCTCAGAACAGGCTACGCAAACTACTGACGCCGTATACGCAACAGCCCGAGGTCCAGATCACGGATGAGGTCGGTGAAGAACATCTGTTGCAGCCCATCCAGGATGAAACGCAGATTGCGCTTATTCAGGACTTTTTCTCGCAACGCCAGCTCTATATTGCCGATGGCCATCATCGCTACGAGACAGCGCTCAATTATCGCGCCGAAGTACACGAGCAGCGGCGTGAGCTTCATCCAGACGATGCCGTCAATTTCACTTTGATGGCGCTGATAGACGTAGAAGATCCGGGCATGCTCGTTCTGCCAACACATCGCCTCCTCTCGAATCTGAGCGATGCCGCCCTGGCGAAGTTAACTCCACAGCATCTTGGCCAGTTCTTCCATGTACAATCGCACCCCGCCGGACTGGATGCGGCACAGGTTTTGCGCGTTCTCGAGACGCAACGAGATCAGCAACATGCGCTGGTCGTACATACCCCGGAGCAGACGCTTTCACTCCAGATGAATGCGGAAGGGCAGCGTTTTATGCACGAGAGCAAGCGTGCAGAGTCCTGGAACACGCTTGATGTGGCGATTGCACAACGGCTCATCTTAGAGGCTCTGCTGGGTCTACGTCCCGAAGATATGACGGCTGGCACCTATGTACGCTACTCACACGAGCCCGAGCAGGTACTGGAAGAGGTACGTCGCGGCTCCGCGCAGGCTGCTTTGTTGCTGAACGCCACTCCGTTACGGCAGGTCTGTGATGTGGCGCAGGCTGATGAGCGTATGCCGCAGAAATCAACCTACCTGTATCCCAAATTGATCACTGGATTGGTCATGAATCCATTGTGGTAGGGGATGAGATGAACTCATCCCCCGTTCTGGTTGAGAGATGCAAACATCATACGCAAAGGGCCCTGTTCAATAGACATGCGAACCAGCGTACGCAGGAAATCTTGCTCCTCCACCGGTACCTGCGAGTCAGGAGAGAGCACAGCGGCCGCAGCCTGTGCCAGCCGGGCATCCTGTTCTCGATCGGCAAGCTGAAAGAGCTTCGCCTGTAAACGCAAACGCTGCTCAAAACGTTCGCGCCAGTGATCATCAATAAGCTCGGGTAACGCCTCATCGACGAGTTCTTCCAATAAACGTTGGAGCTTCTTTGTCTGTGGGGCTGTCAATTTACGCGCCCCCTGGGAAGGTGCTTCCGTACTATAAAATTGCAGATAGCGGGCAATAAAAGGCTCCGTACGCTCCATAGGATCATACAACCAGGAGAGGAACTCCGGAAGTTGAAAAAGCTCGCCTCCACGCTTCGCCAGCGCCAGTGTTTCCGCATCAAGCGCAAGAGGGGCCAGCGCTGTCTCTGGCAAAGTATCCTCGTGCGGTGCGTTCTCCAGCATCGAACGCCAGATGACATAAGAAATAGGCAATTTCCGGCGGAGCTGCTTGCTTGTCTCGCTCGCCTGCAAGATCAGGGCACGCGCAAAATCAAAGGGAACTACAAAGCTAAAAAAACCCTGCTCCTGTAGATCCTGGACCAGACTGGCACGGCGCTCTTTATCCATGCCATCAATACCATAGCAATCTTTAATGCCCACTGTGTCCTGATAGAGCACGTTGATCCCTTTCAACAAACCATCAGGACGTAGCCAGGAAAGCATCACCAGCTGCGAACCGGTACCATCAATATAGCTCGCCCGGGCCTCATGGGGAACCAGTTGCATCACATCAATCTCTTGCGAAGGTGGGGTATCCACGCTGGATGCGCTTTGCATCATCAGACGCCCAAGCGTCGCACGAGCCTGTTGCTTCAGGGCGCGCGGAGCACTCGTTGACAGGACATAATTCAGCGCAGGCAGAGATTGTTGCAAGGCAACAGGCCCCAGTTGCTCCAGCGCTTCAACCACAGCCGTAGCGACCTTCACCGGCTGATTCTCCAGTAGAGGGATAAGCAACTGGGCGGCACGAGCATCATTACAGCTACCAAGCCAGCTAATAAAAGCCAGACGGCGCTCAAGGGGCATACTGATGACGTCTTGCAGAATCGACTCGATCCCCATCTCACTCTTACCGACAAGCTCCAGCAGGCGCATCTGCATCTGCTGCATGGCGGAAGCGGGATCATTTAAATACTCAACCATTCCATCATCCACCATCTCAGAACCCAGTTCTTTTAATACGGGAGCCAGGGCCAGTTTCGCCAGATCGCTGAGCGTAGGATCGGTGACCAGATCTTCTAATTCTTCAAGATCATCTTCAGAGGCCACTTCAGCAAGGATAAGGATAGCAGCCGTATGTGCCGCAGCATCGCGACTGCGCAGCAGGTGTAGTACCTTGTCACGCGCACCCTCAGTCCATTCATCCTCCAGGCGATCAAAATAGTGCTGCAATGTCTCGCTATCGAGATCATCGCGGCGACAAATAGCAAGCAAGATACTATCAACACTGTCTTGCGGAGGTCTTTGATGTCCTCGCGGCATAGATTATCTCCTTTTCTCGTAGGAGTGGTTTTGTCTGGCGTTATGGGCACACCACAATGGAGCCCATTGTACCACGTTGTCCAGAGAGAGTCGAGCACCACAAAAAGAGAGCATTCCTGTCTGGAATGCTCTCCCTGTCATATCGAAATGCGCTTGTGGTTGCCACAAACGAGAACTGGACCTACGGCGTAGGAGTGGGAGTGGGAGTGGAAGCCGTCGTTGGCGTCGGTGTCACTCCAGATGTTGGCGTCGGCTGCGGCGTCGGTGATGGTGTCGCCGTTGGCCGGGGCGTTGGTGTCGCTCCTGGTGTCGCCGTCGGGCGGGGCGTCGGTGTCGGCGATGGCGTCGCCGTCGGGCGGGGCGTCGGCGTTGCGGCCGCAGGCGTTGTCGTACCACCACTGGACAGAGAAGTCGCGACGAATGAATTGATCGTTATCGTCGCCCCAGACGCAAGCACACGCACACCATCCTGCCCACTGGTCAGCGAACTATCCGTGATCGTCGTTGTCCAGCTCGAAGGTTCGCTACCAGCTGTCGCCCAGACCTTCGCCGAGAGCGTCGTCCCCACGGCGCGGAAACGCAGCGCGTATTGCGTGCTGGCCGTTGCCGCAAAGGGCACGGTCTTGATCACCGTCGTGACCCCGTTCACCTTCTTCTGGATCACCAGACTGACCCCATCGATGTAGGCTTTGTACCAGTTATTGCCATCTGTAAAACGCAACACCGGACCAAAGTTGTTATTCGTGAAGTTGTTGATAGAACCCGTAAGCAACGCGTCAGAGTCAGCGATTGCCGGCCCCAACACCGCACTATAGCTCAGGCTGGCATTTGTCACCAGACCTGTATTGTTGGCGACTGAGAAAGCAGTGGTAGCGTTTGCATCTGCGCCCCAGGTCTGCCCATCCGAAGCGGTACCCCAGAAAGACTGATTCGCTCGATGGAAGGTATCTTGCGCCAGCGTTGCTCCATTCGCGGGCGGCGTGCTCGTCGGCGTCGGAGCCGCGCTCGTCGGTGTTGGCGTCGGAGCCGCGCTCGTCGGCGTCGGTGTCGGAGACGTGCTCGTCGGCGTCGGCGTCGGTGTTGTCGTACCACCACCAGTCAAGGAAGTTGCGACGAACGAGTTGATCGTCGTTACCGCGCCCGATGAGAGCACACGCACGCCATCCTGCCCACTGGTCAGCGAACTATCCGTGACCGTCGCCGTCCAGCCGGAGGGCTCACTGCCCGCTGTCGCCCAGACCTTCGCCGAAAGCGTCGTCCCCACGGCGCGGAAACGCAGCGAGTATTGCGTGCTGGCCGTTGCCGCAAAGGGCACGGTCTGGATGATCGTTGCGACTCCGTTTACCTTCTTCTGGATCACCAGACTGACCCCGTCAATGTAGGCTTTGTACCAGTTGTTACCATCCGTAAAACGCACTATCGGACCAAAGTTGTTATTCGTAAAGTTGTTGATAGAACCCGTAAGCAACGCGTCAGAGTCAGCGATTGACGGCCCGAGCACCGCGCTATAACTCAGGTCGGCATTCGTCACCAGACCCGTATTATTGGCGACTGAGAAAGCGCTCGCTGCATTCGCATCTGCTCCCCAGGTCTGTCCATCCGAAGCGGTCCCCCAGAAGGATTGATTCGCTCGATGGAACGTATCCTGCGCCAGCGTTGCTCCATTTGCGGGCGGCGTGCTCGTCGGCGAAGGCGTTATCGTCGGCGTCGGCGGGGTTGTTGGCGTCGGCGTTGGTGTGCTGCCACCACTGGTCAAAGAAGTTGCGACAAACGAATTGATTGTCGTCGTCGCACCCGATGAGAGCACACGCACACCATCCTGCCCACCAGTCAGCGAACTATCCGTGATCGTCGTTGTCCAGCCGGAGGGCTCACTGCCCGCTGTCGCCCAGACCTTCGCCGAAAGCGTCGTCCCTACGGCGCGGAAACGCAGCGCGTATTGCGTGCTGGCCGTTGCCGCAAAGGGCGCGGTCTGGATGATCGTTGCAGTTCCATTCACCTTCTTCTGGATCACCAGATTGATCCCATCGATGTAGGCCTTGTACCAGTTATTGCCATCCGTAAAACGCAACACCGGACCAAAGTTGTTATTTGCAAAATTGCTGATAGAACCGGTGAGCACTACATCAGAGTCTGTGATTGACGGTCCAAGCACTGCACTATAACTCAAACCGGCATTCGTCACCAGGCCCGTGTTATTGGCGACTGAGAAAGCACTCGCCACATTCGCATCTGCTCCCCAGGTCTGTCCATCCGAAGCGGTGCCCCAGAAGGATTGATCCGTTCGATGGAAGGTATCCTGCGCCAGAACAGCTCCATTTGCGGGCGGCGTGCTCGTCGGAGAGGGAGACGGTACGGGTGTAGGGGTTCCGCCTGTACCACCACCGCTCGGGCCACCTGTGATCTTCCCAAGTTTGTTCGCGAACTCTTCTGTAAACCAGATCACATTATTGGGGCCAGCATTCAAACCATCATGAGGATGGCCACCACTGGAAGGTGTATTAACGATAGAAAGCGAACCAGAACCATTACTATTCAAATAACCGTAGATACCCTGGAGCGAATCAGTAAACCAGATATAACCATTCGCATCAGCAGTAATACCAGAAGTATGAGAACAGGAGCCACATGCGGACTGATATGGATATTCAGTCACCCCATTATTTGTACCAGGAGTAGCCTGTGAGAGCACCAGACGACCAACAGCCGTCGCCCATCCCTCACTCCACCAGACATTCCCATTCTGATCAATCGTGATCATATGAGGCGTGACACCAGAGGTAGAACCATTGCGAATTTTATATTCTTTCAGCACGCCACCCGTAGTATATTCAGCAATCAACGCTACCGCATCACTATTTTCCGTGAACCAGACATTGTCAGAACTATCAACCGTAATACCATAAGGCACACTATTCGAGGCAGGCGTAGCAATCTCTGTAAACGTTTGCGTTGAAGGATTAAAAGAACCAATTTTATTTGAATAATGTTCCGTGAACCAGACCACGCCCTTTGAGTCAATCGCCACTCCCCACGGACCAGAACCGGCAGTGGGTACAACCCATTGGCTATACGTATTATTCGAGGGATTATACATTCCTAAAGAGTTCGTCATTGGCATAGGAAACCAGGCACGCCCCTGCTTATCAAAGGCGACGAAAAGCGGTTGCCCAAAACCCGCTGGCAACTGATGGGATGTCACCCAGGAACTCGCTTGCGGATTATAGACATCCAGACGACCAGGAGGTGTACCGGTGCTACAATACGGCGAGGGATCACAGCCAGGCACTGCCACCCAGACATTACCACTGCTATCAAAGGCTGTCCCCCAGGGATCTGAACCTGCATTAATGGTAAAATCCGTAGCGGTTGGCGTAGCGGGAGACGCATAAGCCGTACCCGGAGCAACAAAAGCTCCAAGAGCTACGGAAGCGCTTGCACAGAGTATAGCTAATGCTACTATGCAAGCAAGAATACGCTTCCTTTTCATAACGTCCTAACATCCTTTTTTAATCACATATATAAAAATAAACTTACTTACTATATACAACGTTAAATTTGCATGAAGTTCACCATTATTCATTTTATCAATGACTTTTTGCTACACAAACTATGGAACAGCCCACAATCTTCCTGACACAAAAATGGACCCCGGTTTCCCAGGGTCCATTTATTGATAATTATCGATATTTAAGCTACACGCAATGGCTTCCTGCTTGCCTAGCCACCAATGTAACCAAGAATATCACTTCCACCTTGCGTCGTGAAAGAAGAGGTACCATACGTATTCCAATACATAGGACGCTCTGCCACAAACGGCGCATTATTGGCAGACTTGACGGCCATCGATACCTCATAGGAGGCATCAACACCCGCACTACCCATGCTCGAACGCACAAGCGCACTCACATCAACCGTGGAACGCTGGTTGGCCTTGACTACATACGAACGGCCAATTGCTGTTCCCTTCCCATTGACCAGAATCACGGTGATTGTCTCATCACTTGCGGTAGGATTCTGTAACGTCAACCATTCATTGTAACCGGTATTGCTATAGCCTTCAGCAAAACTATAGACACTCTTCGATGCAGGACCCGGCTGGCCAATGATGTCAGAGACACCTTGCGCCTTCGTGGTGTTACTGCCAATCGTATGCTGATAGGCAAAGAACTGCACACGCTGCACGACGATCTGCGCGCCGGTCGATTTCACTTCCGCAGAAACCTCTGGCGTGCTACCGGGGAAGGTATTTGCCGCATTCACATTCCACACGGTCTGACCATCAGCCGGAATCGTGATATTCGTCGTGCTGGTCGTACCAGTTCCGGACTTCAGAATAACCTGTACCGTTGCAGGTGTCCCGGCGGGATCAACGTTCGCGATACTCAGATTCTCTTGATAGCCCATGCCCGTGTAGCCCTCTGCGAAGAGCCAGTCATTTGCGAGCGTTTGTCCACCCACAACGTCGGCCGCTCCATACACGCCATACACGTTGCTGAAGTAGGTGGGGCGTTCCACCATCACAGGGGCGGTCGAAGTCACCACCGCCGCCGTGTCAATAGGCATACTCAGCGCATTTGCAGAAAGCGTGCCACGCGTATTGGGAGATAAATCGACCGACTGCGTCCCAACCGATTTACCACCAGCGTAGTACGTCGCAGATACTCTGGCCATGCCCGTACCGGGGTTCAAAATGCTGATATACGATGTCGTCTGGCTACCAGTAGGCACATCCGCGAAGTAGAACTTCGTGGCCAGTTGCGTCGTTCCGAGCACATCTGTACCACTGCTGATGCCGTGATAATTGACAAAGTACATCGGACGCTCTGCCACGATACCATTACAATTCGCTACATTGATAATCGTCGCTACAGAAGCGCCGTTCGACTGCGTCCAGTCAATCCCAAGGTCACTATGCACCGGCTGCGTCACGCGCGAGGCCGCAGGAACATTGACCGCCACCGTTTTTGTATGCGGGGTGCTGGGACTGTTATCCATACTATAAAGATACTTCAGACTGACTGCGCAAGCTGTTGCGCCAGGATTCTCCAACGTGAGATATTCGCGGAAACCCTTACCCACACGCCCCTCAGCAAAGTACCAGGTCTTGCTCACTGGTGCGTTGATAGAGCCAGGAGAGACGTTCGAGGGCGGTGGCGTCGGATTAGAACCTATCACGGGAGCAACAGAGCCCGGCAGTGCCGGTACCCCGGTCTGCGCAATCTTACCGATCTTATTCGCAAATTCTTCCGTAAAGAAGACGTTGCCCGTAGGACTAACGCCTATCCCATCATGCGGATGTGGATCTGTGCCTCCAGTAGCCATCTGATACGTAGTAAATTTGCCGTTGCTTAACGATACTACCTGCTCGCCAGACGAATCAGTCGCCCAGACGGTACCGTTGCCATCGACAGCAACGCCTGAAATATGGACTGCGCCAGTAGCGGGGGTAGTAAAATACTGAATACCATTACTGGTCCCATTTTGTAGCGAAGCAATCGTCAACTGATAGAGACGGTTATCAAAACCTCCACTGACCCAGATATGACCTCTGGCATCATAGGCAATCAGATGAGGAGTCGTGGAATTCGCAACAGGCGACAGCATATGATAGTTATTGATTGACGAAGCTGGCAAAGCACCAGTGGCAGGAGGAATAAAACTACCCACGCCTGGAGTTGCAGAATCGTTCTCCGTAAACCAGATCGCCCCGGAATTCGGATCAGGACCCGTAATACCGTACGGCTTAGGATAGGGAGTAGCAGTTTCCGTCACAGCACCAGTGGACGTATTCAGCTCACCAATCTTATTGGCCAACACTTCCGTAAACCAGAGATTGCCATGCGTGTCAAAGGTGATGTCAAAAGGACCAGCTGAAGCAGTCTTCACAGGGAAAGACTTCCAGACTGAAGCACCTGTATTACTAAAGTTTGGCTGCAATTCACCAATAGCATTTGCGGAAGGCATCGAGAACCAGATATTGTTACTCCCATCAGCCTTCACAAATTCAGGCCCCGAAAAGCCAGCCTGATTTGGGATCGTAAAGGTGCCCACCATGCCAAGGCTACTATTTACCGCTACAAGGGATCCCTGGCCATTCGAAGCACAAACAGGATTTCCGTCACAGGAGACTTTCGCTACCCATGTATAGCCACGTCCATCAAAAGCAACTCCCCAGGGATCAGCTGCGCCCGGCAACGATGCCAATGTCGGTGCCGATGCCGCATGAGCCGTCTGCAAAACCCCAAAGGTGAGTCCTGCACTGCCGAGCAACACCAGTAGCGCGATCCCCAGGCGCATCGGCATGCTCATGCGAAATCCCTTTTTCGTCGATACTTGTTCATTCATAGATAATTTTTTCCGCTCCTATGATTGTTTGAATTTGAGCAGTGTTTTGTATTTATTTCATAAAAGCCCGAGGATATTATCTTGCGCCAACGCTAACTGAACAAGACACAAAAGGATCAAAAAATATGATCTTCAGGGCCTATTTCTGCTCGTATGCTTCATCGCAATCATAACGAGTGACGCACGGCTTTGCGTCTGCGCAACAACACACCGGCCCCACTCAGGCATACTATAGCAATAGTATAAAGGGAGAGCAGAAGCCAATGCCAGCATTTAGAGAAAAGTACCATTGCTAGAGACAAAACTGTAACTACGGACGGCAATGAGTAAGCTAACGCAACAGAACTTTCGCTCAGTGCCGGTGTTGTAGGTGTGGCAGAGACCGCATCCGCTGTAGGTGTGACGGTCACCGGTGTCTGCGGAGTCGCCTGCACTGTTGGCTGTGGCGTGGGAGAGGGCGAAACCACAGGTGTCGCGGTCGGTCTGGGAGTCGGGGCTACCGTCGGTCTGGGGGTCGGCGTTGCGGCGACGGGCGTTGGCGTGGGGGGAATAGGGGTAGCCACCGGTTGCACCGCCGCTTCTGTCGGTGAGGGAACTACTACGGGGACTGTTGGTTGCGCTGTCGGCGAGGGAGCCACCACGGGTGCTGTCGCGTCCGCTGGCAACACTACATTATGCTGCACTGAGCTTGCAATGAGCTTGATAGGCAGCATGATCGTATGCGTACTCGCAACATCGTAGGCCACCACGCGATGCTCACCCGCACCAGCGCGAGCAAGAAGCAGCGTGACCCGAAATGTGCCGTAAGCGTCGGCATGTATCGCCGCAGGTTGGCAGGGCAGCCAGGCATCATAGGTCAGGTTTACCGCACCATGAGGCGTAAAACCCTGCCCTTCTAAATGCAATGGCTTGCCCATCGCCATCTGCCCGGTATCCAACATCGTCAGCTTGACCCCGGCCACCGAGGTCACGCTGATTGAGCCACACATCACAGCGGACGACGTCTGCGCACACGGCACGGAAGAAGCTGGGCTGCTACTGGCTGTTGCGACTGCATGGGTACTATCCTGCAACGATGGTATGCTCAAAAAAGAGAGCAGGAGGAGCAGGCAGGTCGCCGTCAACAAAAAAAGCGTCCCCCCCAGCCAGAGCACAAACTCCAGGCGTCCAGGGTACAGCAACCACCAGCGCACCCGATCAAAGGGATGGAACACGAGCGCCCTCTGCGAAGCCACATGCTCGGAGCGCTGGGCGACCCGTTGCGCAAACTGCGAATTTGCCCCCTGACCAGCAGTCCAGGGAATCATTTCCGGTCGCACGCTGTTCGCCTGTGCCGCTACGGGCGAAAACTGCGGAATAGCCTCATCCTCATCTTCGTGGGACAGCTTCGTCGTTTTCTTCACGCCTCCTGTCTCATAGGGCGGCTGCGTATCCAGTTCCGCGATATCCAGTTCCGCATTCGATAGCAGATTCCCAGACGGGGCACGATCTTCTTTGCGCAGATCTGCCACCTGAGCCACCTCCGCCGGTTCTGCATCCGGCTCATTATCTACAGGGTCAGACAGCAAGGGCATATCGGCGGTCGTTTCATCCGCCGGATCGAGCACCTCATAGTGCCAGAGCGACACAGGATTGGGTTGCGTGGGAAGTCGCGTGATGTCTTCCTGATCCAGTTCAGACGAGATACGTGTGTAGCGAGGTCGTCTATTCACGGACTGACCGGGATAGGCAGAAGCCCGAGGAGGCACAGGCGTCGTCACATTTGCCCGCCTGGGCAGCAATCGTCTGACATCATCCTGGCCTGTCGATAGCACTTCTGGCATCCTCTGGGCAGATCCCTCATTCTCAAAAAACACGTTAGACATAATCGGCAACTTCCCGTTCTTTCTCACTGACACTCTTTGTAGCGTGATTTAAGAGCGTATCTAGTGCAAATAAACGCCCCCTACGCATAAATTTGTAGACGCGCAAACCACCGACCCCCAATGGCTGCAAATGTGGAATTATCCATACATTCCGAAAATTTTTCCAGCTTTCACACCCAGAAAAGAGCGGGCAGACCCGATATTCCTACCCATATTTCTCCCCTCCTCACGCTGGAAAAACTGCAAAAATAGGAAAAAACAGAGATACTTGCCTGAAATGCGTTCATACGTTACTATTGGCATATATCTTGCAGAAAAGAAGGATAGGGGGGATGTACCTGAAAAAAATTCAGGTACGGTGTTGCTGGTATACTTTTATGCATTTTATTCATATTGCTTCTAGCATCACCATCTCCGGTTACCAAGTAGTGGATTGGGATTTGAGGTATAAGGAGTAGGAATATGGTAGCCATCGCCAAACGAGTCGACAGCGGAGAAGGCGAGGGTCGCAAGACGCGACGCAAAGTTTCTCGTGAGTACAATGAAACCGGAAAGACTCAACAGCATCGTCAAACTACCACATCACAGCATACATCTAATAAGAAAAAAAAGGCTGAAAAACCTTCTACAGAAGATATACATGTGAACACCTATAGCCTGGAAGAACGACAGGGACGCAACTCAAAGCGTAATGACGTAGCAACGGGTGAGGGAGCACGACGTGAGCGGGGGAGTACATACTATACCACCTATCGCGAGGACGAGGAGTATCTGGAAGAGGAGGAAGATGAAAGTGAGGATGATAACGAAGTAGATAATGCTATTCGTCAATATCTTGCCGAGATCGGACGCTATCCGCTTTTGACCTCAGAACAAGAAATGAGCATAGCAAGACGCGTTATAGAGGGAGATATGCAGGCCCAGCAGCGGCTGGTCGAAGCTAACTTGCGCCTGGTTGTCAGTATCGCCAAACGCTATAACAATCATGGCATCTCTCTTTTAGACTTGATTCAGGAGGGGAATCTGGGCTTAATTCGTGCAGCACAAAAATTCGATCCCTTACGCGGTTTTCGCTTCAGCACGTATGCTACCTGGTGGATTCGTCAGGCCATCAGTCGCGCTGTGGCCGAACACACACGCACGATCCATATCCCCGTACACGTCGTTGAAATGATCTACAAAATGAAGCGTATGACACGCCAACTCTATCAGGAACTGGGACGTGATCCCTTTCCTGAAGAGATTGCACAGGCGATTAATTTGACCAAAGAGCGCATTGTCGAGCTACAGAGCATCGCAGAAACACCCATCTCCCTGGATGCTCCCTTAATCGACGATGAGCAGTATCGTCTGGCGGACACTATTGAAGATATGCATGCCACGGCTCCAGCGGAAGCACTGACGCATCAGGTCTTGCGTGAGCAGATTTCACGGGCGCTAGAATCGTTAAATCAACGCGAACGTCAGGTTATCGAGCTGCGTTATGGCCTCTATGACGGCTATTGCCATACGCTGGAAGAGCTCAGCACCTACTTCAAATTGACGCGTGAACGCATTCGTCAGATCGAAGTCAAAGCGCTCCGTACGTTGCGCCAACCGATTCAGTTTCACCTGCTACGCGACTACGCTTAGAGACCCTTGTCTATCAACAGGGAATGTGGCCTGTATCCAGCAGCGCGACGAACACTGCAACCACGCGGGGATCATACTGATGGCCCGCGCCGAGCAGAAGTTCATAGCGCGCCTCGGCCATTGTACGTCTCTGTTGATAGACACGCGGCGAGGTCATTGCATCGAATGAGTCGACGACCGCAAGAATACGCGCCAGCAGAGGGATATCTTCACCGGCAAGGCCCGCGGGATATCCCTCTCCGTCCCAACGCTCATGGTGCGCCACCACAATAGGCTCCACTGCCGCGAAGATCCCACCCGCCAGCACCAGCATATGCCGCCCGATCTTAGGATGGAGCTGCATGATTTTTCTTTCCTGCTCGTCGAGAGGCCCTGGCTTACAAAGAATTGGCTCAGGTATGGCTGCTTTGCCAATATCATGCAATAAAGCCGCCAGATAACTCAGGGCAACTTCTTCCTGAGCACACTGCATCTGCCCGGCCACGGCGGCAACCAGTCCCGCGGTACGCAGGGCATGCTCACTGGTACCATGGTCGTAAGCAGAGACCAGAATTTGCAGGGCGGCAACTTCACAGGCTGATAAATTCGGCAGCCAATCAGCGACAAATGAGCTGGGAAACGCTTCCAGGGTGCTCTGTATTCTCTGAAATGCTTCCTTCATCTTCTGTTGAAGACGTCCCCTGGTTAGACACTGCATAGCAAGAGAGTCAACTTGCATGGAATGCCCCCTTATCTGTCACACGATCAGGAACAGGATATTGTATACTTTATCTATAGAAAAATGGTTTTTCTATAGAGTTTCTATATAGACGTTTCAATGAACGCTTTGTTTCATATCGCTTCAATTCTTAACGCACACATCTTTTCCCGACAAAAAACACAGGTATAGATAAACTATCAATCTACCTCAAGGACTTCTTTGCTAGTACATTCTTGCTCACTGTTTGACGAACGGAAGAAAAAACAGGTACATTTAACTATATGAACTATTCTGGCAGAGTGTGTCTATTTGTCCGCATGAGCTGACGGATGCCAAAAGAGGCAAAAACAAAAGCAAGGAAGTATACGCGCATCCACACACCTGTTCGGGGTCCCCATAACTCTTTCCTTGGGGGAGGAAAGCTGGAGAGAAAATAAGCGCTTCTCTTCTTACCTACCGGTATCATGCCAGGAGGATTTATTCACTGTGAGCAAAAAGCCATCAAAGGGATTTTTCTGGTCTAAAAAGCATGTAGCTCTGGTCTGTGCACAGATCTGCATATTGTTCTTTTTCGTCAGCCTATGCCTGATTGTTATACTACCGGTTCAGAGTGCCTATGCCCAACCGGCAGACCCACCATCACCAGTCGATGCAACGAATACCGCTGCTGCCCAGGCCACGATAGACGCGCAGAATGCCGCTGCTACTGCTACTGCTTCTGCACCTTCAGGGCCTGATCTGATTGCTACCGCCAATGCACAGGCTACTGCTGCGGCTGCTACTGCTACTGCCGGAGCCTCAGCGCCACCACCTGATCTGGGAGCGACTGCTACTGCTCTTGCACAAGCTACTGCCGCTGCTAAACAACATGCAACCGCTACCGCAGTAGCGCATGTAACCGCCACTGCCCGTGCAATTGCTACCGCCACCGCTCGGGCCAATACCAACGCAGATGCTACCGCCACAGCGATCGCGGCAGCATACACACCACTCCCAATCATTACGGTCGTACCAGGTGTCACACCTACAACGCCACCTACTAATGTCAATCCTACTCCAACCAAAAACGTTGTTGTCCCTCCTCCTGGTGGTAATGCGCCTACACCGGGCACCAAGCCTGGGGATAATGCGCCCACTCCTACACCACCCGCCAATCCTACCCAGCCTCCGGATACGGCCCCGACGCAGGGCACAACGACCAATCCCGACGACTCGGCCACACCAGTCGTCACCAATGATAGCGGAGGCAGCCACAATAATAGCTTCTCCTCGATGCTCCTACCCATTGGCGCAATTGTTGGCATGGTGGGTATCGCCGCCGCTGCCCTGATCGCGATAGAAGTGCGCAAACGTCAACGCTTGCAGGCAAGTCAGCAAGCCAACTCCGCTGCTTCAACAACGCCCGATTCCTCTTACTATCAGCAACAACCAATGCAGGGTGGCTTCCCACAATACCAGAATCCCCAGATGGCTGGTATGCCCCCGGGAATGATGCAATCTCAACAGGGTGGCTACGATCAAAATGGCTTCAATCAGCAAGCTAGCTACGATCAGCAGGGCGGTTTTGATCAGAATGGCTTCAATCAGCAAGCTAGCTACGATCAGCAGGGCGGTTTTGAT